>ERZ1047821.104-NODE-104-length-76127-cov-10.720673_pt1 | contig 76127 bp, 64 predicted proteins | sample MGYA00383096_ERZ1047821 | MGnify/ENA primary metagenome ERZ1047821 (study PRJEB29581, sample SAMEA5548366) | metagenome | biome: marine; feature: coastal; material: water | depth 25 m | study: Short-term variability in the microbial, nano- and picoplankton... | reverse complement strand
TTATACTATCAACTACAACACATCCTAAATCATCCCTAGTTGTTACATAATAACTTCCGTGAGATAAATTCAATGCCGTATATTGATTAACATTATCTATTTGGTTCGCTAAATGACTCCAAAAATATGTGTAAGAAGAAGAAGCCCCGCCAACAGTGGATACAAAGGCAGAAGCATCTGCAGTACCAAAGCAACTTATAGAATCAGTAATAGATAATGAAGATTCAATAAGAGTATTCTCAGGTATTTCTACAGAATCAGTAACAATACAACCTCTAACATCACTAACCTGAACCGTATGCCATCCTCCACTCAAAGAAAGAGCCTCATTTGCAATTTCACCATTATCCCAAAGATAATTATAAGCAGGCGCTCCTGAAAAAGGAACCATATTCACTAATGCTCTACCATTTAAATCACCGTAACAATCTACAGAATCAACAACCAATACTGATGCTATCTCTAACGCAACATTAGGCTCATCAACATTAAAGGTAAATTCCTCTGTACAACCAACATCATCAGTAATTAATAGTTGATAAAAACCTGCAACTAAACCTGATATAGTATCACTAGTTGTAATATCATTTACAGTCTCTAATACTGCCCCGTTAAGCTCTGACCACTGATAATCATATGGCGCATAACCACCTCCCGTAAATACAATTGCAGAACCGCTTGCATCACCTGTACACACAACACCAAATAACTGGGGAGAAACAAATAATGGTAACTGAGGAGCCGTTACAGTAATTGGCATATTAGCTTGACAACCATTGGAATCAGTAACTTCTAAAAAATAATCACCAATTGCTAAATCGGTAATACTGTCTCCGATACCAACGCTTCCCCAATTTGTATTATACCATTCAAAGTTATACGAACCATCAGAAAAAGGTGTTCCTCCTGCTGCATTTGCAAGTGCTGAACCCTGAGAAGCATTATCGCACAAAGTAACACTATTAGCGCTTAAAACTTGCAAAGGAAACTGTGGAACAGAAATATAAACTGTATCTCGTAATCCACAAGAATCAGAGTCAATTCCTGTAATCACATACATACCTTCAGACAAACCAGTAAACAAACTGTCATAAGGAGGTGGACTTAAATTTTCAACCCCATTTATGTAAAAAGTATACGGCAACAAACCATTATCTAAGAAAACACCTATCTCACCATCATTACCACCAAAACAACTTACATTGCTAGAAGTAGTTGAAATGTTTAAAGGATTAGGAGCTAATACAAGCTCAATACTATCTTGAACCAAACATCCTCCAGCACCAACGGCTCTAACAACATACTCACCTTCAGACAATCCAGTAAGAGATGCAGAGGTTCCTGTTATATTATTAACTGAGGCTACAAGATTACCGAAAAGATCATATAATTCAGCATCCCAAGCAACCTGAGTGATAGATAAGCTGGGTTCAACAGTAATTACACCATCATTACCAAAACATGAAGGCTGAACATCAGATATTTGCATATCATTATTGGCTTCAACATATACCATCAATGTAACACTTCTAATGGCAGGTGCTGGACAAAAATCATCATACACCTTAACTGAAAACTGATATAAATTCGTTGTTCTTCCACATGCAACATCTGTTGATACGTGATCACATGTTGTTTGCCATTCAAAAACTCCTTCAACAATCAAAGGTTCAGTTAGCGGAGAAGCAGCCCCAGTAGGAGAAAGAAATGTTGCACAGGGTGGATTTTGACAAGAACCAGTGTTTGGATCTAAAATTTGTCCACCAGAGACTTCCATTGTCACATCTTGAGGCGTAACACCATTGTACAAATTAGAATCGATTCCAAGAATATTAAAGGAAATAAATTCTCCTGCAGTAACTGTTGTTTCATAAGATGGTAATAATGAAGAACCTAAAGGATCAATAGTCCATGTTTGAGCACCAACAGGAGCTGGAACAACTGGCGGATCGTTTTGTGCACCACCAGGCATTGTTGGACATGCAATTAAAACTACTTGAATGTCTCTATGTATCTCAGCAATTTTCTGACCACATTTAAAAGATTCAACTCTAGTTACAGTAACAAAATTTCCAGCTATATTAGAATTATAAGAAATTTCACCAGACACTGGATTAAGAGATGGATTGCCTGGTATTGGAGAGTTAAACGTGAAACCGCCAACAAATGGAATGGCGGCAGGTGAAAAATTTGCAGGATCTGGATCGTATGCAAAGAAACCATCATCTAAAGGCTCTGCCCAATAGTAACGTATACTATCAATTTCAGGATCAGAAGCATTATGTGAATAGGCGAAAGGATAACCCGAACAAATAATTGTTTTTGGACTTTCGTTAAAAACTGGAGATGAGTCAAAACAAGGGTCAGCAGGTAAAACCAGTCCAGATATTGGATCTGTATATGGGTACATAGTAGCTCTTAAAGTAAAGCCCTGTGTATCTGGATTTAAAAGATTTACAATTGCACCATTTCTACAGCACAAATCCCAAGTAAAATGCCATCCTGTAGCAGGTGGAGTGCCAATTAATTGAACTGGCAAAGATTGATAAACATATTCCTCAACAGCTCCAGCTGGATTAAATCCATAACAATCTAACTGAGCATTTCCACTATTTGCAACATCACACAATGGTGATATATCAGTGTTAGAAATAAAATCACAATTAATGTTTTGAAAATTCACGCCATCAGCCCAAACCTGTATTGTCTCAGCAAATTGACTAAGTGTTGTTCCATCACAATCACGGTAAAGCTTCATAGTAAAAATATACTTTCCTAAATCAGGACTTGCTGGGTCTTTAATACACTCCCAAGTAATCTCACCTCCCATTAAGTGTGTCGCATCAACTCTTAAAAATGAAAAGCTAATGAACAAAATAAACAACAATTTTCTCATATTCAGTCTTATTTTCCACAAAAATACAAAATATAAAACAAGATTTACTATTTTCAAAACATAATCTTACATGTTTAAAAAAAAATAAAATAGGACAAAAATCATATAACATAATTACTATTTTTGGAATCCTAAATTTTAAAATGGAATCATACCTACAAGAACTAAACATTGATCAACAAAAGGCAGTAAAGCATGTCAAAGGACCTTTAATGGTTATTGCAGGAGCAGGATCTGGTAAAACTAGAGTACTAACCTATAGAATTGTTCACCTTTTAAAAAATGGAGTAAGCCCATTTAACATACTTTCTTTAACTTTTACAAACAAAGCCTCAAAAGAAATGCGAAATAGAATTGAGTCTATTGTTGGAGAATCTGTTTCAAAAAGCATTTGGATGGGCACATTTCATTCAGTATTTTCTAGAATACTAAGAGCTGAATCTGAGAAGATAAATTATCCAACTAATTTTACAATTTATGATACTGATGACTCAAAAAGTTTAGTCAAAAGTATTATTAAAGAGTTAAATTTAGACAAAGAATATTACAAACCCGGAATTATTAGAAGCAGAATTTCATCACTTAAAAATAACTTTATATCGCCAGATAATTATAACTCAAATTCAGAAATCAACCAACAAGATAAAATAGCTAAAAGAACTGAATTTGGAAGAATCTACAAAATGTACACCCAAAGATGTGAAAAAGCTTCTGCAATGGACTTCGACGATCTTTTGTTAAAAACACATCAACTTCTTTCTAGTCATGCCGATTTACTATTAAAATATCAAGAAAAATTCAAATTTATCTTAATAGACGAATATCAAGATACGAATCACGTTCAATATTTAATAATCAAACAATTAGCAGCTTTATATGAAAACATATGCATTGTTGGTGATGACGCCCAAAGCATCTACGCTTTTAGAGGAGCAAACATTCAAAACATTCTAAACTTCAAAATTGATTATCCAGACTTTACAACTTATAAACTAGAACAAAATTACAGATCAACATCAACAATAGTAAGTGCAGCAAATAGTATTATTCAACACAATGAAAAACAAATTCAAAAAAATGTTTGGACCGAAAATATTGTTGGAGACAAAATAATAATTGTAAAAACCGATAATGATAACGATGAAGGAAGATTAGTTGCAAATACTATTTCTGAAATACAATCTAAACATGAAGCATTAAACAAAGATTTTGCAATTTTATACAGAACAAATGCGCAATCAAGAGCACTTGAAGAATCACTTAGAAAAAGAAATATAAAATACAAAATCTACGGAGGCCTATCATTTTATCAAAGAAAAGAAATAAAAGATCTTTTAGCATATTACAGACTCTCAATAAATCCTAATGATGAAGAAGCATTCAAAAGAATAATTAACTATCCTACAAGAGGTATTGGAACAACTACAATTCAAACTTTAAACCTCTATGCTAACTCAATCAACAAATCAATTTGGGATGTCATTAGCAACTTAGAAAAACACAACTTAAAAATAAATAACGGAACCCAAAAAAAACTCAGTGCGTTTGCGTTAATGATTAACAATTTTATTATCAGCGCCAAACAAAATGACGCATATACTGTTTCTGAAGAGATAGCCAAGCAATCCGGAATTTTCAATCACCTTCACAAAGATAACTCACCAGAAGGAGTCTCTAGATTTGAAAATATACAAGAATTATTAAATGGAATAAAGGATTTTAGTCAAACAGCAGAACTAAGTCTAAACAAGCTACCAGATTTCATGAAAGATGTTGCACTTTTAACTGATCAAGATTTAGAGAATGAAGATGATTTTAACAAAGTTACTTTAATGACAGTTCACGCAGCAAAGGGACTAGAATTTCCATATGTTTTTGTTGTTGGTTTAGAAGAAAATTTATTTCCAAGCATGATGAGTGGTCAAAGTCAAGAAGATTTAGAAGAAGAAAGAAGGTTGTTTTATGTAGCTATTACTAGAGCTGAAAAAAGACTTTTCCTTTCATTTGCAAGAAGCAGGTTTAAATGGGGTCAATATAATGAATCAGACCCAAGCAGATTCATAAATGAAATAGATGAAAAATATATTGAAAAACACGAAGCACCATCAATTAACAAAGATTTTCGTCCTCATAAAATTTTCGCTAAGATTAAAAAAGAAAAAGCAAGCGCATCAGTAAATAAAATTTATCAAGGAAGAAAACTCACCAATATAAACAGATCAAAAAATATCAATATAACAGAAAGTGATTTGAGCAAAATTTCTAATGGAATGGCAGTAAAACATTCAAGATTTGGAGAAGGAAAAGTCATTAGTATTTCTGGCGAAGGGAGTAATAAAAAAGCAACGGTTTTCTTCAACGGAATTGGTCAAAAACAACTTTTATTAAAGTTTGCTAAATTAGAAATTATAGCTTAACAAAAATTATCAATCATTGATCTGCACTCTATTTCATCTTTTTTGAGTTGTAACTTCAGTTTTGATAAATCTAAAAATTTCTTTTCCTCCCTAATTCTCTTAAGAAAATTAACTTTTACAATATCTTTATAAATTTGTTTATTAAAATCAAAAAGATGCACTTCAATAACAAAGGTGCTATCTGTAATAGTTGGGCGAGAACCCAAATTTAACATTCCAAAATATTTTCTATTTTGCACTAATACACTTACAAAGTAGACTCCATTTTTTGGGATAATCTTCCACTTGTTCGATACATCTAGATTTGCTGTAGGAAAACCGATACTGTTACCAATATTATTTCCTTTAATAACCGTAGCTGTAATTGAATAAGTTGAAGATAAATATGAGTTTACCTTTACTATTTCGCCGGCTTGAATTGCTTTTCGAATTTTAGTAGAACTTATCGCAACTCCTTCAACAAGTTGTGCCTCTATTTTTTCAATTTTAAAATCATAAAGATTAGAAAATTGAATAAGATCTTCAAAAGAACCCTCTCTGTTTTTACCAAATTGATGGTCAAATCCAACTATCATATAGTTCATATTTAACTTTTCAACTAGAATATCTCTAATAAAATTCACAGATTTTAATCTTGAAAAATTCTTATCAAACTTGTGTATAATCAAATTATCTAATCCAGTTAGTTTAAGAGAGTCAATCTTTTCTTCGATTGTATTTATCAATTTAAGATTTTGATCGTCAGGATATAATACATGCCTGGGATGCGGATAGAAAGTAAGCAGAACGCTTTCAAGGTTATTCTTTTTTGCAATATCATTAATTCTATTAATAATTGCAATGTGACCTTTGTGCACTCCATCAAAGGTGCCTAGTGTTACAATTGTTTTAACATTAGACGGAAACTTAGTAATAGAATCAAATATTTTCACTTAAATTTTGAAGGTTTTAAATTGTTGAAAAAGTGTTCAAAATTAACAATTAATTTAAACCCTAATTTATATCATTCAGACAATTTAAAAATAGTAAGTTTGCAAACGATAAAATATTAAAATTTTTAACGACAAAAAATATAAAAATGTCAAATAACACTGGAAGAGTATCGCAAATAATTGGACCTGTAGTTGATGTAACATTCGAAAACAACAATCAAGGATTACCTAACATCTATGATTCTTTAGAAATTACAAGAGAAAATGGTCAAAAATTGATTCTAGAATGTCAACAACACATTGGTGAAGATACAGTAAGAGCAATTTCAATGGAAACTACAGATGGAATTAGTAGAGGTGCTGAAGTAAATGCAACAGGCGCACCGATTAAAATGCCTACAGGAGAAAATATTAAAGGTAGAGTTTTTAATGTTATCGGCAATGCAATAGACGGAATGGAAGAACTTGAAAAATCTAGTGGACTTCCTATACATAGAGACCCACCTAAATTTGAAGATCTTTCAACATCTACTGAAGTATTATTTACTGGTATTAAGGTTATTGACTTAATAGAGCCGTATGCAAAAGGAGGTAAAATTGGTTTATTTGGAGGTGCTGGTGTTGGAAAAACGGTTCTTATTCAGGAGCTAATTAACAACATTGCTAAGGGACATGGTGGGCTTTCAGTTTTTGCTGGTGTTGGTGAAAGAACAAGAGAAGGAAATGATTTAATGAGAGAGATGCTAGAGTCTGGCATCATTAATTATGGAGAAGATTTCAATAAATCTATGGAAGAAGGAGGTTGGGACTTATCAAAAGTTGACAAGAAAAAAATGGCTGATTCAAAAGCTACTTTCGTTTTTGGGCAAATGAATGAGCCTCCAGGAGCAAGAGCAAGAGTTGCTTTATCTGGTCTTACAATTGCAGAGTACTTTAGAGACGGTGATGGACAAGGAAAAGGAAAAGACGTATTATTTTTTGTAGATAATATTTTCAGATTTACACAAGCAGGATCTGAGGTTTCTGCTCTTCTTGGCCGTATGCCATCAGCTGTAGGATATCAACCGACATTAGCAACAGAGATGGGTACAATGCAAGAGAGAATCACATCTACAAAAAATGGATCAATTACATCAGTTCAAGCTGTTTATGTACCTGCTGATGACTTAACAGATCCTGCTCCTGCTACAACATTCGCACATTTAGATGCAACAACTGTTCTTTCGAGAAAAATTGCAGAGCTAGGTATTTACCCTGCAGTTGACCCTCTTGATTCTACATCAAGAATTTTAACAGAGGAAATAGTCGGTTCTGAACATTATGAATGTGCTCAAAATGTAAAAGAGCTTCTCCAAAGATATAAAGAGCTACAAGATATTATTGCAATATTAGGTATGGACGAATTGTCAGATGAAGATAAACTTGCGGTACATAGAGCAAGAAGAGTTCAAAGATTCTTATCACAACCATTTCATGTTGCAGAACAATTTACCGGACTCAAAGGTGTTTTAGTAGATATAAATGATACAATAAAAGGATTTAACATGATTATGGAAGGCAAAGTAGATCAGTATCCAGAAGCTGCTTTTAATTTAGTTGGATCTATTGAAGAGGCAATTGAGAAGGGAGAAAAAATGTTAGCAGAAGCAAAATAAATAGATATGAACTTAGAAATTATAACTCCTGAAAAGCAATTATTTTCTGGTGAGATTAAATCAGTTAAATTTCCTGGAACAATCGGTGGCTTTGAAGTCCTAAATAATCATGCTCCTATTATTTCTACTTTAGCTAAAGGTGAAATAATTGTTAAAAAAACAAATGATGACTCAGTAAATTTTGAGATAAATGGTGGTGTTATTGAAATGCAAAAAAACAAAATTATCGTTTTAGCAGAATAAATATAATTTTAAATTTATTAATTAAGAGGAACATGCTGTTCCTCTTTTTTTATTTTTGAATATGAAAAAATATATATACATAATTATAATATCGCTCTATTCATGTACATCTTCATTTACTCTTAATGAAGGCGATCTTCTTTTTCAAGATTTAGATTCATCACCACTATGCGATGCAATTGAAATGGTAACACCTGGATATCAAGAAGCCGATCTTTCTCATGTTGGATTAATCGTCAGGGACAAAGGAGAACTAAAAGTTTTAGAGGCAATACCCCCAAAAGTTAAATTGACTAAAATTAATGACTTTTTATCAAGATCAGCAGATATAAATAACAATCCAAAAGTTATTGTAGGCAGATTAAAACCACCTTTTACAAGTGCCATTAAAGAAGCCACCATATTCTCCAAATCAAAACTAAATATGAAATACGATGAGTCATTTGTTTTAAACAATAACATGTACTATTGCTCAGAACTGATTCATGAAGCTTTTATAAAAGATAGTGTTTTTGAACTTTTACCGATGACATTTCTACACCCAAAGACTAAAGACACATTAGAAATATGGAAAGAGTATTACAAAGAATTAAATATAAAAATACCACAAGGTGATTTAGGCTTAAATCCAGGAATAATGTCTCTCTCTAAAAAAATTGATATTGTTCATATCTATGGATATCCTAACAATATGAAAAAATAAATTTGTTTATTATCCAAATAAAAAATATATTATGAATAAGACAATCATTACCTTTCTAATCACAATACTATCTTTAGTAATAGCGAACGCTCAAAACATAATTAATAAAAGTATTAAAGAAGTTATAGTATCTGCTAATAGAGCCCATAATAACAATAACATCTCAAATATTCAAATTATTTCAAGTGATGAAATTGCCAATGCCCCAGTGCAATCCGTTGAAGATTTATTAGAATACGCAATGAATGTGGATATTAGACAACGAGGAGGGCAAGGAGTTCAGGCTGACATTAGCATAAGAGGCGGGACTTTCGAACAAGTCTTAGTTATGTTAAACGGAGTTAAGATGAATGATCCACAAACTGGACATCATACATTTAACATTCCAGTTTCACTAGAGCAGATTAAATGTATTGAAGTAATAACTGGGGGAGCTAGTAGAATATTTGGTAATTACGCATACACTGGAGTAATAAATATTATTACAAAATCAGAAATGAATAACTCTGCAAATCTCAGCTTTGGTAATAATAAATTCTCTGCAACAGAGATTAACTACCATACAATTCAAAGAAGCATCAAACATAATGTTTCTGTAAGCCAGAAAAGAAGCGATGGATATATTGATGGAACAGATTATAAAATTCAGAACTACTATTACCAGGCTAAAACCAACATATTTAATATCAAAACACTTCTGAATGCGGGATACATTAAAAAAGAATTTGGAGCCTATGGATTTTACTCTCCTAAATATCCAAATCAATTTGAAATTACACAAACTACATTTGCATCATTACAATTTAAAAAAGAGGGAGACATAACTTTTGAAAACAAATTATATTGGAGAAAACATAATGATGAATTTATTCTTTTTAGATCAAACCCAAGTCTTTATCACAATTTTCATGAAACAAATGTGTATGGTATGGATTTTAATGTAATTCAAAAAACAAAAAATGGATCTAATGTTTTAGGCATGGAAATGAGAGCAGACAACATTATTTCAAATGTTCTAGGAAATGATTTAGACTATCCAATAATGATTGATACTGATAATTATTATTACAAAGGAGCAAATACAACAACAATAAATTTATTTGCAGAGAAAAATATTAAAGTACAAAAATTAACCATTTCATCTGGAATTATGATGAATATTGATTTTAGGCGTGGGAATGAATACTTTCCTGGAATTGATGTAGCATATGAAATAACTGATCAGACTAAACTTTTTACATCATTTAGCAAATCAATGAGAACTCCAAATTACACAGAATTATACTACAATTCTCCAACAAATATTGGAAATAAAAATCTAAAAGCTGAATACTCAACAAATCAAGAATTAGGCTTGAAATGGTATGGAAATGGACATAACACTACACTTACCTATTACAATAGAGATGGTAAAAATATGATTGATTGGGTACTTTTAAATGGAGACAGCATATGGAGAACTCAAAACTTAATTAAGCTCTCAACTTCAGGTTATGAGTTAAATTCTAAAATTGATTTAAATCATATTCTAAATACCAAATTGCCAATTTCATCTTTCTCAGTTAATTATGCATTTAATCAATCTGACACCACGTCTAATGGGTTCCAATCTGCATATCTCTTAGATTTTCTTAGTACTCAATTTTCGATAACTGCTCATCAAATAATTAATGATAAAATTAGAATCGATTGGCGAACAACACGTCAAGACAGAGAAGGTGGATATACCAATTATGTAACTAATCAAGAAGTAGAGTACTTACCATTTTGGCTAGTTTCTTCACGCTTATCTTACAAAATGCTTGATAATAGTATACTTTATCTGGAAATAAATAATTTACTCAACAAAGAGTATGTGGATTTCGGAAATATTACCCAGCCAAGAAGATGGTCTAGATTTGGGGTTAAAATTACATTCTAGATTATTTTATTTATCACTGTTTATTTTTTGTGTCTATTACAATAGTAACTGGACCATTATTTATAAGCTTTACTCTCATATTCTCACCAAAAACACCTGATTTAACATCTTTTTTAAGAATAGCATTTAAACTACAAATAAAATGATCGTAAAGAAGCTTTGCATGTTCTGGTTTTGCCGCTTTTACAAATGATGGTCTGTTCCCTTTTTTGATTTTAGCATGCAACGTAAATTGACTAATCACAAGAATTTCCCCATTAATATCAAGAATTGAATGATTCATTTTTAATTCAGTATCAGAAAATAATCTTAAGTTGATAATTTTATTTACAAGCCACAACGAATCATCATAATTATCGTCTTTCTCAATGCCCAAAAGCAATAAAAAGCCTTCAGAAATACAATTAATTACTTTATCACCAATTGTAACCGAAGCTTGATTTACTCTTTGAACAACAACCTTCATTTAGTAATCACTGACTCTAAAACCATCAATATCATTTAATATTTTTAAATAGTTATTATATCTACTATTTGAAATATCACCTAATTTTAACGCCCTCTTCACGGCACATTTAGGTTCATTTTTATGTATACAATTATGAAATTTACAATTTTTCTTAAATATTAAAAATTCTGGAAAATAATTCCCAATTTGATTAAGCTCTAATGACACTAATCCGAAGCCTCTAATTCCTGGCGTATCAATTATTGAACCTCCAAAATCTAAATCATGAAGCTCAGAAAAAGTAGTTGTATGCTGTCCTTGACGATGAGATTTTGAGATTTCTTTAGTATTTATATTAAGACCTGGTTGTATTTTATTTATAAGAGTAGATTTTCCAACTCCTGAATGTCCAGAAATCATATTCACTTTTCCTTTTAATTTGTCTTTAATCAAAGATAGATCGTCATTTATTGCTGATATTGAAAAACACTTATATCCTATTTTCTCATATATATCTTTTAATTCCTTGTGCTTTAACTTTAAATTTTCATTTAATAAATCAATTTTATTAAATACTAAAATAACTTCTACACCAAAAGCATTAGCAGAAATCAAAAATCTATCAATAAATGCTGTTGTAGTAACAGGACTACTAAATGTAATCATCAGTAAAGCTTGATCAATATTTGACGCTATTATATGAGTCTGTTTTGATAAGTTAACTGACTTTCTTAAAATGTAATTCTTTCTTTTATGAAGACTTAATATTAGCCACTGATTAGATTCACAACTTACTTCAACTCTATCACCAACAACGAATGGATTGGTACTCTTAATTCCTAAAATTCTCAGTTTACCTTTTAATCTACAATCTAAAACATCTCCTTCATCTGACTTAACAGAATAATGCTTGCCAGTAGTTTTTATTATAACTCCATTCATTAATGCAAAAATAAGATTATAAATTACTTAACTTTACAAAATAAAAACTTACAATTTAAAAACGTTTTTATGTTCATGAATTATACCTATTAATCTATGTCAATAAGCATCAATAAAATATCTAAAGCTTACAACAACGAATTAGCATTAAATAATATCTCTTTTAACATTAAAAAAGGGGAAATTGTTGGTTTTCTTGGGCCAAATGGTGCAGGAAAATCGACACTAATGAAGATTATTTGTGGTAGTTTGAAACAAGATAAGGGAGAAGTTAGTGTTTGTAAGATAAACTCAAAAAAAAATATGCTTCTTGTTAAATCAAAAATTGGTTACTTATCAGAAAAAAACCCTTTGTATCTTGATATGTATGTTAAAGAATATCTAACTTTTATTGGAAATATCTACAATATCAAAAATCTAAAGGAAGCTATAAATAACATTGTACTTAGAACTGGATTGAGTACGCATGAAGACAAAAAAATCATACAACTATCTAAAGGTTACAAGCAAAGAGTTGGACTTGCTGCAGCATTAATTCATGAACCAGAAGTCTTGATTTTAGATGAACCTACAACAGGTTTAGATCCAAATCAATTAGATGAAATAAGAAATCTTGTTACAGAATTTGGAAAAGAAAAAACAGTGCTACTTTCAACACATATCATGCAAGAAGTTGATAAAACATGTGATAGAGTTATAATTATTAACAAAGGAGTTATAGTTGCAGATAATTTAATGTCTCAACTACGAAAAGACAAAGTTAATCTAGAGGAGCACTTTAGGGAACTAACCTCAAATTAGTAATTAATTCATTTTTATTATAAAAATTATTAAATAGTTCAAAAACATTTTTTTTTAAAAAAAACTCTAAATTTGCAAAGTTAAAGTGGAAAGATTTGGCCTATTGCAACCACTATAAAAAATGCTAAAACAGTTTCCCTTTGCACTTTTTTAGCCAAATCATAATTAAATTAAATTTAACTTAAAATTATATTATTATGTCATATTATTTCACATCTGAATCAGTATCAGAAGGACACCCAGACAAAGTTGCTGATCAGATATCAGATGCACTATTAGATAATTTTTTAGCACAAGATAAAGAATCAAAAGTTGCTTGCGAAACTCTAGTAACAACAGGACTTACAGTTTTAAGTGGTGAAGTAACAACTAAAGCTTACATTGATGTCCAAAAAATTGCTCGTGAAGTGATTTTAAAAATTGGGTATGATAAATCGGAATACCAATTTGATGGAGATAGTTGCGGTGTTATCTCTGCTATTCATGAGCAATCACCAGATATAAACCAAGGTGTTGTTGAGGGTATAGGATTAAATAAAGAACAAGGAGCAGGAGATCAAGGTATGATGTTTGGTTATGCTACAAATGAAACTGAAAACTTAATGCCTCTTGCATTAGATTTATCACACAAGATTCTTATTGAGCTAGCTGATATTAGAAAGAAAGGAAAAGAGATGACTTATTTACGTCCAGATTCAAAATCACAAGTTACTATAGAATATAATGATGATCATACTCCTAAAAGAATTAGTGATATAGTTGTCTCAACTCAACATGATGATTTTGCACAAGAAGAAATTATGCAAAAAAAAATTGAGGAGGATGTAAGAGAGATATTAATCCCTAGAGTAAAAGATCAACTTTCTGAATCAAACAAGTCCTTATTTGGATCTGAGAATTATCATGTTAACCCAACAGGAAAGTTCGTAATTGGAGGTCCTCATGGAGATACTGGACTAACAGGTAGAAAAATAATTGTAGATACTTATGGAGGTAAAGGAGCTCATGGTGGAGGTGCTTTTTCTGGCAAGGACCCTTCAAAAGTAGATCGTTCTGCCGCTTATGCTACTCGACATATAGCAAAAAATTTAGTAGCCGCTGGTTTAGCCGATAGAATACTTGTTCAAGTTAGTTATGCAATAGGAGTAGCAGAACCAATGGGAATATTTATTGACACTTATGGCTCTTCAAATGTAAAACTTTCTGATGGAGAAATTGCAGAGAAAGTTAAAAATATGAAATGCTTCAATTTAAAACCCGCATCAATAATTAGCAGATTGAAACTTAAAAACCCAATATATTCAGAAACTGCAGCATATGGTCACATGGGAAGAGAATCACAAAAAAAAGAAGTCATTTTTAAAATACTTGGAGAAGAAAAGAAATTTGATATTGAAACCTTTACTTGGGAGAAGCTAGATTGTATCGATGATGTAAAATCTATTTTTGGATTATGATTAAATAAATTTATTAAAAAAAAGCTCATTAAAATCTAATGGGCTTTTTTATACCTTGTTAATCTTTTAGTAAATAAATTTGAATTATGTTTGCTAGGTGAAAAAAATTATAATTCTCATATTTATTCATTTTAACATTTCTTCGTACGCCCAAGATGAACTAAAATATGATGCAAATATTACAAAACAACCGGAGTGGGTACATCTTATGTACTCTGAAAATAGAGATATTGCAGATGTAATAAATGCTTTTAATATTTATTACAAGAATCATGAATTAGTAAAAAACAAACACACACAGTATTATAAAAGATGGCTAAGAAACATAAGTAGATTCTCAAATGCTAGTATCCAACAAAGTTCAAAAAGTTCTAATGTATGGGAATGCATTGGTCCGTGGGACTTTGACAAAGATGCAAATAGTAGGTCATATGCACCTGGATCAGCACACATTTACACTGTAGAACAATCAGTAAGTAATTCAGATGTGCTTTATGCTGGATCAGCAACAGCGGGTGCCTGGAAATCAATCGACAAAGGAAATAACTGGTCTCTAATAACTAAAAATTTATCACTAAATACAGTATATGCAATTGAAGTTGATTACACAAACCCAAATATAGTCTTTATAAGTGGAAATGGAGGAATCTATAAATCAATAGACGGTGGAATAAACTGGATAATCATTGGAGATGCTTCATTTACAAGCTTAAATCATTCTGTAAAAGATATAAAGCTTAAACCATCCAACAATCAAGAGTTATTCGTTGCATCTAATCAGGGATTATTTCATTCTACTAACGCAGGGGTTAATTTCAATCAAATAATGAGTGGAAATTTCCTTGAAATTGAATTTCATCCCAATTCTACAGATACAATGTATTTTGTTAAACAAGAGGGTGATAGCACTCTCTTTTACCGTTCAAATGATGGAGGAAATAGTTTAATAAATTTCACAAATGGATGGCCAAATCCAAATAATGGAGATAGTCAAAAAAGAACAGAGATTGCTGTTAGTCCAGCATCTCCAAATAAAATTGTTGCTTTAGCAACTGGAGATGCTAATGGAGGAAGTGGATTATATGGAATTTATATAAGTTATGACAATGGTGAAAATTGGGATTTTCAATGTTGTGGCCCTCAACCAGCTGGCCCTCCCGATTCAACAAATATAAATATGATGGGTTGGCAACCTGATGGCTCTGATGATGGTGGTCAGTACTACTATGATTTAGCTTTAGCAGTAAACCCAAACAATGCAGACATCATACATGTTGGCGGTGTAAATCATTGGATTTCTTTTGATAATGGTGTAAGTTTCACTTGCCCTGCTAAATGGAGTCAGCCTCATAAAAAAGGATATATACATGCAGATATTCATGATATAAATTATTTCGATGATGATCTTTGGTTTGCTTGTGATGGTGGAATTTTTTATTCTCAAAACAATGGGGATAGTATTTATAAAAAACAATTCGGTATTGCAGGCACAGATTTCTGGGGTTTCGGAGCAGGCTTTAAAGATAATGATGTCATGCTAGGTGGAACTTATCATAATGGCACTCTACTAAAAGACGGTAATACATATTTAAATGATTGGATATGTACAGATGGAGGTGATAACATTAGAGGTTTTGTGAATTTCGGAAACCCTAGAATTGCATATAGCGATTATGGAGGGAAAATATTACCTGGAGATCGGAATACAGATATTTCAACTTTTTCATTAGCAAAAAAACCAAATGCATCATATATTACAGCAGAATCATCACAAGTAGAGTTTGACCCAAGATGTTATAACTGGAATTATATTGGAGAAGATTCTACTCTTTGGCTTTCAAAAGATAATGGAAGTAGTTATAATCCTGTATATCACTTTGATGATAAAGTTACTTCAGTTGAAGTAGCTTGGAGTAATCCAGATGTTATTTATGTTGCCACTTGGGAGAGCTGGTGGGGTATGAAAAAAATATTTAAATCAATTGATGCTGGATTTAGTTTTAATGAAATAACACCAACAAACATAAACGGTCAAGCATGGATTCCATATGACATCACAATTAGCAGTAATGATGAAAATACACTTTGGATAGCAAGATGTAGCATGTATGGTGGTGTTCAAGATGCACAAGGATATGAAGTATTTAAATCAGAAGATGGAGGACTTAATTGGATAAATTGGACTACTCCTACTTTAGACAATATTAACGCTACAAACATTGAACACCAAAGAGGAAGTGATGGTGGTGTTTACTTAGGGACAAGAAATACGGTATTCTATAAAAATAACACTATGAATGACTGGGAAATTTATGATGTTAATCTACCTAAGAGTACACATTCTGTTCAATTGATACCATATTACAGAGATGGATTATTAATAAATGGAACAAATAGAAGTGCTTATGAAATTGATTTATATGAAAATTCTTCACCTTCTGCACAAATAGCATCAAACAAAAGAATAATAAATTGTCAAAATGATACAGTAAAGTTTGTTGATCATTCAGCTGTTAGATTAAACAGTGCCTCATGGCAATGGAGTTTTCCTGGCGGAAACCCATCTTCTTCTAATGTTGAGAATCCTGTAGTTACATATTCCAACAAAGGGAGATACGATGTATCTTTAACTGTCACAGATGCATTTGGGTCAAGTTCTCAGTCATATACAGATTTTATAACATATGTTGATTCTATCTCACCTATAACAAATAACATCAATATCGAAGAAGACTTTGAGGGTAATATATTTCCACCAGGATTATGGAGTCTTCAATCAATATCTTATAGCTGGACATCAGAAACCATACCATTTGGAGCAGATTGTCAGCCAACAAAAACAGCTTTTTTAAATCACTACTCAATTCAACAACCAGGAATTGAAGCATACCTAGTTTCTAATAAAATTGCTTTAGGAAATGGTGCAAATGCACAAAATTGGCTGAATTTTAATTATGCTTATTCAGGCTATGCAAATGGATATGATGATGGATTTCGTATTGATATTTCAACAAATTGCGGTAACAGCTGGGATTCAATATATGGTGCTATTGGTACTGATTTACAAACAACACAATATGTAAGTAGTTCTTGGATTCCTGACTGTGGAGATTGGGGGAGTGATAGTATAAATCTAAGTAATTGGAGTTTAAATGGAGATACAATCATGCTCAGATTTGTAGGAATTAATGATTTTGGTAATAATTTCTATCTTGATAACATAGAATTAAATGGCCTTAATGTATTAGGAATTAATGATGAAGAAAAGATATCAAACACTATTATATATCCAAATCCTAGTAAAGGAGTATTTAGCATTAAAACAAATACGAGCAATCTCAAAATAGAAATTTATTCTTCAATTGGCAAACTAGAATACTCAAGTGTGATAAAAAATGGATTCCAGCAAATAGATCTAAGAAAAAAATCTAAAGGGCTCTATGCTGTTAAGTTTCTTAATAATAATAGAATTGAACAAAGAAAATTAATCTTAAACTAGAATAAAGTCAATCTGTAAAAGATAAATTACATGTGTATAACTTCGTCGTAAGCATCAGCAACGGCCTCCATAACCGCTTCACTCATAGTAGGGTGTGGATGTACAGCTTTTAATACTTCATGACCAGTAGTTTCTAATTTTCTTGCAACTACAGCTTCTGCAATCATTTCAGTAACATTAGACCCAATCATATGACAACCTAACCATTCTCCGTATTTAGCATCGAAAATTACTTTAACAAAACCATCCTTATGCCCTGCGGCTGATGCCTTTCCAGATGCAGAAAATGGAAACTTACCAACCTTAATGTCATAACCAGCTTCTTTAGCTACCACCTCTGTCATTCCAACAGAAGCAATTTCAGGAGTTGCATATGTGCAGCCAGGAATATTTCCATAGTCGATTGGATCAGGACTTTGTCCTGATATTTTCTCTACACATGTAATTCCTTCTGCAGAAGCAACATGAGCAAGAGCTTGATTGGCTAAAACATCACCAATAGCATAATACCCTTTAACATTTGTTTGGTAATAATCATCAACAGGAATCTTTCCATTTTCAGTTTTAATTCCAACATCTTCTAAACCAATATTTTCAATATTAGATACAATCCCTACGGCTGAAAGTACTACATCGCATTCAATAGTTTCTTCTCCAGATTTGGTTTTTATTAATACCTTACAACCTTTTCCTGAAGTATCAACCTTTTCAACAGATGAGTTTGTCATAATTTTTATTCCTGACTTTTTAAAGGAGCGTTGTAGTTGCTTAGATACATCTACATCTTCAACCGGAACAATATTGGGCATAAATTCAACAATTGTAACATCGCATCCCATAGAATTGTAGAAATAAGCAAATTCAACTCCAATTGCCCCTGACCCAACCACTACCATTTTTTTAGGTTTAGTAGGTAACACCATAGCATCTCTGTAACCAATTATTTTTTTACCGTCTTGAGGTAAATTTGGCAACACTCTAGATCTAGCACCAGTAGCAATAATAATATGCTTAGAACTGTAATCTGAAGTTTTTCCATCAACTGTGACAGATATTTTATTTCCTGGTTTTACTTTACCAAAACCATTGATAACTTCAATCTTGTTTTTCTTCATTAGATACGAAATACCTTTACTCATACCATCTGCTACATCACGACTTCTTTTAATGATTTTTGAAAAATCGGCATTTACATTCCCTACTGTTATACCGTAATCGTTAGCATGATTAATATATTCGAAAACTTGAGCTGACTTTAACAAAGCTTTAGTTGGAATACATCCCCAATTCAAACAAACACCACCAAGACTTTCTTTTTCAACAACTGCAACTTTTAATCCTAACTGAGAAGCTCTAATTGCAGCTACATATCCTCCAGGACCAGTTCCCAACACAATAACATCATAATTCATAGTACCAATTTTTAATTTAAATTTAATTTTACAATATTAATTAAAACATCTTAGACAAAGTGGCACAAACATTGTTTTTTTAATCATAAATATTTTCTAAAAAACAATAAAATATTTTGATTTTTAGAAAGTATCTTCTTGCAAATTAATTTGTTAAAAACAATCTAGTCTACGCACTTAAAAAACAAAATAAAGCCCACTAAATTTGTAAGTTTGTAACTTAATTTTAACAAATGATTAACTACCACATAAGCTTTAAAAAGCCCTATAGACATTTTGTAGATTTTGAATTTTCTGCAAAAACTAATGGTGCTAATTCAATGAAATTTCAACTTTCATCATGGAGACCTGGAAGGTATGAGCTAGCTGATTTTGCCCAGAATATTCAAAAATGGGGTGCTTTTGATGAAAAAAACAATCCATTACCATTTAAGAAAATCACTAAAGATTTATGGGAAGTAAACACTAATAATGCGAGAGAAGTCATTATAGTATATAACTTTTATGCCAATCAGCTTGATGCAGGTGCTTGTTATTTAGATGAGCATCAACTTTACTTAAATCCTGTTCATTGTATGTTTTATATTGTTGATAGATCCCAAGAAGTATATCAATTAAATCTAGATCTCCCTAATGACTACAAGATAGCTTCTTCAATGCATCAAGAAAAAAATACTCTGACAGTAAAAGGTTATGACTTACTTGCAGAATCACCAATTATTTGTTCAAATAGTTTGCAACACACAGATTACAAGGTAAACGGTATTACATTTCATATTTGGTTTCAAGGGATTTGCAATCCTAATTGGGAAAAACTTAAAAAAGACTTTACAGCTTTTACTAAAAGTCAAATAAAACATTTTGGTAGCTTTCCTGTGGATGAGTATCATTTTTTCTTTCAAATTACTCCTTACGGTAGCTATCATGGAGTAGAACATACCAAAAACACCGTATTATTGCTAGGTCCAGGAGATGAGATAATGAATAAAAGATATGAAGATCTACTAGGAGTTTGTTCACATGAACTTTATCACACATGGAATATAAAGGCAATTAGGCCAATTGAAATGTACCCATATAATTACACTAAGGAGAATTACTTTAGGACAGGATTTGTAGCAGAAGGTGTAACAACTTATATGGGTGATATAATGCTGTTTAATTCAAATGTATTTGATTGGAATCAATTCGTAAAAACTCAAAATCAAAATTTAGAACGACATTTGATGAATTATGGAAGATATAACTTATCAGTTGCTGATAGTGGTTTTGATACTTGGCTTGATGGCTATAAATTAGGATCTCCTAATAGAAAAACATCTATTTATCCTGATGCAGCACTTTGCATGTTAATGATTGATCTAGAGATTATCCGAAATAGTAATGGGAAATACAGCTTACATTCAGTTATGAAAGAACTCTATGAAGAATTTGCTCTGAAAGAAAAAGGATACAATGAGGATGATTTTAGAAATATTTGCGTAAAATTTGGTGGCTTGAAAGTAGCTGAAATCTTTGAGAATCATATTTACGGAACAGAGGATTATATAGATAATTTAAAATCAGCCTTAGATGTTGTAGGTCTCTTGCTAGAAGATAAGAAAAATCCTAATCTTTCAGCGCAATATTTTGGTTTTGTATCAGCAAAAGAAAATGGAGAGATAATAATTAAAAAAGTCGAACCTAATTCTATTACTGATCAAAATGGAATTGCTCCTGATGATAAGATTACAAAAATAAATGATAAAAAAATTGATGGAAACTTGTCTGATATCTTTAAAGATTGTAAAAAAGAAGTGACACTTACTATAAAGAAGAAGTTTTCACAAAAATCAATATCTTTATCTGTTGGAAATTATTATCAATTATTAGAAATTATTAAAAATAAAAATGCGACAGATGAGCAATTAACTTTAAGAAAAGTCTGGTGCAATAATTAAAATGATACAAATGAATAATGAAGTTAGCTTAAAAGATAAAAGATTCGAAATATTCATTTCAGATGATGAAATTACATCGATAGTAACTGATGTTGCCAATAAAATTAATAATAGTTATATAAAAGCTCCTATTTTTATTGCTATCTTAAATGGCTCATTTATCTTTGCAGCTGATATTATAAGAAGAATTAATATTCCTAAGTCTGAAATATCATTTATTAAACTTTCATCATATTCTGGAACTAAAACAACTGGCAATGTACACGAACTTATTGGATTAGGAAAAAGTATAGAGAATAGAAATATTGTAATCCTTGAAGATATTATTGATACTGGAATTACTTTAGAAAAAATAATTTCATTATTGAAAAAAGAAAATGTCGCTGATATAAAAATAGCAACATTATTATTTAAACCTGAAGCATACACAAAAGATATCCCAATTGATTTTATTGGAAAATCAATTACAAATGACTTTGTTGTTGGCTATGGTTTAGATTTTGATGAGCTCGGACGTAATTTGCAGCATATTTATAAACTTAAAGAATAGAGCATGTTAAACATAGTATTATTTGGACCTCCTGGTGCTGGAAAAGGCACACAATCAAACCTATTAATTGATAAATACGACTTAGTACACTTATCTACAGGTGATATTTTAAGAGGGGAAATCACAGGAGGAACAATATTGGGTCTTCAAGCAAAAGCAATTATGGATAGAGGAGATTTAGTATCCGATGATATTGTTATTGGCATGATATCATCTAAGCTAGATAATAATCAAAATGCAAAAGGATTCATCTTTGATGGATTTCCTAGAACTTCAGCACAAGCTAAAGCTTTAGATCTTTTACTTGAAAAAAAAGGAACTTCTATTTCTGCTATGCTCTCATTAAAAGTAGAGGATAGCGAACTTATTAAACGTTTACTAGAAAGAGGTAAAAACTCAGGAAGAGAAGACGATAAAAATGAGAATATCATTGCCAATAGAATTAATGAGTATAACAATAAAACAGCACCTTTAAAAAAATTTTATGCAAACCAGAAAAAACTATCTGAAATAAATGGCCATGGTAGCGTAAAAGATATTTCTCATAAATTAAATACTGTTATAGACAGTTTATAAATGAGAGTCAAGAATTCAAATTTTGTTGATTATGTAAAAATCTTTTGCCGATCAGGAAAGGGTGGTGCAGGTTCATCACATTTCAGAAGAGATAAAATAACTGCAAAAGGCGGACCTGATGGTGGAGACGGTGGCAACGGTGGGAGCATCATCATAAAAGCAGACAAGCAAATGTGGACGCTTTTACACTTAAGATATCAAAAACATATTTTCGCAGAACATGGAGGCTGGGGTTCAGGTAGTAATAGTTTTGGAAAAGATGGAGAAGACAACTTCATTACTGTTCCTTTAGGCACTATTGTAAAAGATGCTGAAACTTCAGAAATACTCTTTGAGATTACAGAAGATAATCAAGAAACAACTCTTGTAAAGGGTGGTTTAGGAGGCCGAGGAAATTCTCATTTTAAATCTCCAACAAATCAGGCTCCAAGATATGCTCAGCCAGGAGAAGATGCAAGCGAGGGATGGTTTATTTTAGAATTAAAGGTTCTTGCCGATATTGGTTTAGTAGGCTTTCCAAATGCTGGAAAATCAACCTTACTTTCTGTATTATCTGCAGCAAAACCAGAAATTGCAAACTATCCTTTCACTACTCTAGTCCCTAATCTTGGAATTGTTTCTTACAGAGATCATATGTCTTTTATCATGGCAGATATTCCTGGAATTATTGAAGGTGCTTCAGAAGGTAAGGGATTAGGATTACGATTTCTTCGCCATATTGAGAGAAACTCTACTTTACTTTTCATGATACCTGCAGATACAGATGACATTAACACAGAATATACGGTTTTATTAAAAGAGCTAAAAAAATATAATCCTGAATTATTAGATAAAGATCGCATTCTTGCTATTAGTAAATCTGATATGCTTGACGATGAACTCAAAGACGAAATATCTAAAAATTTTCCAAAAGATCTACCCTGCATGTTTATATCATCTGTAGCGCAACAAGGACTCATTGAACTAAAAGATTTAATTTGGGAGAAGCTAAATAAGTAATGGAAAATTTACAAAAAATAGATGAATATTTTTTCAGGACTCTAAATGCAACAGGTTGGCAACAGATGGATCAAGTAATGATATTGATTTCATCAAAATGGTTCTGGATACCACTTTATATTTACTTACTCTACATCATTTACAAAACATTCAAAGATGATTTTCTAAAAATTTTATTTTCCTTAGGTGTATTAATTTTTCTAGCTGATTTTGGTTCAGTCCATTTATTTAAAGAAGTCTTTCAAAGAGCAAGACCTTGTCACATATTAGATGGTATAAGAGTTGTTGACGGTTGTGGTGGCTCATTTGGATTTGTTTCTTCACACGCTGCGAACTCTTTTGCAATTGCATTTTTTATTTCACTATTATTAAAGAGATATTGGTGGTTTGTAAATCTATTTTCTTGGGCTGTACTAATTGGATTCAGCAGAGTATACTTAGGCGTTCATTATCCTTTTGATATTTTGGGAGGTATGTTTTGGGGACTATTTGTAAGTTTGCTTGTTTATTACATTTATAAAGTGAAAATTAAAAAGATTGATTTTATATGGATGGGGTGGTTATCTTTAGTCTGTATTTGGAATTTTGTTTGGCCAAACGTCCCTCCTTTTGCAGACGTATTGGTGGCTATAGTTTTGTCCCTTGGAGTTGTATTTATTAAAAAAATGAAAAAATGAAAAAATTACTAATCTTATTAACAATATATATATCTGCTGTACCATCATTTTCTAAAGAAAAGCCCAAGCTAGTTGTTGGTATTGTAGTAGATCAAATGCGTTATGATTATATCTATCGCTTTTGGAATGACTTCTCAAATGACGGCTTTAAGAAGCTTGTTAATGAAGGACACTTCTTTAGAAATTGTCAATTTGGTTATGTACCAACATATACTGGCCCTGGGCATGCATCTATCTTTACAGGAACAACCCCCTCGGTACATGGCATTATAGCAAATGATTGGTACGATAAAAAATCGGGAGAATATATCTACTGTGCTGGAGATGGTCAAATGCATACGGTATGTAATTGCGAACAAAAAAATGTAGATGTTCAATCGGCTGATGGAAAGATGTCACCTCATCACATGCTAACAACAACATTTTCAGATGAGCAGAAACTATTTAATAAAAATAGTAGAGCTTTTGGAATCTCATTAAAGGATAGAGGAGCAATATTGCCTGCAGGACATAGTGCAAATGGAGCATATTGGATGGATAGTGAGGGGAAATGGATTACCTCTTCTTTTTACATGCAAACTCTTCCAGATTATATTCAAAAAATAAATGACTCAAACCCAAGTCAAAAGTATTTAAAAGGTATGTGGGAGGTTAAAGGAGAGTTTAGTCATAATTTACTTAACAAATACACTGAAAAAGGAGGAGCGGCAATTAAAAGCACTCCATTTGGAAACTCAGTATTAAAAGATCTAGCAATTGATATCCTCAATATAGAAAGTCTAGGTCAAAAAAATTCAACTGATATATTTACAATATCGTTCTCGTCAACTGATTATATTGGCCATCAATTTGGTCCGCATGCAGCTGAAATAAAGGACACCTATATTAGATTAGATAACGATATTGCCACTATTTTAAAAGCAATTGAAAATAATATAGGCTTTGAAGATGTTTTGGTTTTTATTACAGCAGATCATGGTGTTGTTTCTGAACCATCAGAACTACAAGAAAGAAATATTCCATCAGGATATTATGATAATACTATAATAGTGAGAGATTTAACAACTTATCTTAAATCAGCATATGGTGAAGGAGAGTGGATAAAAAATTATTCTAACAATCAACTTTTTTTAAATCATCAACTCATACAAGATCACAAAATAAATATGCAAGAAATTCAAAGAAATTGTGCTCAATTTCTATTAAAATATGAGTGGATAAAGAATTCCTATACAGCTACACAATTAAATGAAAACGAATATTCTAACTCTTTTCATTCCCTAATTCAAAAAGGTTATAATCAAAAAAGATCAGGTGATGTAATTGTAAGCTTACAAACTGGCTGGTTAAAATCACATTGGGAAACCGGGGGAACAACTCATGGGTCTTCATATAGCTACGATACTCATGTTCCTTTAATTTTTTGGGGAGGAAATATACCTCAAGGGAAGACAGATCGAAAAGTAAATATTCGAGACATAGCACCAACTGTTTCTACAATCTTAGGAATTGCGTATCCTAACGGATGTACAGGAAATCCATTACCTGAAATAACTGAGTGAAAGAAATAAAAGCAGACAATTATTCTATTTGGATTGGAGAAAAATCTCTATCAAAATTAGATATTACTAATTATTCAAAGGTCGCCATATTAGTAGACGAAAATACAAAAAGAGAATGCCTTAGTCTTCTACCTAAAATAAAAAATTCTATTATTATTGAAGTTCCTTCAGGAGAAGGAAACAAAAATATTGCAATTTGCAATACTATTTGGGAGAAACTATCATTAAATAATTTTGATAGAAATTCAGTACTAATTAATCTTGGTGGAGGCGTCATTGGTGACATGGGTGGATTCTGTGCTTCCACATATAAAAGAGGTATAGATTTTATACAGATACCTACAACACTTCTTGCTATGGTAGATGCATCAATTGGAGGTAAAATAGGCATTAATTTTAATGGTCTTAAAAATCAAATAGGTCTCTTTTCAAACCCGAAATCTGTTATAATAAATCCAGTTTTTCTAAATACACTTGCAAGGAACCAACTACAATCAGGTTTTGCAGAGGTGATAAAACATTCTTTAATTACAAACAAAAAGCATTGGGAGGTACTATCAAATACTTTATTCGAAGATTTAGACTTGCAAAATATAATTGATATCTCTATCCAAATAAAAAACACAATAGTAAAAGCTGATCCACTAGAAAAAAATAATAGAAAGAAATTAAATTTTGGACATACATATGGACATGCAATTGAAAGTTATTATTTGGAAGAAAAAAAACCTATACTACATGGTGAGGCTGTATTAATGGGAATAATTTTAGAATGTGAACTTTCTTTATTATCACACAATGAAAAAATTGATATAAAAGATTATCTCCTAAGTAATTTTCAGCTTCCTGATATACCTTCAAAAAATAAGCTTATGAAATTCTTAATAAATGACAAAAAGAATAAAGAAGCTAAAATAAATTTTACGTTACTTAATGGAATAGGAAGCTGTACAATTGACAATCTATTTACTGAAGATGAATTATAAAATCTCTCATCCCAGCAAAATAGTAACTTGTAAAGTTAATTTACCTGCTTCTAAAAGTATCTCTAATAGATTACTAATTATTCAAGCACTTTGCAATAACAAATTCACGATAAACAATTTATCTGATTCAGATGATACAATTGCTTTAAAAAAAGCTCTACATACAGATCATAATGAAATTAATGTAGGAGCAGCAGGAACAACATTTCGTTTTCTAGCTTCATTTCTTGCAATTCAAAGAGGAAAAGAATTTATTTTAACAGGAACTAAAAGAATTAAAGAAAGACCAATTAAGAATTTAGTTTCTACATTACGATCATTAGGAGCAAAAATCTGCTACTTAGAAAAAGAAGGGTTTGCCCCATTAAAAATTAAAGGAACTGAAATTCTTGGTGGTGAAATAGAAATAGATGGAACTATAAGCTCACAGTTTATAACATCTATTTTACTCGTTGGACCAATATTAAAAAAAGGTTTAAAGCTTAAAATTAAAGGAAATTTAGTTTCTAAAAGTTATGTTAAGATGACATTAAACCTATTAAAAGAATTTGGTATTAAATGCATCTGGAAGGAAAATATAATTGAGATTAAACCTCAAAAGTATATAGGAAAAACTAAAACTGTAGAAGCCGATTGGAGCGCTGCATCTTTTTGGTTTGAAATTGCTGCATTGTCTAAGAAATGCAACATATGCCTTGTTGGATTATATGAAAAGAGCATACAAGGTGATAAATTGTCAATGCAAATTTTTAAAAAACTTGGAGTAAAATCTATCTTCATTGACGGCGAACTGCATCTAACTAAAATTTACTCATATAATGCAGAGAAAATGTATGATTTAACAGAAACCCCAGATTTATATCAGCCACTCGCATGTACATTACATGCTAAAAAAATAAAAGTAAAATTTACTGGAACGGAAACCTTAAAGTATAAAGAAACTGATAGAATCTATGCAGTAAATAATGAACTAGAAAAGATATCTACAAGCATTAACACATACAGCGATCATAGAATGGCAATGAGCTTCGCACCTTTATGCTTAAGTTATGATAGTATTACCATTAATAATGTTGAAGTGGTAAGTAAATCTTATAAGAATTTTTGGAACGACTTATCTAAAGCAGGATTTATAATAAATCCATTATCTGACTAAGACAATTAACCTCATATGATAATGATTCGGTATGCTTTTGATTATTTGGATTAAAGAAAACTCCATCAATACCAAATTTTTGACAAGCTAAAATATCAACATTTAAATCATCACCAATATACAAACTATCATTTTTGGAACTTCTAGTGATTTCTAAAGCATATCTAAATATTTCAGGGTTTGGTTTTTTAAATCCAGATTTTTCTGAAGTAATAATCTTATCAAAATAAGGCGTCAACTTAGATTGTTCTAATTTAATATGCTGTACCTTGTCAAATCCATTAGTTATAATATGCAAAGAGTATTTACTCTTCAAGTAATCGAGTAATTCAAAAGTATATGGAAAAAGTTTTGTTTTTCTTGGACATATTTCAATATACTCATCTCCTATTGATTTAGATAAGTTAAAGTTATTAATACCAAACTCTGAAAGTGATCTTTGAAATCTTTCTCTTCTCAAATCATGCTGAGAAATTTTATCAACTTGATATAAATCCCATAATTTAGCGTTATGTGATTTGTATTTTTTAATAAATTCATCAAAATCAATTCCTTTCTCTTTAAATTTGAAACTTATACACAAGTCTAATAAGGCTTCATTTGAATTTGCTTCAAAATCCCAAAGTGTACGGTCTAAATCGAAAAAAATATTCTTATATCTCATTTAAACTTTCTCTCCAAATGCTAAATCTCCTGCATCACCTAATCCTGGAACAATATATGACTTAGATGTCATTTCAGCATCTTCAGCACCAATCCATAATGTCCAATTTTTTACAGGTGAATTTTCTCTTAGATATTGTAAACCTTCTGTGCTCGCAATAACACCTACAACATGAATATGCTTAGGTTTACCTTTTAATAATATTGATTCCATTGCCAATACCATAGAAGCACCGCTAGCAATCATAGGATCACATAAGATTACAGTTTTTCCTTCTAAATTAGGAGATGACATATATTCGATTTTTATTTCAAAATCTCCATCTTTTTTATGTTTCCTGTAAGCAGAGATAAAAGCATTATCTGAACTATCAAAATAATTAAGAAAGCCTTGATGCAAAGGCAAACCTGCTCTAAGAATCGTAGCTAAAACAGGTTTCTCATTTATTAGACTCTGCTGAGAAATACCTAATGGAGTTGTAATCTCATTATTATCATAGCTAAAACCTTTACTAATCTCATATGCAAAAACCTCTCCGATTCTTTCTAAATTTCTTCTGAAACGCATTGAATCGCTTTGAATTTTTACATTTCTTAGTTCACTTACAAAATGATTAAAAATCGAATTTTTTTGTCCTAAATTTATTGTTTTCATTCTAGCTTTTTATTAGTTTGATCATATCTTCATACACGCCCTTCCATCCTTTCCAAGCACCAAAGTTACTAAAAGTATCATTATGCCAAATTGTAATTAAAGTGCCATTCTCTTTTTTGACTAACTTTACAATATCATTTATCTCTTCTATTGCCTTTTTAGGATCTAAATTCAAATTAAATCTAAGAATATCATCAGTAATAGCAAAAGGAAATACCTTTATTGGTAAGGCTTGTTCAATATCTAAATCATAGAAGCTGTATGGGCTAGCTATACCTGCTCTAAATCCTAAAGCGGAGCCATAACCCATTGTATAATCCTCATATATCCCTAAAGATAATAATCTATTGTAGGTAGTTGGTAAGGATAGTTTTAAAAAATGTTGCCTACTAAAAAGAACCTCTCGTTTTTGAATATTCTCTAATCTTGAAACTTCTTCCTTAAGAATATCTACTTTTAAGTTTGATGCAAAAGATGGGTGAATGCCGACTGATGAAAAATCAGCTATTCTTTTAATAAGTGTAGCAACATTACTATTTGTATGAGATAGATTTTTATCATAATCTGCATAATCTCCTAATAAAATAAAATATTTTGTATTTAAGTTATACTTATGATTCAGATTAAATTGTAAAGTATAAGTATCAAAGGGATCTTTTCTTTTATTTAATAATACATCAATAAATAATTGAAGATTTTCTACATTTATATTAAAAATAGATTTTACTACAAATGCTAAAGATCTCACAAATCCTTTTCCTTTAATTAAAAAAGCATTATCAATATCAATTGTTGAGATAAATTTAAATTTTGGCTTTTTAATTTTTAAAGATGAGTTCTTTAATTCTAAATGCCTAATAAAATTATTTATCCAAATATTAACAATTGGTTTATGTAAAAATCCATTTTTATAGGCAATGCTTTCGGTATGTAAATACCTACCATATTTATCTTTTAAATGAGGCAAATATTCTTCATAACGACTTATTAAATAGAAAATTGAAGCAAAAATATCATGTATATAAGCTTTATCATTATTAGACTTAAATAAATACTCAACATCATTAAATTTAAAAAATCCTAATTCAACCTCTCTAATACCAATCTGAAAAAGTAATTTTGATGGGAGAATATGAATCTCATCATTTATAATTTGATTTGCAGAATAATTTATTTTGGTAGCTTCTGAACTTAAATAATTTTCTCTCTGATCAGTTAACTGATAGTCTATTTGATATATCTCATGAAATACAATTTTCAATACATACTTTAACCTGGATGTAATAGTGGTGGAATAGATTATTAAAGTATCCATTTTTCAAATATAAAAAAAGGCTAATCAAAAGATTAGCCTTTACAATAATTATTTACTACTTTCTATGATAGTGCATTTACATGCTTAGTTAACTTTGATTTTAAGTTAGACGCCTTATTTTTATGAATAATATTGGTCTTGGTTAACTTATCTAACATTCCTGATACTTTGGGCAATAAAGCAGTAGCTTCTTTTTTATCTGAAATTGCCTTTAAATCTCTAACAGCATTTCTAGCGGTTTTATGCTTGTATTTATTAAGAGCAGTTTTTGTCTTAGTTTGTTTAATTCTTTTTAATGCCGACTTATGATTTGCCATATTTTTTATTTTTTTAAGTAGCCCGACGGGGAATCGAACCCCGGTTACATGGATGAAAACCATGCGTCCTAACCACTAGACGACCGGGCCTCAGTGTTCTCAAAATCGAGGATGCAAATTTATACTTTTTTTTAATCTCACAAAGAAATTACTTAATATTTGTTTCATGTGACAATTTGTAGCCCATTTTCTTTGAAGTTTTAATCAAATGTTTGTTGTTTACATCTAATATTTGATTAACCGAAACAACTTTTACATCGTTAATGTTAGGAGCTATCAAATCGAAATCTAAAGAATACTTCATAACAACATTAACTATATCTTGTAATCTTTCTTTATTTAACTTTTCCTTAAAAATATTCTTAAATACAGATGTTATCTTACTATCACCTTCAACAAAATAATGAGTATCCTTATTAATAAACAGTCTTGCAATTAATAAGCCAGTATCATTTAACCTATTGTATTTTAAAGAATCAGAAAGAAAATTATAGATATTAATTACCCCACAGAATGAACGGAAATTGTTTTCCTTGACGTAAGTAGTTTGATGGACCTGATGTGCTTGATCAAAATTAAAAATGTTTGAATGCATATTAAAAAGCAAGGTATCTCCTGAAAACTTTAATTTAGCATCAAAATCTCCTGACTCTTCATAGCTTACTGAAACGTTCTTATCAGTAATTCCATCATCCAGTTTAATTGCTTTTTCCTTTAGTATTTCCTGCAAATCAGCAAAGATATCTTTAGTTATCTCAAAAATTTCTTGCTTTAATGACGATTTCTTATTTAATAAGTCAAGTATTTCTTTTTCAGATTCCATTAATAATTTTTTGCAAACAACACTCGTTTTTCAGATGGTTTACCGCTAAACAAACACTCACCTGTCTCATTCTTTGAATCAATAGGAATACATCGAATTGTAGCTTTTGTCTCTTTTTTAATTAAATTTTCTGTTTCTGCAGTTCCATCCCAATGAGCATAAACAAATCCTCCTTCATTAATCTTTTTTATAAATTGATTTTTCGTATCAACATAATAAGATCTGTTATTTCTAAAACTAGAGGCTTTTTTAAATAAGTTATCTTGTATCTGATCAAGTGTAGATATAACTTTATCTTCAATGCCCATAACTGAGCAAATCTCTTTCTCAAGTGTATCTCTTCTAGCTATCTCTACAGTGCCATTTTCCAAATCACGCATTCCAAGTGCAATTCTTACAGGAACACCTTTTAATTCGTATTCTGCAAACTTCCAACCTGGCTTGTGAGTATCTCTATTATCAAATTTTACTGAAACACCTCTTTCTTCAAGAGAATTTTTAAGGTTATTAGCTGTCTTTGAAACTTTCGCTAATTGCTCATCTCCCTTATAAATAGGTACTATTACAACTTGAAATGGTGCCAATTTTGGAGGCAAAACTAAGCCATTATCATCAGAGTGCGTCATAATCAAAGCACCCATTAAGCGCGTTGAAACACCCCAAGATGTTGCCCAAACATATTCTTGTTTACCTTCTTTAGTAGCAAATTTCACATCAAATGCTTTTGCAAAATTTTGTCCTAAGAAATGAGATGTTCCAGCTTGTAGTGCTTTTCCATCTTGCATTAACGCCTCAATAGTATATGTTTCTTCAGCACCAGCAAAACGTTCATTTTGTGATTTAGTACCTACTACAACTGGCATTGCCATGAAATTTTCAGAAAACTGAGCATAAATATTTATCATTTGTTCTGTCTCGCCAATAGCCTCCTTTCTTGTAGCGTGAGCAGTATGACCTTCTTGCCAAAGAAATTCAGCTGTTCTTAGAAACAGACGTGTTCTCATTTCCCATCTTACTACATTAGCCCATTGATTTACTAAAATAGGCAAATCTCTATAAGATTGTATCCATTTCCTGTAAGTATCCCAAATGATTGTTTCTGATGTAGGTCTAACTATAAGCTCTTCTTCTAATTTAGCATCTGGATCAACAACTACACTTTTACCATCTTCAGAATTCTTTAATCTATAGTGAGTAACTACTGCGCATTCTTTTGCAAACCCTTCAACGTGAGCTGCTTCTTTGCTTAAATAAGATTTAGGAATAAAAATAGGGAAATAAGCATTCTCATGCCCAGTCATTTTAAACATTCTATCCAGCTCAGCCTGCATCTTTTCCCAAATTGCATATCCATATGGTTTTATAACCATACAACCTCGTACTCCGGAGTTCTCTGCAAGATCTGCTCCTTGAACAATTTCATTGTACCACTGAGAATAATCTTGTGCTCTCGATGTTAATTTTTTCCCCATTTTAATTTAAAAATGTAATTTTGTGTAATTATTTTCGTTTTAAATACGTCTACAAAAATAATAAATTAAATGAGCAAAAGTTTATGAGTTTTAAACAAAAAAAATAACTATGAAACCTTTATTTCTTCCAATTTACCTAATTCTCTTATTATCTTCATGTTTTACTACCAACAATCAATATTATTACAGTGATCCTAACTACTTAAGTAACAATGATTTTAGTACTTATGAAGAACTAACTAAAAATCATGAATTAGAAAATGAAAAATACACATCTGACACCATAGCTAGTCAAAGCGATGACTATTTAGCAAATGATTATTATGATTATAGTTATTCATCAAGAATTAGAAGATTTCATAGACCTTTGTTTAACAGCGGATTCTACGGCAGCATGTATACTGATTACTATTGGTATAATAATGATCCCTTTTATTGCGGGACAAGTATTTACTATGGATACAATTGGCATTCTCCATTTTATTCATATTACAGCTACTCCCCTTTTTATTACAATCATTATTCACCTTACTATTACGGAAATTATTTTACGGCAAGCCAATATGGACATTATCAATATTTGAATACAAATTATAACTCTAATAATTACGACTCATATTTATCAGGGAACCGTGGAAATCTAACTTCTAATACAAGTGTTAGAACAATAACAAATAATAGCAATTATATAACAAATAATATTAAAAAGAACTCAACTATAAATATAAGGAGTAATTCTCTAAAAAATTCAGAGATTAGAACTAATACAAATAAAACTCCTATTGTTAAAAGTAATAATAATTTAAATAATTCATCATTTAAAGACAAATTTCAAAATAATAGTAAAACAACTAATCATCGTTCAAATAATGTTTCAAAAAACAAGAGTACAAATAATAGAACTTACAAATCAAACAATAACAGAACGAAAACTAATTCTAATAAACCTTCTAGAAACAACAGAAGAAATATAAAACCAAGAAGATAAATGAAAAAAATATTTATAATAATTATATTCGCCACAACAGCAATAATATCAAATGCGCAAAATGAAATTGATGCACTTAGATACTCAACACAAAACCATCTCGGTACTGCAAGACATGCAGCAATGGCAGGTGCATTTGGATCTTTAGGTGGAGAGTTCTCTGCTCTTAGTTCAAACCCAGCTGGAATCGGAATGTATCAAATTTCAGAGTTCACCTTTACGCCTTCATTAAGTTTAAATACAAATAAATCATACTACAACCAAAATAATCTACTTGCTTATAAATCACAATTTTCAGTTGAAAATATCGGTATAGTTTTTTCGGTTCCTAAAAATAAATCTGATTGGAGAAGAGTGAATTTTGGATTAGGATGGAATAAATTAGCTGAATACAACAGTAATATTAATATTGAAGGTATAAATAATAGTAATTCAATTGTTGATAAAATTATAGACCTAACAAATGGGACACTAACTGGTGAATTAACTAATGGTAATGGAAATGCCTATTCACAAATGGCATGGAATACTTACCTCATTGACCCAGTATTTGACTCAAATAATAATCTAATTGACGGCGAATATTCATCAAATTTTTCATTAAACTCAAAATACCAACAAAAGAAAATAAGAAGCTCTGGAAGTTTAAATGAATTTATTCTTTCTATTGGAGGGTCGTATAAAGAAAAATTATACATTGGAGCTACAATTGGAATACCGACACTAGATTACTATGAATATTCTGAATATTCTGAAGAAGAACTTTCTGACACTTCAAATAACTTAAGGAGAATGGTTCTTAACGAAGAAATAAGTACATATGGAACTGGCTATAATTTAAAAATCGGTGCAATCTACAGATTAGCAGAAAACATCAAAATAGGTGGATCAATTCATACACCAACTTATTTTAGTATTGAGGAAGACTACAACACATCATTAATGACATTCTTTAAAGATAGTATACTTGATTACTCTATGGGCTACTTTAATCCATTTAAATTTAACTTAATTACACCACTAAAAGCATCACTAAGTGCATCTACTATTATTAATAAAAATATTATTGTTTCAGCAGAATACGAAGTCATTGATTATTCAAAAAATGAGTACTTTACTAATGGTTTTGAAGAAGAAAATGAAATTATTAAAAATATCTATCAAAATACTGAAAATATAAAACTAGGTGCTGAAATAACATTTAATCCATTTGTTTTTAGAGCAGGATATGCAAACTTTGGTAGTTCATTAAAAGATACTGATTTCTCTAGAGAAAACTTTAGTTATGGGATGGGACTTAACTATGGTAGCTATTTTTTTGATATAGCTTATGTTCTATCACAAGAAGAAAATCAACATCAGTTATATAGTGATGATTTGATTGATCCAATAAAAATAATAAGTACGAATCATAACATATTGTTTACGTTAGGCTTTAGGTACTAGCTAATTTGAAATCCTATTTAATCCAGCTTTTGCTTTTTGATGAATTCCTCTTTGATAATCAAATCCTGACATTGAAATGCAACTTTTAAAATAGTGTTTAGCCTTACTTAAATTATTTTGATCCTCATAAATCAAAGCAATTTGAAGAGCTGACATTGGAGCATAGTACTTCTTGGAGTTAACTCCTTTTTCTAAAGACATATTATATGAATCAAAAATATCTTTTTGATCATAATCTAATTTTGAATAGATTCTAGCTAATCTGTACCAGTATTCAGCTTGCATATCTAAAGATGAAAGATCTAATAACTTGATAAATTGCTTTATTTCAGAAAGGGATTGATAATAATAACCTCCATCATAGAGTAACCGAGATTTTATAAGGAACGGATGGCTAAGTTTATTTTCTTGAGCATCCTTAAATGACACTTTATCCTCATCTATATAAAGGGTTCCTTTAACAACAACATTATTTAAATTATTAGAAGTCTCCTCTTGATTATTCTGTAAAAATGATATTACGGCCAGTTTATGATAAGCTGATTTTACATAGTTATTCCCATTGTAATTAGTTAAAAAATATCTGAATTTTTTCTTAGCACTATGTAAATCTAACTTATACATGTAAGCCATGGCTTGCAAATAATCGAGATAATAAAAATTAAGCTTACTTAAGCTACTTGGTCTATCAGACAATATCTTTATACACTTATCATTTTGACCTAAAGTGTAAGACAACCTTGCTGCAGTAAAGTTTAATAATATATTTTCTTTATATCTGTCACCTATCCTATGTAAATACATTATATATGCAGATTTATCTTTATCTAAGTTCATTCTTAGAAATGATATAATAAACAATGTCTCTTGTTCATACATCAATAAATTAGTATCATTAAGTACTAAGTTTAGTTCTTGTATTCCTAAAGCAATATCACCATTTAGATTAGTCATGTTTAATATCCATGAGAATTCATCAGGAATTGCGCCTAAAAGTGTATGTAGTAAACCAAGACCTTTATTATTTAAATTAAATTCTGGAAACAAAATTTTATTTTCTTCCAGCATTCTATATGCATTTAATATCTCGATAGATGCCTTAGCATATTGCCCAAACTTCAATCTAGCAAAAGCCCATTGTAAATTAATCTCAGCTTTAGAGTACAAGAAGTATGGAGATAAATTATCAGTATTATTAATTGAAGCTAATCTTTCTGATTTATATGTTTTATGAGTATCAAAATAATTAAAATCCTCAGTTATTATTATTGTTAAAAAGTCAATGTAATTTTCATGCAACAAAATAAATCCGTTTTCAGGATTAACATTCCTTTCTTTTTCTAATATATTTTTAGCAACATCAAACTCTAAATTCATAATACTAGAGTAAGAACGTTTTATATTACTATTCAAATCAAATGAGGCAAAACTAATTTGACTATACATAAGAAATAGAAATATGATTTTTTTCATAATATCAAAAAAGGGATTCCATTAGCTGAAATCCCTTTTACAAAACATTTTTAAATTTTATTTTTCTTGTTCTTCTAAAATACCAACATCAACCATTACTCTACCGCAATGCTCACAGACAGTTACTTTTTTGTGCATTTGAATGTCTAAATGTCTTTGCGGTGGGATTTGACTAAAACATCCTCCACATGCACCTCTTTCAACTGAAACTACTGCTAAACCATTCTTAACCTTGCTTCTAATTCTATTGTACCCGACTAATAAACGTTCATCAATTATTTTAGATGCTTTGGAAGAATCATTCATTAGTTCCTTCTCTTCCTTGTCAGTTTCTGCAACAATTTCATCAAGCTCTTTAGTTTTTAAAGTTAGCTCAGCCTGCCTTTCATCGATCTGCTCTTTACAAGCACTAATTATTTCATTTTTATGAATAATATTTGCTTCGTTTTGAGCTTTTTTCTTTTCAGCAATCTGAACCTCAAGTTTTTGGTATTCAACCTCTTTTGTCAAAGAAGTAAATTCTCTGTTATTTTTAATATTTTTTAGTTGTTCTTCATACTTCTCAATAGCATCATTAGCTAAAGAAATGGTGTTGCTATTAGCTGTAATGTTCTCATTGATTGATGTTAATTCAGCTTCTAATTTTTCAAGCCTAGTATTTAATCCTACAACTAAATCTTCTAAATCCTCAATTTCTAATGGAAGTTCACCACGTATAATTCTTATTTTATCAACCTTAGTATCGATAATTTGAAGTTGGTATAACGCTTTTAATTGTTCTTCTACAGATGAAGCTACAGTTTTTTTTGTTTTTTTAGCCATTACAGGTAATTTATTGGATTAGTGTTAACTTTTGATAATCGGACGGCAAATTTAGTAAAATTTTTGGTTAGCAAATCATAAATTAATTCCTTTGTGAATTGCTCACTCTCAAAGTGTCCAATATCTGCAATTATTATATCATCATCAGCATCAAAAAACTCATGATATTTAAAATCAGAAGAGATGTAAATATCTGCATTTAATTCTTTAGCATTTGACAAAAAAGCACTTCCACTTCCACCACAAACAGCAACATTTTTTATTTCTTTTTTTGTTAAATTAGTATGTCTAATACAACTAGTTTTCATAATAGACTTAAGACTTATTAAAAAATCTTTAGCATTAACAGGACTATCAAGACTACCAATAATACCATATCCAAAATTTAAATTAGAAGATAAATTCTTTTGACATAATACTTTTGTATCAAGAAGTCCTAACCTTTTTGAAATAGTAGAACTTACTCCATTCTTAATGCTGTCAAGATTCGTATGTATTGCATAAATAGCAATATCATTTTTGAGCGCTTTAATTATAGTTCTTTGAATATAATCATTACCATTTAACTTTTTAATTGGATTAAAAATAATTGGATGATGAGCAATGATAAGATTACAACCATTTTGAATTGCTTCATCAACAACTAATTCAGTGCAATCAATTGTTATAAGTGCTGCATCCACTAATAAATTATAACTTCCAATTATCAAACCACTATTATCATACTCCTCTTGCAATGAAAGTGGTGCAATCTCCTCTAAAAAACTAGTAATATCTGTTAACTTCATTCTCCAAAAATACAAAAACTCTTTTATAACATTTACCTATCTTTGTGCATGCGGTTAATTTTGTATATACTATCACTCATATACTCAATGATTATTTCGTGCAGAAATACTCTTTTTGATTACGGAATCTTTAAGTCTAAATTGATTAGTATTCCAACAATTTGTATTGGCAATCTTTCAATTGGGGGTAATGGCAAAACTCCACTCACAAATTATATTGCAAAAATATTATCAAAAAATTATAATGTTGCTATTCTAAGTCGTGGATATGGTAGATTATCAAAAGGTTTTTATCTTGTAAATACAAACAGTGATCCATTAGATGCGGGCGACGAGCCCTTGCAATTAAAAATTAGTAATCCAGATTGTATAGTAGCCGTCAACAGCAATAGACATAAAGGCATAATTAAAATAATAAATAAATATCCACAAACAGAGGTCATCTTAATGGATGATGGTTTTCAGCATAGATGGGTAAGAGCTGGACTAAATATAATTGTTTCAACATATCAAAATTTATATATTAACGATAATCTTTTACCTCTAGGAACATTACGTGAGCCAAAAAAAGAAGCGAAAAGAGCAGAAATAATAATAGTAAGTAAAACACCTTGCAATATTAACCAAGATCAGAAAAGTAATATTATCAAAAATTTAAAGTTAAATAATAATCAAACTGGTTATATATCTTATATAAAATATGGTAAATACAAATGTATTTTTGATAACACTGAACTTAAGAATGAAGGAGATTATAGTGTTACATTAATTACAGGAATCGTTAATTATAATCTTTTAGTAGAGCATTTAAAAAAATTAGGAAGAAAAGTAAATCTGGTAAAATATCCGGACCATCACAATTACTCCACTAAAGATATCAATGATATTTTATTAGCTTATAAGAGAGACAAGAACACAAAAAAACTTATCTTGACCACGGAAAAAGATGCAACAAAAATTCGTAAATTTGATATGAAATTTAAGGGTCTTAAAGTTTATTTTGTTCCAATTGAAGTAATATTTTCAAATAAAAAAACATTTGAAAAACAAATTTTAGAATATGTTAAAGAAAATTAAAGAATCTTCGGATTTCTTAAAAGAAAAAATCAATAGTTCACCAAAGATTGGAATCATTTTGGGAACTGGACTTGGCGGTTTAGCAAATGAAATAAATACTGAATATTCAATTTCATATAAAGATATTCCTAACTTTCCTATCTCAACAGTTGAAGGTCACTCTGGCGAACTACTTTTTGGCAAATTAGGCGAAAAAGATGTAGTTGCAATGAAAGGTAGGTTTCATTTCTATGAAGGATACCCCATAGATAGAGTTATTTTTCCAGTAAGAGTAATGAAACTTTTAGGCATTGAGTATCTATTTATTTCAAATGCTAGTGGAGGTGTGAATCCCGATTATAGCGTAGGAGATTTAATGATTATAAATGATCATATTAATCTTATTCCTAATCCTCTTATTGGATTAAACATTGATGAATTAGGGCCTAGATTTCCTGATATGAGTGAGGCTTACTGCAGTGAATTAATTAGCAGTGCTGAAGAAGTTTCAAACAGCCATAATATAACGATTCAAAAAGGTGTTTATATAGCACTAACAGGACCTACGCTGGAGACACCTGCAGAGTATAAACATATGCGAATTATTGGAGGTGATACAGTTGGTATGTCAACAGCTCCTGAGGTAATAGTAGCCCATCATATGGGCATTAAATGTTTTGCAATGTCTGTTATTACTGATTTAGGAGTTGAAGGTAAAATAAAGAAGGTTACTCACGAAGAGATACAAGAGATTGCTGAAAATGCAGAGCCAAAATTAACTTTGATTATGAAAGAAATAATAAAAAATATAAAATGAAGAAATACTTGTTTTTAATCACTCTTGCATTATTATCAAATAATATAATTGCACAACAAGAGGCAACATTATTATACAATTGGAATGACTCAAATTTAGTTGGCTCATTTGCTTATGACAATACTTATAATGAGTGTTGGGGATTAGCTTTGAATGATAAAGAATTTGCAATTATAGGAACAACAGCTGGCACTCATTTTTTTGATATAACCAGTCCAGAAAACAGTTCAGAAGTAGCATTTGTTGAGGGAGGATTTACTGGTGGAGGGGTGATTCACAGAGATTATCATGATTTTAATGGATATCTTTATGCAGTATGTGATGAAGGAAACACAAGTACACTCCAAATTTTTGACATAACTGATTTGCCAAATTCTGTCACTACTGTATATGATTCAAATGATTTATTCACCAAATCACACAATATCTTTATTGATACAGCAACTGCAAAATTATATGCATGTGCCTCAAATAATGCTATGGATGTTTATGATCTTAGTACCGTTTACGATAATAATCAAGTAATTATTCAGTCTCCCACTAATCCAAAATTAATCTACTCCTATTCTGGTGTTGGTCATGTTCATGATGCATTTGTCAGAAATGACACAGCTTTTTTAAATTGTGGGTACGATGGACTTAGAGTAATGGATTTTTCCATGGTTGATTCAATAGGAGATCAACCCGTGCTTCTTGGCTCACTAACTTCGTATCCAGATGCAGGTTACAATCATTCTGGTTGGCTTAGTGATGACGGAACAATTTACATAATGCAAGATGAAAATCATGGTTATGATGTAAAGATTCTTGATGTGTCAGATTTAAGTAATATTAACATCTTATCCATTTTTAATTCTGGTATAGACCCAAATTCAATGGCTCATAATGGAATTATTAAAGATAATATCGCATATATTCCTTATTATCATGATGGATTGCGAGTTTTTGATATTTCAGACCCAACTAATCCAATTCAAATTTGGGAATATGACACCTATTTACCAAATGATCATATTTCATACAAAGGAGCATGGGGAGTTTTTCCCTACTTACCCTCAGGGAACATTATAGTTTCAGATATGCAAAGTGGCCTTTACATTCTTAACTTAAGTAATTCAACGAATATCTTAGAGGAAGATAATAATATGTTAATTTATCCAAATCCAATAAAAGATTATTTTATTATAAAATCAAATGCAGACAATATTACACTTTACAATAGTTTAGGTAGTGTAGTTCGGAATGAGAAACTAACTGATTACAATAATATCATTTTAACAGAGGAGCTAAAAGAAGGTATTTATTTCTACTTACTATTAAAGGATGGAAAAAGAACAAATTCTGGTAAAATACTTATTAACTAATGAAATTAACTGAAAAATATGAAGCGGTTATCGGTCTCGAGATACATGCTCAATTATTAACTAAAACAAAAGCCTACTCTTCAGATGAAAACATTTATGGAAAATCTCCTAACACCAAAACATCAGTAGTATCTTTAGGTCACCCCGGAACACTTCCAAAAAGCAATTCAAAAGTTATAGAATATGCTATAAAGCTAGGCTTAGCAATGAACTCTAAAATTAGAGAAAGGAACGAATATGCACGGAAAAATTATTTTTATGCAGATCTTCCTAAAGGATATCAAATCACACAAGATAAAACTCCAATATGTAATGGAGGTAAAGTTTTAGTTAAAGATAAGAATGGGATTAAAAAAGAGATTAACATTACACGTATCCATATGGAAGAAGATGCGGGCAAATCAATTCATGACCTCGATCCATTTAACACTTTAGTTGATTTAAACAGAGCAGGGGTTCCTTTGCTTGAAATTGTTTCAGAACCTGACATACGAACTTCAGATGAAGCACATCAATTTATTACAGAAGTTAGAAGACTATTAATGTATCTTGATATTTGTGACGGAAATATGGAAGAAGGATCCTTAAGATGTGATGCAAATGTTTCAGTAAGATTAAAAGGAACAGAAGAATTTGGAACAAAAGTGGAAGTCAAAAACATGAATTCTAGTAGAAATGTCAAACGTGCTATTGAATTTGAAATTGAAAGACAAATAAGTCTAATTGAAAATGGTATTAATGTTGATCATGAAACAAGATCATTCAATGCTGCAAATAGCACTACTGTCTCAATGCGTCACAAAGAAGAAGCTAATGATTACAGATATTTTCCTGAACCTGATTTGCAACCAGTAATAGTAACGAATCTATATATTAAAAAAATTAAACAACTAATGCCTCCTTTGCCCAATGAACTCTTTTTGAAATTTACAGAGGGTTTTGGTCTTACCGATTATGACGCTGGAATTTTAGTGGAAGAGAAAGAGATAGCATTATACTTTAATAAAGTTTGTGGTTTTGTAAAAAACTACAAATTAGCAGCAAACTTTTTAAATGGGGTTATAAAGTCTTATCTAAATGAAAATGGGAAGAAAATTCAAGATTTAGAAATAAGCTCAGAAAGATTAGCTGAATTAATTAATACTGTTGATGATGGATTAGTAAGTAATACAATCGCTACTTCAAAGTTATTTGAACTATTGTTAATTTCAAATAAATCTATTTTAGAGATTATATCTGAAAATAACTGGAAACAACAAAGCAGTAAAGATGCACTTAATGATTATATTATAAAAGCAGTTTCTAAGTATCCTGAAAAAGTTAAAGAATATAAATCTGGAAAAAAAGGATTAATTGGCTTATTTATGGGTGAAGTAATGAAAATATCAAAAGGTCAAGCAGATCCTAAGATGGCAAATAAATTATTAAGAACCGAATTAGAGAAATAAATTGAAAAAAAATATATACTTTGCCTCAGACTTTCATTTAGGACTAGAAGAAAAAAACAGTCACTACAGGGAGAAAATAATTATTCAATGGCTTTCTAATATTGAAAAAGATGCAAAATCTATTTATTTATTAGGTGATATTTTTGATTTTTGGTTTGAATATAAAAAAGTTGTTCCAAAAGGCTTCATTCGATTTTTAGCAAAAATTGCAGACCTGATAGACAAAGGAACCGAAATACATTTATTTGTTGGCAACCATGACTTATGGTTGAAAGATTATTTAAGTACTGAAATTGGATTAATTATTCACCATAAGCCTATTTTAATAAATGTACATTCTAAGAGAATATTTATTGGTCATGGTGATGGATTAGGAGACGGAGATTATTTTTATAAGTTTTTAAGAACAGTGTTTACCTCAAATATAAGCCAATGGCTATTTACGAGATTACACCCAAACCTTGCTTTTACTATAGCTCATAAATGGAGTAGAAGAAGTAGAAGGGTAGAAGAAAATAGATTTATTTCTGAAGAAAAGGAAATTCTACTTGGATATTGCAGGAAGATACAAAAAATAAATCCCGTTGATTATTATATTTTTGGTCATAGGCACCTTCCGTTAAAATTAAAAGTTGATGAAAAATCTCAATATTATAATACTGGAGATTGGATTAATCATTTTAGTTATATTGTACTAAAAGACGGAAAGCTATCTGCCAAAAAATTTAATAAGTAGTTATACTATTTGTTTACTACCAATTTTTCAGTCATAATTACATCACCATTACTCACAACTTTTACGAAATAAATTCCCTTTTCATATTTAGATAAATCAACTGGTATTTCTTGGTAATTACTTATTACTAATCCACTATACAAATTAGTTATTTCTGATCCTAAAATATTAATCAAACTAATTTCAATATTTTTATCAACAGCGTTTTCTAATGCAATTATTGTATTTCCCTTCGCAGGATTTGGAAATAATGATAAACGCTCTGCATTGTTTCCAACTAATTTTAAAGCAGACTCCTCACCTATCAAAATATTATCTAAATAAAAGTTATTTGAACGGCCATTAACAATATATTCAAACTTAAATCTGATATTAGAGTTTTTAAGTTGGGCTTTAGTAAGAATAATCGTGTTCCATTCAGATGCAGATGGTCTAAAGCTAGAAGTATATAAACCAGCACTTGATGCTTCAACCGCACTTATAGTTTCTAGAGATTTCCAAGATTCACCACAATCATCTGAGTAAGTAACTTCAAGCTCATTAACAGGAAATGTATTCAAAGCTGCTCCTGCCCAAGCAAATTTAATTGCCGGACTTGAAAATGAACTTAAGTCATATGATTTTGAAATAATTTCTGTGGATACTCCGACTAACATATCTTCGCCAGAAACTTTTATCGAAGACGTCCCATCATAAGCAGAACCATTTTCCCATTTCCAAATTGTATTCTCACCAGAGTTAAAACTCCATTGACTTTCAATATTTGTTGATTCACTTAAAACCCAATCACCACTAAGCTCTGATGCAGTTTCAAAACTATATGAATACGATGAAGCTGAAGAGGATGAAGTTTGTGGATTAACACTTACAAACCCTTCTTTTGTTACAGAAGAAACACATGTATTATTATAATAAGCTACGTAAGTAATCTTTTCTAGCTCACCTCTAAAATAAGATGTATCATTCAAACCCCAATAAAGGCCGATACTGTCTAAAGTGATTTCAGTTATATTTATTGCACCTTGGTCAATCAAATCAGTTTGAGTACCCTGAACAATTAACGTTTCAACAATAGAATCATATGATGTTGCATTAACTAAGTCTAAATCTGATAAAACAGTAGCTCTAGCTTCTGTAGTTTCACTATATTCTACGGTTAGGTTGACATCTAAAGAACCAGTTGTATTATAGGTATGAGAAATAAAATTATCACCAGAACTATCAGTATTTCCATCTCCAAAATCCCAAACAAAAGATGAAACATTTCCAGATCCGAACATAGTTTGATTTCCTTTTAACAAAAGAGATTCTCCTTCGCAAATGGAAGAAGCTCCATTCATCACTACAAAAGTTGCTTCTTGTGTACAAGTAGGAACTCTGTACCCATCAAATGTACCAGTTTTAGATACATTTTCATTGGACCACATGTATTCTCTAAAACCAATAGTTGACAAACCTGTTTCTTCACTAACTATACCATCAAGAACTGAATTCATATATGCGGCTTGATCCCTTGTAAACATAGTAACGTGAGCGTCACTAGAGTAATCCATATAGTTGACAAACATTTCACCTGCCCAATTCAATGAATCACCTATACATCCCCATGCGCCAGTTTGACCAGCTGGTGGTGCAAGTCCAACATGGTAAGGATAATCAGACAAATTGATTCCGAAATTAGGATCTCTAGCAGGAGGTGTATCCTTTATTCCATCATCTCCGCATGTTGCATCACCCCAAGTATGTCTCAAACCTAACCAATGACCTACTTCGTGTGTAAGTGTTCCACCAGAAACCATTTGGCTTGAAAGCAAAACAACACCATCTGTAGACATTGAGCCTGAACCAGGAAACTGAGCATAACCAAGTAAAGTATTTCCATCATCTTGTGGAGCAAATTTCTTTACAGTCCATATATTAAAATACTCATAGGAGTTCCAGTAACTTAATGACTTAACAGCATCCCTTGGTGTAGGTTCGTCAGTTAAAGTAGATCTAACTCTATTAATACCAGTTGTAGGGTTTCCGACAGGATCAATCTTTGCTAGCCTAAACTCTACTCTTGCTTCACCTCTAACAGCGGCAAAAACATCAGGTGTTTTTGCAAGAAAGTTTGAGCCTTGCCCGTTAATATTTGCATTTAAAACATCTAAAGCACCTTGTATTGAAGCGTCAGATATATTTTCATTTCCTAAATCATGAATTACGTGTACAACAACAGGAATAATCTTAATGCCATTTTCAGATTTAAGATTTTGAATTTTACTTAACATCAAATCATTCTGTATTTGAAGTTCAGAATTTTTCTCTTCTAAACTATTGTAGAAATGAGGATATTTTTGTTTTTGTTCTTCAAGTGACCCTTCATATGTTGCACATTTTTGAGCAAATACAAAATTGGTAGTAAAAAAAACAACAATTATTAAGGGTAAAATTTTATTTCTCATATCTGTAAAGTTGATTCGTAATATTTATGACTACAAATATACTTTATATCAATAACAAATACAAAAAAAAATAAAGAAATAAAAACTAAAATTTTCTATAATATATGCTTCTCAGCGTGGTAAGAAGATCTAACTAAAGGACTACTCTCAACATGCTCAAATCCAAGATTTAAACCAATTTTTTTGTATTTCTCAAACTGTTCAGGTGTAATAAAATTAACTACCGGCAAGTGCTTTTTAGAAGGCTGTAAGTATTGTCCAATTGTTAAAATAACAACACCAACTTTTCTCAAATCATGCATCGTTTCAATAATCTCTTTCTCAGTCTCTCCAAGACCGAGCATGATTCCCGATTTCGTCCTAATACCACCATCATGAAGATATTTTAATGTTTCTAAACTTCTGTCATATTTAGCTTGAATTCTAACCTGCCTAGTTAATCTTTTGACTGTCTCCATGTTATGAGAAACTACTTCTGGAGCAACATCAATAATGGGCTGAATGTCTTTTAGCCTCCCTTTAAAATCAGGAATTAACGTTTCCATTGTGGTTCTTGGATTTTGCCTTCTAATTTCATTTATTGTTTCTACCCAGATACTAGCCCCTCCATCAGGCAAGTCATCTCGATCTACCGATGTTATTACGGCATGCTTGACATTCATGAGATTAATAGACTTTGCAACTTTTTTAGGCTCAAGCGTATCAACAGCAAGTGGTCTTCCAGTCATAACATTACAAAAACCACAAGAACGAGTACAGATATTTCCTAAAATCATAAAAGTAGCAGTGCCTGCACCCCAACACTCCCCCATGTTTGGACAGTTACCACTCTCACAAATAGTATGCAGATTGTGAGATTTTGTGATACTTCTTACATTTTTAAACGCTTCACCAGTAGGAAGCTTGACTTTTAACCACTTTGGTTTTTTTATTTCACTAATAATTTCCAAAATTAATTATGAATTTGTTGTTTTTTGAGAATTGCTACCAACACCTGGACACTGTTCCTTATGAACAGCACATGAAGCAAGTAAAAGAATTGTAAATACGATAAGAATTATTTGTTTCATTGATTTTTTTTACAAAAATACACAATATTAATAATAGAGTAATATTTTTTCTATTGCACTTTCTATATTTGCAATGTTAATAAAATGAAAAGAAAAAAATACTTTATAACCCAAGCTTGGGACAGAATATTACAAGAGTGTTTTCAAAAGAATTATTTTAAAAAATTAATGCTTTTTGTAAGCAATGAACGTGAAATTAATAATATTTTCCCTCTAGAAAAAGATATCTTTAATGCATTTAAAGCAACATCATTTCTAGATTGCAAAGTTGTTATTTTAGGACAAGACCCTTATCATAAAAAAAATCAAGCAAATGGACTTGCTTTTTCAGTAAATCAAAACATTAAAATACCTCCATCACTACGAAATATATTCAAAGAATTAAAATCTGATTTAGGCATTGACAATTTAAATTCTGGTTATTTGGAAAACTGGTCTAATCAAGGTGTATTACTTTTAAATACAACACTAACTGTAAGAGAAAATGAAGCTGGATCTCATAAAGGTCTTGGATGGGATGATTTTACAGATACCGTTATAACTAAGTTATCTAATAAAAAAGAACAAGTAATTTTTTTGCTTTGGGGAAATTTTGCACAAAGAAAATCGACCTTGATTGATCAAAAAAAAAATATAATTTTAACTGCGCCACACCCTTCTCCTCTTTCCGCTTATAAGGGATTTTTTGGGTGTAAACATTTTTCAAAAACCAATAAACTTCTCATTCAAAACAAACAAGAACCAATAAATTGGCAAATATGATAAAAAAGATTATTTATATTTTAGTTAACATATTGTATATAAATACATCTGCTCAAGAAGATATCATATCTAAAATTAAAAACTACTCTGATATCAAAATAAATGAGATTTTATTTGTGTCTGTAACTAATCAAAAAATGTATCACATAAAAAACAATATTATAATTAATGAATATATAATTTCGACATCAGAATTTGGAATTGGCAATAAAGCTGGTAGCAACAAGACTCCATTAGGAATGCATAAAATTAAATCTAAACATGGTGACAGAACTCCTATATATGGCAGAATGATAGGAAGAGTTTTTAATGGTAAAATTTCAAAAATATATACAGATAAAAAAAAAAGTAAAACCGATGATATAACCAGCAGGATATTTTGGCTTGAAGGGCTAGAAGAAGGTCTTAATAAAGGAAAAAATGTTGATTCCTTTAAAAGATACATCTACATACACGGAACATCAGAAGAAGGAAGATTAGGATCACCTGCTTCGCATGGCTGTATAAGAATGAAAAATAAAGCAGTTATTGACTTGTACAAGAAGATTGAAGTTGGTACTTTGGTACTAATTTTATAACTCAAAAAATTACTTATGGAAATAGGACTACTGGTATTACTTATTATTATCGCTTTAGCAACTTATTTTAAAAAATCACTCAAAAGCGATGATATAGATTATAGCAAGAAAATTTTAGAGTTAGAAAAATCAGTTGCATCAAAGGAAGAAATAATTAATCAGATACAAAAATCAAAAGAGATATTGAATGCGAAAATGACATCTTTTGAGCAATTAAAAAATGAAAAGACCCAAGCAGAAGTACGTTTGCAAGCAATAGAACAAGGATATAATGCTCTAAAAACAAAATTAACCACTCTTGAAAGCAAAGAAGAAAATAGAATTGAGTCATTAAGAAAATCACTAGACAAAAGCAATGCACTTCAAGAATCCCTAGAAAAAGAAAAAGAAAGAATTAATGATGAAAGAGTAGCAGAAAAATCATCATATTTTGAGAAAATGAAGAAAAAGTGGAGCAACCATGAAAAAGATATTGAAAATCACATCCAGTTTATATGCAAAAATCATATTTTAGAATACATTTCTCAAGAAAATTTTCCATACCCAAGAAATAAGCCTGACAATACTATTAAAATCTCAGAGCAGTATATCATCTTTGATGCAAAAAGCCCACTATCAGATGACTTGAGTAACTTTCCAACATATATTAAAAATCAAACGGATAACCTCAAAAAATATGCAAAGCATTCAGATGTTAAAAAAGATCTATTTTTAGTTATTCCATCAAACACATTAAGCTCAATAGATAAATTCACTTATAATATGGGGGATTATAATGTTTTTGTAATCACTAAAGATTCTATTGAACCTATAATTATCAGTCTCAAAAAAATACAGGACTTTCAATTAGTTGAAAAATTGAGCCCAGAGGAGAGAGATGATATATGTAGAATAATTGGAAAATTTGCACATACAACAAAAAGAAGAATCCAAATTGATCAATATTTTGCTGAAGAATTCTTAGATACACTTAAGAAGTCGAGATCCCAACTTCCAAAAGAAGTATTAAAAAGAGTCATAGAATTTGAAAGTGCTGAGAAATTAAATCCTCCAATGGAGAAAAGAAATAAAAAAATATTAACACAAGAACTAATTGACAAGAGAGTAGAATTAAATAAAGAAATACAAATAAGAGATATACCTCAGATTGATGCTAAAATTAGCTTTAAAGAAGACAATATAAAATAATGAAAGAAGAAAAAAATTACATCTTTGGAATTCGACCAATAATTGAAGCCGTTCATGCAGGTAAGACAATTGACAAACTTTTTATTCAGAAGGGATTACACAATGACTTGTTTGCAGAACTTTGGAAACTAGTTCGTGTTAAAAGAATTAACTATAAGCATGTACCGCTTGAAAAAATTAATCGCTTGACGAAGAAGAATCACCAAGGGGTTTTTGCCTTTATATCACCGATTGATTTTCATAATATTGAAGATGTTATACCATCATTATACGAACAAGCAAGAAACCCTCTTGTATTAGTTTTAGACAGAATTACTGATATAAGAAATTTTGGTGCAATTGCGCGTACAGCTGAATGCGCAGGAGTTGACACAATATTAATTCCAGAGCAAAACGCTGCAGCTATTAATGCAGATGCTATTAAAACTTCTGCTGGAGCACTGCTGAGGATGAATATATGTAGAACATGGAATTTAAAATTAGCACTACAATTTATGAAGGATAGCGGCCTACAACTGGTTGCATGTACTGAAAAAACACAAGATAGTATGTATAAACCTGATTACTCTTCACCAACAGCAGTTATTATGGGGTCAGAAGAAGATGGAGTATCTCCAGAGTTATTAAAAATGTGTGATGCAAGAGCAAAAATCCCTATGAATGGTAAGATCACATCATTAAATGTCTCTGTAGCTACAGGAGTAATACTGTATGAATTGATAAGACAAAGAAAAAAATATGAACGTTAATTCCTTTAGAGCTTGTGGTATTTTTCAAGAATGTTTAAGTGTACTTGCAACATGAATCAAGCTCTAAAATATTTAAAGTTATGAATAGAATTTTTACTTTAATAGATTTTAACTTTTTAAATCTAAAACACTATTTTTCACAAAAAAGATTAAAATAGGCATACTGAAAATTTTACTGCAAAATTGTTAGAAAAGAAACTATAATCTGTTAATATAAAATATACAAAAAAAATTATATCTATTATGAATTGGTACGCAAATTGGTTTAATTCTCATTACTACCATATACTATACAACAATAGAGATGAAAAAGAAGCTGAATTTTTTATCGACAATCTTATTAAGAGACTAAACCTTGTAACTCCAAGCAAATTAATTGATATTGCATGTGGCAAAGGAAGGCATGCTACTTATTTTAATACAAAAGGTTTTGATGTTACAGGGGTAGATCTATCTCAAAATAGCATTGAGCATGCAATTCGTCATTCTATCAAGAAAAAGAATCTGTCCTTCAAAGTACATGATATGCGAGAGCTTTACAAAGCTAACCATTTTGATGTTGCAACAAATCTATTTACATCATTTGGCTACTTTGAAGATGAAACTGATGAACAAAAGGCTATAAATTCAATCTCACAAAGTTTAAAAGCAAATGGCCTCTTAATTATAGATTTTATGAATGTCAATAAAGTCGTAGATAATTTAGTTGTGAAAGAACAAAAGATAATTCAGAGCATTACTTTTAATATCAAAAGAAAAGTTGAAGATCATTACATTATTAAAGACATTGAAATCTTAGATAGCAACAAGAAATACGAATTTCAAGAAAAGGTTAAAGCATTAAATTTAGATTGTTTTACAACATTTGTTAATGAGGCAGGGCTGAAAATTATTGATATCTTTGGCAATTATTCATTAGATAGATTTGACACTAAAAAATCAAATAGACTAATCCTTATTTGCAAAAAATGAACTACGTATCAATAATATTATTATTCACTTCTGTAATAATTGGGGCAGCACTTGTTGAGATAATTAAGGTGAAAAAAAATAATAAAATTCAGCTACTTCTTACATTTAGCGGTGCATATTTATTGTCTGTTAGCGTACTTCATTTACTGCCCGTCATATTTACTTACGATTCACATAGATATATTGGTATCTATGTTTTATTTGGCTTTTTAATTCAAATTATTCTAGAGCATTTTTCAAAAGGCATAGAACATGGACATGGTCATTTTAGAAATAGACAAATCATTCCGTTTTCTGTTGTTATAAGCCTATGCCTACATGCTTTCTTAGAAGGGATTCCACTTGCAGGACAGTTGCACAATCATGCCCATAATGCTCTTCTAACTGGCGTAGTTTTGCATAAACTACCTGTTGCAATAGTTTTAATGACACTTTTTGTTCAGTCTAATATTGGTAAAAAAAGATCATATGCTCTTCTATTAATATTTGCAGCAATGTCACCTTTAGGTGTTTTAACAGGTGAATTATTTACAACATTAGTGAATTATCAGAACGAAATTATGGCTATAGTTATTGGGGTCTTTCTTCATATTTCTACAACTATTTTATTTGAAAGTAGTACAGATCACAAATTTAGTCTTCAAAAAATACTTATAATAATTACAGCTATCTTAATATCTATTTTCAGTGTGTAAATGAATAATAAGTACATAATTACAGGAGCGCCAGGTACTGGAAAAACATCAATTATTAATGACTTAATCTCACGTGATTTTAGTTGCGTAAAAGAAAACTCAAGAGAAGTTATTTCGGAACAATTATTAACTGGAGGAGATATACTTCCTTGGAAAAATCAAATAGCTTTTGAAGAAAAAATATCAAGATTAAGAATTCAACAGTACAAAAAAAATATGAATGACAATTTAGTTTTCTTTGACAGGAGTCCATTTGACTCATTAGCTTATCTAAATCTGAGTAATTTGAAATTTACTAATAATCTAATACGATCTATAAAAAAATGCAAGTTCAATAAATCAGTTTTCTACACTCCAATATGGACAGAAATTTATGTTAATGATAAAGAACGAATTGAAGATGTCAATAAAGCAAAAAAAATAGAAGACGCAATCATTAAAATGTACTCTAATCAGGGTTTTAACTTAATTAAAGTGCCGAAATTAGAAATAAAAGCTAGAACAGATTTTATTATTTCAAAAACAACTTACTTATAAATTTAATGTAATTTTGTAAAAAAATATCTAACCAAAAAAATTTAAAAAATGTCAGTATTAGTAGGTAAAAAAGCTCCAAACTTCTCAGCTCAAGCTGTTATAAATGGAGGCGAGTTCGTTTCAAATTATACACTAGAACAATTTATAGGAAAAAAACCGGTTCTGCTATTCTTTTATCCTAAAGACTTTACATTTGTATGTCCAACTGAATTATTTGCTTTTCAAAATGCATTATCTGAATTTGAAGCGAGAAATTGTGCTGTAGTTGCTTGTTCAACAGATACTGAACAGTCTCACTGGGGTTGGCTTCAAATGCCAAAAAATGAAGGAGGAATTAAAGGCATAACTTATCCAATAATAGCAGATACGTCTAAAACAATAGCAGAAAACTTTGGAGTCTTAGCTGGAGATTATGAATTAGATGAAAATGACAACATGTGTGCAACAGGACCAATGATAGCATATAGAGGTTTATTCTTAATTGACAAAAGCGGGACTGTTCAACATCAAATTGTCAATAATTTCCCGTTAGGCAGGAATGTAGATGAAGCATTAAGAATGGTAGACGCATTACAACATTTTGAAGAAAATGGAGAAGTTTGCCCAGCAAATTGGAGTAAAGGCAAAGAATCAATGAAAGAAAGTCATGACTCTGTGGCAAATTATCTAGCTAACAACTAAACAAAAAATCAAATTTCTAAAAACCCTAATCTTTTTGATTAGGGTTTTTTATTTTTGTTAAATGAAATTAAGAACTCTTTTAATTAGATTGTTATTAAATTTATATCCTCCAATTTTATTTAATAGAATAGTTATTAAAATGATTTCTGAAGATTTTACAAGTATGAAAGTTATACTTAAAAAATCAATTTTTAACATAAATTTTCACAAAACAATTTTTGGAGGTAGTATTTTTTCAGCATGTGATCCTTTTTTTCCTACAATGTATCACTACATTTTTAAAAAAAGTAACTACAATTTAATTATCTGGGTTAAATCTGCAGAGATAAATTTTTTAAAACCAGCGAATAGTTCATTGGAATTAAATTTCAACATTTCTAAAGATGAAATAGAAATTGCTAAAAGAGAGCTTGATAAAAATGATAAATTTGAAGCAGAGCACATAGTTAATGCAAAAGATAACAATGGGGTAATTTGTGCTTCTGCTACAATAAACATTTACCTTAGAAAAAAATAAAACTTAAATTTGCTTAATTAATACAGTGGCATAGGCAGAAATACCCTCTTCTCTTCCTACAAAACTTAACTTTTCCGTAGTAGTTGCCTTTATTGAAACCTGATGTTTATCTATACACATACATTTTGAGAGAGTTTCTTGCATCTGAGCTACGTAGGGAGCGATTTTAGGTCTTTGTAAGCATATTGTTGAATCAATATTTCCAATCTCATATCCATTGTTATGAATTAGCTTGACAACTTTTTGTAAGAGTATCTTACTATCAATTCCTTTATAACTAGAATCATTATCAGGAAAATGTCTTCCTATATCACCCAAATTAGCAGCTCCTAATAAGGCATCACAAATAGTGTGGACAAGTACGTCTGCATCAGAATGTCCTAAACCACCCTTTGAATGAGGGACGAGTATTCCTCCTAACCAGAAATCAAGACCTTCTTTTAGTTGATGTACATCGAAACCGAAACCTACTCTAATATTCATATAAACTCATTTTATTATTCAGATGCACCAAAATTCCAGGTCATAGAGAAACGCATTGTATTAGAAAGTGGATTATTTCCATTAATTGATTTGCTTGCATTAACAAGATATGAAAAATCAATGATAAAAACATTATATTTTACACCTGAGCCAAAAGTAAAAAATTTCCTACCACCTTTAGTGTCGTGTTCAGAAAAATATCCAGCTCGGATTGCAAATTGATTGTTGTACCAATATTCTGTTCCTAAAGAATAATTAATCTCTCTCATTTCTTCACTAAATCCACCTGGTGCATCACTAAAAGATTGAAAAATACCAGAAACAACCGCGACATCAGGATCTTTTCCAGAAATAATATCACCACTACCATCAGAAGCGTACTCAGGAGGAGTTGGGACAAGCAGTTTATTTATATCAAATGCAAATGATAACTTATTGTAATCATCAATATCGGCACCAATTGCAGTTCCAATTTTTAAATTAATTGGAATAAAATCTTTAACAGAAGTTTCAGAATAAGAAACTTTACTTCCAATATTTGATATATTCATTCCAAGAGCAAAATCTATGTCTTTACCTGAAATACGTATTGGCTTTTCATAAAAACCGGCAAGATCAGCGGCAAAGGATTGCCCAGGTTTTGTTGCGACTTCACCTACATTCTGTCCTCCAGTCAAATTAGAATAAATATATCTTCCCGAAATTGCTAAAGCAAACATATCAGAAAGCTTTCTCGAATATGCAGTTCCTACAGCAAATTCATTTGGCTTAAATTGACCAACTATGTCACCAGTTATGTTAGTAAAGGTTATATCTCCTAATGAAAAGTACCTTAACTCTACTCCAACAGCTTCATTTTTGTTTAATTTTTTGTAACCGCCAATGTAAGATAAATTAATATCAGGAACTAAAGCTCGTAACCAAGGCACATACGAAACTGACATCTCCAAATCGTTATCAGCAAATGCAAATTTTGCAGGATTCCAATGTAAAGAATAAGCATCTGGAGAAGTAGCAGCACCAACATCACCCATAGCACCTGACCTTGAATCAGGACCAATTAATAAAAATGGAACAGCTGTAGTTATAGTGTTAAGAACATCTCCTCCACCTAATTCATTAGTCTCTATCTGAGCAGACAAATCTAAATTTAGAAATAGTAAGCTTAAGATTCCAATTATTCTTTTCATTATTTTATTTTAGGTTGCAAATATAGTTGTTTTGTCAAATGAGTTAACGTAACTATTCAGGTAATAGTATAATTCTAATAGATTTAAATGCAGAATCACCATCTTCACTCTCAATATATAAATTGGCTATATACATTCCAGGACTTAGAAATGTTCCATTATTATCTCTACCATTCCACGAAAGCGGTCCCACTCTATATCCCTGACTGTCATATTCTATTTCAGATATCTTTTTGATTAATTTACCTGTAATCGAGTAAATATTTAAATCATATTTGAGATCTTGATTCGACTTATTATGTTGGAAATAAAGATCAGTTGATGAAGAAAAGGGATTAGGAGTAGATATAAAATCATCAATTATAAAATTATCATCATCTGTAACAAAAAAATCAAGCTCAGATTCAGAAGAATTATTAAAAACATCCCAAACCTTTAAGGATATTGTATGCTTGCCTGGCTCAATATTATAGAGTGGAAATCTAAGGGTCCCTTTTGTAAAATCATCAGTATTTGATTCATAATAATCATTTAAAACAAAGGGATTATTAGTATTTCCATCAATCACAGCGGTAATATCATGTCCTATACCATTACCAACTGTGTTTATTCCTGATACATCAATTATATTAGCTAAAAGAATTGGATTTGAATTTGTAATTCCACCATTTTTAAAAAGAGTATCGTTCATGTAAAGACTAATTTCTGCAGGGTCATAATCATAAATTATATTATCAGCTGTACCTCCAATTATAAAATTCTCTTCAGCACCATTAGCATCAAAGGGGTCTTCTTCATTATCATTAACTGCATAATATGATATCTTCCCATTGCCAAAATTGTAAGATATATCTTTTGGAACGATAAAAGATATGTTAAACTCACCATTTTTAACTGTAGCCGCTCCCTTATAAAGAATATTATTTTGATCTCTATATGGCATAGGAGTACAACTTTCCTGACCTAAAGTTGTCCTAACAATTTCTTTATCAAAAACAGTTGCATAAATTAAACCGTTAAAATCAGAAATTAACATTCCATCATTTTCAATGTATCCAGTTATTAACACTTCAGATAATGCTTTTAACGTATCATTTACAAATGTAGTTTTTACATCAAATTTAGGATAAGCTAAAGTTAAAGCAGGATCACCTAGCAAAGTGAAATTTCGATTATTTTCATCAGTACCAGCTAACACTTTAGTTGTTTTAAATATATCGCCTAATCTTTGATGACTTGATCCATCTTTCTGAAAAATTGTCTCAATAAACTTTTTGTTGAGATTAAAATTTGGGAAAGAATAAACTAATCTAGTTGTACTTAAAAGTGCTATAGCCCCTCCATTAGGGTTTAAAAGAAGCTGTTCACCAGCTGATTTATTAGCTGGATCATCAAAGTATGAAAATTTGCATGTTGCTGTCATAAATAAAGGCAAATTGTCTAAATTATTCCAATTATTGATTTGTTCTAACTCTAAAATTCTTTCCTGAGTCCACCCTAAAGGACCACCATGACCAGTAAAATTAATCAAGAGTGCGCCTTTATCAACTTTATTATTTATCGCATTTTGTGTAGCTTCACTTCTAGGGCCTGCAGGAGTTGATTCTTGCTCATAATTATCAAGATAAATCTTTTGAATATTTATCTCTTCATAATTATCATCGATATGATTTGCTAAAGTATCTGACTGCCACATATGTAGATTTGCATCAAGAGCATCCCCGTCATCAGCAATAAAAGCAATATCATTTCGCCAACTTCCAAAAGATGATTGTTTGTAGTACTGTTCAATTTTATCAACTAAGATATTTGCTTCTGATAAGGTTGAGACAGGAAACCTACCTACTCCAATATCCACCAAATCATTTTTAAACTCACCTTCATTTGGATCAAGCAAACCAAAAAAATCATCTGTAACATAACTATAAACTGGATGAACTGAATTTTCAGATTGATAAGTTGGTATGTAGTTAGTGTTGTTTTGAATTCTATCTTTTGGATCAAATGAACCGTCACCAAATAACAAAAGATATTTTAACTCAGAATCTTGCTTATCATATTGAAATTTTACAAAATCCCTTATAGCACTAACGTCCTGCATTCCACTAGAGAATTCATTATAGATTTCTTGAGGGGTAACAACTACAGAGATCATGTTGTCATTTTCAAGATGAAAATCTGCTAATCTGTTAGCAATTGATAAAAATTTTGGGTGACATACAATGATGTACTCTGTGTTGGCTTGAGTAGCGTGAAGATTTTGATTTGCAATCTCACCATAGAAAGCAGGTTTATAAAATGAAGCTGAATTTTTGAATACTATATACTCATAGGTATTAATTAATGAATCACAAAATAATAAATAATTAGAGGTGTATGATGTTGACATCTTTCTTGATTCTAATGGATTGGTGATATCCCAAACCTGAGAATCTGATGCATCTTCAATTCTATACTCTCCAATAGTATTCTGTTGGCTAGCTAAATCCCTGAAAATAATATAATCCGAATTAAGTCTTAGATTTTCACGAGCATTTATCTCTATGTAATCAAGCCATGCCTCAGCTCCGCTATCATTAGAAGAATATTGAATATTAATATTAATATTTGATGAATTTGAAAAAAATTGATTTGCAAAAACAACTTCGCTTGCATATTCTTTTGCATAATCAGTAGGTACATTTGGCATTGACAGTGTTGTTAGAAAAGATGAATTTGCATTAACTAAAAAACTTGACGACTGAAATGATCTGGCTACTGTAGCAATTTTAATTTCTAAAGGTTCCGCTGTTATTAAATTTGGAAAATTAAACTCGAACGATTGATTATTATCTATTGAAAACCTATCTCCATACCACTTACTTCCAGAAGAAATTATATTTTCCTTTTCCTTCTCGTAATTAGAAAATGAATTATAATTAGTTATAATTTTAGAAGGATTTTGCTGTATATTTTTTTCTGTAATTCTTTTACCTGGTGTTTGATTATCAATAGTTAGAAAATAATAAACTTCATCACTAAAAAGGTGGATTTTATGTTCAAATAAATTTGTATTTTCATTTAATTTCCAAACATTAGGGGACATTCCGTAAAACAGGATATAATCTAAATTATCAAAAATTCCATTACCATTTAGATCATACACTTGAATTGTATTTTCAACCAAGTCAATATTTCTAAATGTTGAATTTAATTTAGGAAGCATCCCTCCACCATTACCGTAGAGTTTTATTGCATCAATAGGAATATCATTCTGTGTAATTCCCAACTGATTAAAGTCTGAATAATTTATGGAATGGATACCATTTGTGTTAGTTGAAATCTTGTACCATTTTCCTTCTGATATAACTGAATTATCTTGACCAAATACGCCAAAATGAACAACAAATTGAATTAGTAATAGAATTATTAAATTTTTCACAATTGCAAATTTACGAATCATTTTTTTCATAATGTGATAACGAAGATTAAAAATAAATAGTATACAATTATTATCTAGTAAAAGGTATTATCAAATAATTTGTTTATTTTTGTGGAATTCAAATTACGAAAAAATTATTTATGTATAAGAATATTACTAAAATTTTAATCGCTTTATCAGCATTAGTATTTACAACGGAAACAGCTTCTGCACAAGATCCTGCGTTTAGTCAATTTTATGCAAACCCACTTTACTTAAACCCAGCTTTTGCTGGAACAAATATATGCCCAAGAGTAAATCTTAACTATAGAGATCAATGGCCTGGTATAGGAAGAACTTATGTCACAACTTCAGTTTCATGGGACAAACATATTCAAGCAATTGGTGGTGGTTTAGGTGTTATAGTCTCACAAGATAAAGCTGGAGACGGCAATTTAAATACTTCACATGCTTCTTTACTTTACTCTTATCAACTTAAAATAAATAATACTTATGCATTAAAAGCTGGATTTGAAGCTTCTTACAGAATGATTCAACTTAATTGGAAAGACTTGACCTTTGGTGATATGATTGACCCTCAGTATGGTTTTATCTATCCCACAAACGAAGATATTGCTAATAATCCTTCATCTGTCAACTTTCCTGATTTTTCAGCAGGAATACTAGCTTATTCAGACAATTTGTTTTTTGGCTTTGCCGCTCATCATCTAACACAACCAAACCAAGGATTTATAAGTGAGAGTCAATTACCAACAAAAATCACAATTAATGCTGGAGGAAACTTCCCTCTAAGTAGATATAAAAATTCAATAACAACTATTTCACCAAACATCATTTATCAAAAACAGCAAGATTTTCAACAATTTAACTACGGTGTTTATATAAATAGAGGTCCTGTAGTTGGTGGTTTATGGGCAAGAAACAGTTTAAATAATTTTGACTCATTTATTTTGATGCTTGGCTTAGTACAAGATTCATTTAAATTTGGCTACAGTTATGATATTACTGTCAGTAATTTGAAAAATAGTAACACATTAGGAGCTCATGAGCTATCATTTACTCTTTTACTTCCTTGTCGATCAAAAAGTAAATCATTTAACACAATAAGTTGTCCACAGTTTTAGTTAATTAAAAATATAGATTAATATTCACACAACAAAAAGATGAAAAAAAATAACTTAATTCTAGTACTTAGTTGCATATTCATAATCAGTTCATGTTCGAATTCAAGCACTAGAACGAAAAATACCAAAAATTCAAAAAACTCTACTACTACAGGGTGGAAATATAATAATTCTAAAAATGGTGGATATGAGCTTAATGGAAAGTTTCAAGAACAAGCAACAGGGCCAGGTTTATTATTTATTGAAGGAGGATCATTTACAATGGGTAGAGTCGAGCAAGATATCATGTACGAATGGGATAATATTCCTAGAAAACAAACAGTTGCCTCTTTTTATTTAGACGAAACAGAAGTAACAAATGCAGATTACATGGAATATGTGTTTTGGATTAATAGGATGTACGGACAATCATATCCTGAAGTATACAAAAAAGCATTACCAGATACGCTAGTATGGAGAGATAAACTTGGATATAATGAACCATATGTAGATGGCTATTTAAGACATCCCGCATTTCGCAATTACCCCGTTGTAGGTGTTAGCTGGCAACAAGCAACTGACTATTGTGCATGGAGAAGTGACAGGGTGAATGAACGAATACTTATAGATGCAGGTATACTTCAAGAAGACATGGAGCAAATGGATGATAATGTTTTTACGACCCAAGGATATTTACAAGGCCAATATGAAGGTATTGTTCGTAAAAACCCTAAAAATCTTACAAATGAAAATTATGGAAGTGGAGAAAAAAACAGATTAGTTAAAATGGAAGACGGATTGCTTTTACCTAACTATAGACTTCCAACAGAAGCTGAATGGGAATTTGCAGCACTTGGATATGTTGGCAACACTCAAGAAGAAAATACATCAGAAAGAAAAATATACCCATGGAATGGATCTTCAATAAGAAATGGAAATCCAAAAAATCAGGGTGAAATTATGGCAAACTTCAAAAGAGGAAGAGGTGATAATATGGGGGTAGCAGGAAATCTAAATGACAATGCAGATATTACGGCACCAGTAGGAACCTACTGGCCTAATGACTATGGTTTATACAACATGGCCGGAAATGTTTCAGAGTGGGTTATGGATGTATACAGACCAGTTATAGAGCAAACAACAACTGCTGATCATAGAAGCTTTAGAGGTAATGTATACAAAACAGACTCAATAGATTCTGACGGAATGGTTGTTTATGATGATTTGGGTAGAGCAATAAAAGTAAATGTTGATGTCAATGACAACACTTACAGAAGAAACTATAAAAAATCTGATAATATTAATTACTTAAACGGAGACATTGAATCTCAGATGGGTATTGATTGGAATAATCTTTTAGAAGAACAAACAGATGCAGATACTTCAAGAGTTCAAATAGACAAATGGAATAGATCTGCAAACAAATATAAAGACAATGCTCCTGAAGGAAACAGTAATGAAATGTATGCTTATGGAGAATCATCTTTAATTACTGATAGAACAAGGGTTTATAAAGGTGGTTCATGGAAAGATAGAGCATATTTCCTTAACCCAGGAACCAGAAGATTTTTAGATCAAGATCAAACAACTGATGCTATAGGATTTAGATGTGCAATGGACAGACTTGGCTCATCAACTAGCAGAGACAGGGATAATCAGAGACTAGGCACTGATTACAGTAAGAAGGGAAAATAATTATAAAATAAAATTCAAAACCCCATCAAAAAATGGGGTTTTGTTTTATACTAATAATGTCAAATTCTGATCTCTATAAAATATACTTAAAAAACCCTCACATTTGTACAGATTCAAGAAACATAAAATCAGGAGGGATATTCTTTGCTCTTAGTGGAGAGCATTTCAACGGCAATAAATTCGCATTAGAGGCAATTAAAAAGGGTTGCTCGTTTGCAATTATAGATGATAAAAAATATAATCGCAAACCTAACACAATATTAGTAGAAAATGTTTTAAAAACATTACAAGATTTAGCAAAAACACATAGAGAAAAACTTACAATTCCTGTGATTGGAATAACTGGTACTAATGGAAAGACAACATCCAAAGAATTAATAAAGAACGTTTTAAAATCTTGCATGAACTGCTATGCAACAAAAGGAAATCTAAATAATCATATTGGTGTTCCATTAAGTATTCTAGAAATAAATAGTCGACATGATATTGCAGTAATTGAAATGGGAGCAAATCATAAAAATGAAATTGATTTTCTTTGCAATATTTCAAAACCAACACATGGTGTTATAACAAATATTGGAAAAGCACATTTAAAAGGATTTGGAGATTACGATGGAGTACTAAAAACAAAAAATGAACTCTATAATTATATAAAACACAATAATGGCATGCTGTTTGTTAATAAAGATGATGAACAATTAGTTAATCTATCTAATGAGATATCACAAGAAAATTATGGACACAAAAGTAACTTAGAATTAAGAATCATTAGCAATAAACCTTTTATCAATATAAAATGGGGCGAATATATTTTGAAGAGCAATCTAATTGGAGAATATCAATATTATAATATTGCATTAGCAGTCTGTATTGGAAAACACTTTAAAATTTCTAATGAAAAAATTTGTATTCAAATTAAAAAATACAAACCCAAAAATAATAGATCACAAATTATTAATACAAAAAATAATGTAGTTATTCTAGATGCATATAACGCAAACCCTTCAAGCATGAAAGCAATGATTTGCTCATTTGCAAATCAAAATTATGATAATGGATTACTTATTCTTGGAGACATGCTAGAACTAGGAGCATATTCTATTAATGAACACAATCTAATCATTAGTATCTGCAAAAAGCTAAAGTTAAACTTCATTTTAGTAGGCGAAGAATTCTCCAAAGTACATAAGGACTCACTTGAAGGAGTTGAAGAGTTGTGTGAATTTGTTAAGAAAAATCCTATTAATAATAAAACTATACTTATAAAAGGGTCCAGAGGAATTAGCTTAGAATTAATAGTGCCTTTTCTTTAATAATTTAATGTGTTACGAATTAATTTCTGAATTAAGAAATAAGAGATAGAAGTAATAAAACCCAATACTCCAGAAATAATTAACATTAATAAAATCGAAATTTTATTATCTTTTAATGGGAGAACTGGCTTATCAAGTATATTAATATTAGGAGTTTGGTTAAGAAGTGTTAACTTCGATAATTCCAAGTTTTTAGTAATTTCTAGATACATTGTGTTTAAAACCTGAACACTTCTTTGAAGCTGAAACTCTTTTAGTCTACCTGATGATTTTATAATTCTTTGATTTATATCCTTTACTTTAGCATATTCTTTTTCTTTTACTAAAAGTTCTGAAAAAACAGAATCAGCACGATTTTGCAAAAAATTAAGCGTATTATTTGCCTGAGAAGTTTCATGAGCAATATACATCTTACTCATTTCATTTATTAATTTTTCTACAAATTTCTTTGCAAATTCTTGGTTTTTAGAGGAGTAAGTTAATGTGATAATACTTGCATCCTTATTTTCTAAATTTACTATTAGGTCTTTATCAATAATCTGATTCCATATAACACCACTTATACTATCATGCAAAAAAGTTCTTTTATTTCTAAATGAAAAATTATTTAAAAAACTTAGATCATCCCAACTATCTCTAACATTATTAATTCTAAGGTAATGTTCAATTAGAACATCTGTCTTCCCTTCTATTTTGGATTTTCTCATTAAAGTTTTAATAATAACACCTCTTGACTTTAACAACTCAATGATATTGTTCTGATTAAAAATATTACCATTACTTGAACCAAAATTAATACCAAAATCACTGGCTATACTTGACATTGATGATAGACCTGCGCTTGATTTATCATCTACTACAAATTTAAGTTCGGCTTTATATTTCGCATCTGAATTAATATTATAGTAAAGACCTAAGAGCATAAATGATATAACGCACAATAAAATATAATATCTCTTAATAATTATATAATTAATGTAGTCTCTTATGTAAAGGAGAAGATCTCTTAATTTAATTTCATTTGTATTTTCTTCCATCAGAAACTTCCGTTAACCCTTTCAATTAATAAGTATAATGACATAACCGCAGTAATCTTAATAATTACACTTTCAATATGCTTATTGTAGTCAATCTCTTCTTTTTTACTTCTATTCTTCTTTACAACATTAACAACTTTTATTTTAGAGCCAGGCTTTACTTTAGGAGAGATTGTAAATAATCCATAGTTTATTGACTTTTTAGTTACTCCATTTGCATGAATAACAACAGTTCTAGATTTTTTATTTTCATCAGAAAATCCACCTGCAAAATTACGAACATAATAATTAGCTCTTTTACCAAAAAAAGGTGCGCTTATTGATGAGCCATTTATATTTTGTAAATCACCAGTAATTTGAACAACATCAAGGATCTTTGGAATAACTATACTATCACCATCAAATAAAACCAAATTATGTTTTGATTTTTGCTTTGAAATTGCTTTTTGTAGATTAAAATAAACTACATCATAAGTCAAACTATCATATTTTAATTCGTCATTTAGTAGTCTCTCTCTTTTAAGAAGTTCAAGATTGTAAAGATTTGAGAGTTCAAGATTATTAGTGATTGAATCTAAAAGAACATCTGGTATATTTATTTCATTAGAATTTGAATATAAACTGTGAAATTCTCTAAACATCTTAACTCCATCAACATACGCTTCGTCTGTCAATCCACCAGCTCTTTGAATAACTGAAGCAATTTTCTCGTTCTTGGAGATTAATGAATATGTTCCAGGGTATTTAACTTCTCCACTTAATATTATATTTACTGGCTCTTCATAATTTGGATTTTCTCTAACAAATATCTGATCGAAAGGCTGTAAAAGCAACTCCTGAGCTTCAGTATTTAACATAAAATTTTCACCAATAAAAATATTTTTAATAATAGTACGTCTAGGCTTAACAATATCAGCGGAAAGATCGTAGTCCATTATCCTGCTTACTTCTATCCGACTGCCCTCAGCTTTTTTAGTTATTCCTTTAGACTGAATTAAAACATCTTGAAGGGTCATGCCCTCTCCATATTCAAAGTCTCCAGGACTTCTAACTTCACCAAAGACAGAAACAGTAAAGTCATCATCAAAGTCATCTGAAGATAATACTCTAACAACATCAAACTCCTGCATCCAAACGTTATCTTTATGATTAGGATTATTGATAACATCGTTAAGGTTTACGGAAATATGTGTCTTTGTTCTATCTTCATTTAATCTAATGACATATACCTTTTGCATGAATGTCTTGTCTGCAATACATTTGGATCTTTTTAAAAAGCTAAGAAGTTTTTCTCCTTTTAGAAACTCATAATCACCAGCAACGCCAATGCCACCTCTAACTGAGACAACATTTGATAATTTATTGGAAATAGAATTGACAACAATTTGATCTCCATTTTGTAGGATTGTGGTAGATGAATGATCTTGATGAACATCATTTACTTTGATTGAGTTATATTCAATTCTTTTTAATGTTATTATATCTCTAAATGCATTAGTTGAGTATCCACCAGCATATGTGATAATGTCTGAAACAGATTCATTCGATTTTGCTTCATAAGTATAAGGTCTATTAACGGCACCGCTGATTTCAACGATATTTTTTGCTGGAGGCACAAATAGATAATCACCGTCTTGCATGTAAATATCTTGTGAGTTCTTTGGATCAAATAGAAATTTATACACATCTAGAGAATCAACTGTAAAACCATTTCTTTTAATATAAATATTTCTAACTGATCCAAGTTGATTTGGTCCATTAGCAGCGATTAGTGCATTAAAGGCTGTGTTAATTGCTGGTATAGTGTATGAACCAGGATTATAAACTTCACCAACAATATTTATAGTTATTACTCTAGAATATGCTAAAGTTACATCAATCTCAGAATTTTGCATATCTAAAAAAACCGAAAACTTACTTTTTATTAATGACCTCATTTTCTTAAATGTCAAGCCCTTTACATAAATTCTTCCATATGAACTAGGAGTAATATATCCTCTGTCATCTACTTGTAATGTTTCAGAGAACTCAGAAAATCCCCAGACAGCAATAGAAATTTCATCACCACTTCCAACCCTGTAATTTTCTGGAGCTTTAGCATCTAAAGCTTTTTGATAAAAAGATAATTGATTGTTCCTAAAAATATTTTGCCCATATATCTTTGCGTCTGGATATGATACTGTGTCTACTGCAAGAGTATCTCCTAAGCTTAGATAAAAGTTAGATAAATTATCACTTGCAAAAGCCTGTGCACTAGTATCTTGGGGTTGTTTTGAATATTTCCCTTTGCTATATTTGAAATCCATTGCCTCAGCAATTTCATTTTCTGACAAACCCATTTGTTTTAAAACTTGTTCAGAAGGAATATCTGAAGGTTTTAAATCAGATGGATCAGAATTCGAAGGTAAAAACTTCAAATAAGCAGTGTTAATTTTTGATTTATCAATATCAATCTGCGATTTCAGATGAAAAGAAAGCAGAATAGATATTGAAAGAAATATTATTTTTTTCATTAGTATTATTTTAGTATTGAACGCGAAATAACAATTCTTTGAATCTCTGATGTTCCTTCGTATATCTGTGTAATCTTCGCATCTCGCATCAAACGCTCAACATGATATTCTTTTACAAATCCGTAACCTCCATGAACTTGAACAGCTTCAACAGTTGTTTTCATAGCAGCTTCAGAAGCAAATACTTTTGCCATAGCACCAATTTTATCATAGTTTTGACCATTATCTTTTAGCCAAGCTGCCTTCATACATAATAATCTTGATGCCTCAATTTCTGTAGCCATATCAGCTAATTTAAATGCTATTGCTTGATGCTTCGAAATTTCTTTTCCAAAAGCTTTTCTTTCTTTTGAATATTGTAGAGCTAATTCATAGGCACCAGAAGCTATTCCCAAAGCCTGCGCAGCAATTCCAATTCTACCACCTGATAGAGTTTTCATTGCAAATGTAAAGCCAAATCCATCTTCTCCAATTCTATTCTGCTTAGGAACTTTAACATCTGTAAACATCAATGAATGAGTATCAGAGCCTCTAATACCTAATTTATTTTCCTTAAGCCCTACTACGAATCCAGGCATATCTTTTTCGATTATAAAAGCATTAATTCCTTTATGACCCTTATCAATATCTGTCTGAGCAATAACTAAGTAAACAGAGGCTGTGCTTCCATTAGTAATCCAGTTCTTAGTTCCATTTAACAAATAGTGATCACCTTTATCAATTGCAGTAGTCTGCTGTGAAGTTGCATCAGAACCCGCCTCAGGTTCTGACAAACAAAATGCACCTATAATTTCTCCTTTTGCTAAAGGAATTAAATATTTTTGTTTTTGCTCTTCGGTACCATAAGTCTCTATACCCCAACAAACTAATGAATTATTCACTGACATAACAACTGAACATGATGCATCAACTTTTGAAATTTCCTCAATAGCTAAAACATAAGAAATAGTATCCATTCCTGCACCACCATACTTTGGGTCAACCATCATACCCATAAGACCTAACTCTCCAAGCTTTTTAATTTGCTCAACAGGAAATGATTGTGCCTCATCTCTATCAATTACTTCTGGCAATAACTCATTTTGAGCAAAGTCTCTGGCTGCTTCTCTAATCATTTTATGCTCTTCAGTTAATTCAAAATTCATCTCACTAGTCTTTTAAAAATTTAATAAACAAAAATACATTTTTTTAAACTATTTTTGAACTCTCATGAACGATAATATCTCCTACCGTGTCTTAGGACTTATGTCCGGAACTTCATTAGATGGAGTAGATTTAGCTATTTGTAGCTTCACAAAAAATAAAAATTGGCATTATAAAATTGAAAAATCAACAACGATTAAATATTCTAGATATTGGTTAGAAACTTTATCAAATCTACATAAAAAACCAGAAAAAATAATAAATGAAATCGATCTTAAGTACGGAGATCTCCTATCTAAATTATGTAATAAATTTTTAAAGAATGAAAAAATAGATTACATTTCTTCTCATGGCCACACAATATTTCATCAACCTGAAAATAATTTTACTTTACAAATTGGAAATGGCAATGTAATTTCAAAAAATACAAAGAAAATTACTATAAGTAATTTTAGAAATTTAGATGTATCACTAAAGGGTCAAGGAGCTCCACTAGTTCCCGTTGGAGACAAACTTTTATTTAGAAAATATAAGTATTGTGTTAATCTAGGTGGCTTTGCTAATGTCTCTATAAAAAAAAAATAATAAAATTATTGCGTTTGATATATGCCCAGTAAATATAATTCTTAATTATTTTAGTAATTTAAAAGGTAGAGCATATGATTTAAATGGTTGTATGGCACAAAAAGGAAATCTTGCCCCAGATTTACTAAAAAAATTAAATTCTTTGCAATTTTACTCAAAAAAATATCCAAAATCACTCTCTAGAGAGTGGGTAGAAAAGAATATAATGCCATTAATTAAAAACGACATTAAAATAGAAGACGTATTGCATACTTTATGTGAACATATTGGCATACAAATAGGCAAATTACTAAATGACAAGGAAGCACTTTTTACTGGAGGTGGCGTATTTAATTCTTATCTATTAAGTAGAATCAAATTTTATTCAAAATCAAAAATAATTATTCCGGATAAGCGAACAATAGAGTTTAAAGAGGCTTTGATCTTTGCCTTCTTAGGAGTTTTGAGAGCAAGAGGCGAGGTGAATTGCTTGCAATCTGTCACAGGAGCCATCAAAGATAATTGTAGTGGAGAAATTAACAATCCTTAATAACAAATCTCTTATCTTTACTACATAAGGCTTGTATCTATTTAATATATTTGCAAAAAAAATCAAGTAGGAATATGGAGAAATTATTACAACAATTCGAAGATAAAAGTCCAGAAGTAGTTTTTGAATGGAATGATACTGAAACAAATGCCAAAGGATGGCTAGTAATCAATTCACTCAGAGGAGGCGCTGCAGCAGGAGGCACAAGAATGAGAATTGGTGTTACAAAAAATGAAGTTCTAGCACTTGCCAAAACAATGGAAGTTAAATTTACTGTTGCAGGGCCACCTATTGGCGGAGGAAAATCTGGAATCAACTTCGATCCTAGAGACCCAAGGAAGAAAGATGTGCTTCGCCGATGGTATGCAGCAGCTAAACCATTACTAAAAACATATTATGGCACAGGTGGTGATATGAATGTAGATGAGGTGCATGAAGTAATTCCATTTTGTAAAGAAAACGATATAATTTTTCCTCTTGAAGGAATCGTTAGAGGACATCTTAAAAAAGATCCAAAAGAAACCAAAAAAATTATTGAACAGTTATCCTTAGGTGTACCTCTAATTGTAAAAAACAAAGAGCTTTCCCCAAATATCTCTAAAAACTACTCAGTTGGTGATTTAATAACAGGCTATGGTGTTTCTGAATCAATTGTACATTATTATGATATTTATGGTGGCGAACTGAAAGGCAAAAGAGTTATAGTCCAAGGCTGGGGTAATGTCGCAGGTGCAGCAGCATATTATTTAACTAAAGAAGGTGCAAAAATAGTTGGAATAATAGATAAAGTTGGAGGGTTAATGAAAAAAGAAGGATTTACATTTGAAGAAATTAAATCATTATTTGAAAGTAGATCATCTAATTATTTAGAATCTAAAGATATTATGCCATTTGATAAGGTTAATACAGAAATATGGGGAATTGGTGCAGAAATTTTTGTGCCTGCCGCAGCCTCCAGACTACTTTCTGAAGATCAATTAGACATGATGATTAGCAATAACTTAGAAGTAATTTCCTCTGGCGCTAATGTACCATTTGCAGATGAAGAAATTTTCTTTGGACCAATATCTAAACGAGCTGACCAAAGGATAAGTGTTTTGCCAGACTTTATTGCAAATTGCGGAATGGCAAGAGCTTTTTCATATTTTATGGAAGATGATTGTATCATTAAAGATTCAAATATATTTTCTGCTGTTTCAGATACAATAAAGAATGCTCTAAATGAATCCTATAAAAAAAATAACTCAAAAATTAACATTTCTAAAACTGCATTTGAAATTGCTCTGAAAAAATTAATTTAATAATAACTAAATAGAATAATATGCTGAATCTTGATTTCTTATCAATTGAATTACTTGGTAACTCTGTAAAGAATTATTTATGGTTTGTTGGAGCAATATTAGTAGGCTTAGCATTTAAAAAGTTAATTTCAAAATATTTAAGCCATCTTCTGTTTAAGCTTGTCAAAAATAGAGACTCAGAAATAGGTGTTGAAAAATTTGATAATCTTTTGACTAAGCCAATTAGTTTCTGTGTCATGTTAATTATTATTTACCTTGGAAGTTCACATATTCAATTTCCTGAACAATGGGGTCTTGTAGATGATAGTGAGCTAGGTTTACGAATGTTTATAAACAGATCTTTTTATTTAGTTTTTGTATGTTCAGTAATATGGATTGTATTAAAAATGATAGATTTCATTGGACTAATTTTACGAAAAAAGGCAGAATTAACAGAAAATAAAATGGATGATCAGTTAATTCCATTTATAATTGAAATCGGAAAAATACTAGTCTACATATTCGGTGTTTTCATTATTATGGGCAGTATCTTTAATGTAAATATTGCAGCATTAGCAACTGGCTTAGGTATCGGTGGTATTGCTCTAGCAATGGCATCAAAAGAAAGTCTTGAGAATTTACTTGGATCATTTACAATATTTTTTGATCAACCTTTTACAGTTGGTGATGTTGTTACAGTGGGCAGTGTAACTGGTACAGTTGAAAAAGTTGGATTTAGAAGCACTCGAATAAGGACTTTTGACAAAAGCTTAGTTACTGTTCCAAATAAAAAAATGATTGATGCCGAACTAGACAATCTAGGGTTACGTCCAGTAAGACGAGTGAAATTTAATATTGGGTTAACATACGAAACAACTGCTGAGCAAATCAAAGAAATTGTAAAAGAAATACAAGAAATGGTAAACCTTCATGAAAAAACAAATCAAGACGGAAAAGTACGATTTCAAGAGTTTGGAGCTAGTTCATTAGATATTATGGTAATGTATTTTGTTAATAGTCCAAGATGGGAGGACTTGATAAACGTCAAAGAAGATGTAAACTATAAGATTATGGAAATTGTTAAAAAACATAAATCTGATTTTGCCTTCCCATCATCAACAGTATATCTACAAAAAAATAAATAAATTATGACCTTAACAACGATAATGATAATTGTATTCATAGCTGGATACTTAGCAATTGCCCTTGAGCATCCAATTAAAATCGATAAAGCAGCATCAGCTCTAATAATTGGCGGTTTAGGATGGGCTCTTTATGCATTTACTGGAGTAGATGCTCATCATTTAAATGAACATTTATCTCATCATCTTGTAGATATTGCAGAAATTTTGTTCTTTCTTCTAGCCGCGATGACTATTGTAGAGCTTATTGACGCTCATGAAGGCTTTTCGATCATAACTAATAAAATCACGACAAACAAGAAAGTTGCTTTATTATGGATTCTAAGTTTTATAACCTTTTTCTTTTCTGCAGCTTTAGATAACTTAACAACAGCAATTGTAATGGCTGCACTGCTAACAAAGCTTATAAAAGACAAGGAGGATTTATGGCTTTTTGCTGGAGTAATTGTTCTCACAGCTAATGCTGGTGGGGCATGGTCCCCAATTGGAGATATAACAACAATTATGCTATGGATTGGTGGTCAAGTTACTGCAAGTAATATTATTACATCAGTGTTTTTGCCATCTGTTGCATGCGCTTTAGTCCCACTAATCTATTTATCATTTAAACTTAAAGGTGAAATTGATAGACCAGAAAACATGGATCTAAAAGAACACAAAACAAATCCTACTACTAAATTTGAAAGAAACTTAATTTTTTACATGGGTGTATGTGGATTACTCTTTGTACCAATTTTCAAGACAATAACTCACCTACCCCCTTATGTAGGAATCCTTCTTTCTTTAGGTGTGCTTTGGATAACAACTGAAATTATTCATAAAAGTAAAAATGATGAACAAAAATCAGCACTTTCTGTTATTGGTGTACTAAAAAAAGTAGATGTTCCAACAATCTTTTTTTTCTTAGGAATTCTCCTCGCAGTCGCTAGTCTACAGTCAGCAGGGCAACTAGATATTGTTGCCACCTACTTAGACAAACAATTTAATGGTGATATTTACGTTATTAATATGATTATTGGTTTACTATCCTCAATAGTTGACAATGTTCCTTTAGTAGCCGGAGCAATGGGTATGTATGAAATTGAAGCTGTAGGAAATTTTGCAGTTGATGGAGTATTCTGGGAATTTCTTGCTTATTGTGCAGGAACTGGAGGGTCAGTTTTAATTATTGGCTCGGCTGCCGGTGTAGCAATAATGGGCATATTAAAAATTGACTTTATCTGGTACTTAAAAAACATCTCTTTTTTAGCATTGCTAGGTTATATTGCGGGTGCGGCAACATATATTTTCCTACAATAAAAATTAAATTAAAATTTTATGAATCTATTAACAATTCAAAATACTGTAATTACAGACAGTGTTGTAAACAAAAATGATATCAAAATAGAAGATACTAATATTGATGTTACTGAGAAAACTTTATCCATAATTGACTTAATAACATCAGGTGGACTTGGGGGAAATCTAGTTATGGGGACATTAGCAATACTCTCCATTTTTGCAATCTACATTTTAATCGAAAGATATTCAACAATTAACAAGGCAAGCAAAGAAGATGAAAGTTTTTTAAAAAGTATACAAAATTTTGTAGAAGCTAAAGATATTGCAGCAGCAAAAACTTTATGCAAAAATACAAATAGTCCAATTTCAAGGATGATTGAAAAAGGCGTGAATAGAATTGACAAACCAATGACAGATATTTCATCAGCTATTGAAAATCAAGGAAAGCTAGAGGTATATAAAATGGAAAATAATCTTGCAAATCTTGCAACCATATCAGGAGCTGCACCAATGATAGGTTTCTTAGGGACAGTAATTGGAATGATTGTAGCGTTTCATGAAATGGCAAGTGCTGGAGGAAATATAGATGTTGCTATGTTATCTCAAGGAATTTATACTGCTATGGTCACAACGGTTGCTGGATTAGTTGTTGGTATTATTGCTTTTATTGCATATAATTATTTAGTATCTAAGGTTGACAAAGTAGTTTTTATGCTAGAAGCGAAAACAATTGAATTTTTAGATTTAATACATCATAACGAATAATGGCATTAAGAAGTAGAAATAAAGTAAGTGCAAATTTCAATATGTCTTCAATGACAGATATTGTCTTCTTATTATTAATTTTTTTTATGCTTACGTCAACTCTAGTAAGCCCAAATGCACTAAAATTACTTCTACCAAATAGTAAAGCTAAAACACTTGAAAAACAAACTATTTCAATATCTATTACAAAAGATATTGAGTACTATGTAAATGAAAATCAAGTCTCACTAAATTCTTTAGAACAAGAACTCAGTATACTTTTAGAAAAAGATAAAGAACCTGGAATTATTCTTCATACAGATAAAACTGTTGCGATTGAACATGTAGTAAAAGTCATGGATATTGCTTACAGAAATAAATATAAAATCGTTCTAGCTACAAAATCTAATTAAATGGTAGCTCCAGAAAAGAGAAATAAAATAAAAGGATTTATTGGTACTATTCTTTTTCATGCATTAGTTTTAATTGCATTTCTTTTTATGGGCTTAACTTATCAGGATCCTCCTCCACTAGAAGAAGGAATTAGCATTGATTTTGGTTTTAATGACACCGGAGTAGGAGAAGTTGAACCAGAAGATGTTGAGGAAATAAATGAGATATCAGAATCAGAAATAATTGAAGAACAAATTGAAAATATAGAAGAAGTTATCACGCAATCCACTGAAGAAAATATTGCAGTTAAAAAAATTGAAAAAATTAACAAAAAAGAAAATATAAAAAAAGAAGATCCTACCAAAGAAGTAATAGAAGAAAAAAAACCAGAAATTAATAAGAAAGCTCTTTATACTGGCAAAAAAAAGAAACAAAAAACTAATCAAGGAAAAAATAATGGATTAGGAAATGAAGGCTCTCTTGAAGGAGATATAAATTCAAATATTTTTACAGGAGGAGGAATTGGAGTAGATGGTATGGCCTATCAGTTAGGAGGCAGAAATGCAATTAATAAACCTAAACCTGAGGGCAATCAAATTGAAGGAAAAGTTGTAGTTCTTATAACTGTAAACAGATTAGGTGATGTAATCTTTGCTAACGCTGGAGCAAAGGGGTCAACAACTTATGATAAGAAATTATTAGAAAGAGCAAAAAAAGCAGCATTAAAAACAAAATTTGATACCAAAAATAGTGCCCCTGTAAATCAACAAGGTAAAATCATTTATGATTTCAAATTAAATTAATGAACTACGAGCAAACGCTTGAATATTTATATAGTAGGCTTCCAATATACCAGAACAAAGGAGTTACAGCATACAAAGCAGATATAGGTAACATTTCTAAAGCCTCTAATCAATTAGGAAATCCACATAAGAAATTTAAAAGTATACATGTAGCAGGAACAAATGGGAAAGGATCTGTAAGTCATATGATAGCTTCAATTCTACAAGAAGCTGGTTACAAGGTAGGACTATATACTTCTCCACATTTAAAGGATTTTAGAGAACGGATAAAGATTAATGGAAATTTAATTTCAAAAAAAGAAGTGATAGATTTCATTTCAAATAATAAAATAGAATTTGAACAAATTAAACTTTCATTCTTCGAATTTACTGTTGCTTTAGCGTTTGATTATTTTTATAAATCAAAAGTTGAAATTGCTATTATTGAGACAGGATTAGGAGGTAGATTAGATAGCACAAATATTATTAAACCCATCTTATCAGTAATAACTAATATTGGTCTAGATCATACTAATCTCTTAGGCGAAAGTATAGAAAAAATTGCATATGAGAAAGCTGGAATAATCAAAACAAATACTCCAGTAATTATTGGTAGAAAACAGAAAGAAATTGATCATATTTTTAAAAATATTTCAAAAAAAAGAGGAGCTTCAATTATTCATTCAGATGCATTTGATTTTAAATTAGATTTAAAAGGGAATTATCAAAAAGAAAATTGTAATACATCAGTTACAGCTATCACAGAAATTAAAAAATTAGGATGGGAAATATCAGATCAGAATATTAAAGAAGGACTTAAAAATGTCATTAAGAATACAAAATTAGAAGGCAGATGGCAAGTTTTGAATAAGAAACCACTTATCATCTGTGATACAGCACATAATAAGGACGGATTAACAGCAGTAATTCAACAAATATTGCAGATAAACTATAAAAAACTACATATAGTGTTTGGAGCAGTAAATGATAAAAATATTGATGAACTTCTTGACCTATTACCAAAGAATGCAAAATATTATTTTTGCAAACCCAATATCCTTAGAGGTCTCAACACTAATATTTTACAAGAAATGTCTTATAAGAAAAGAATTATAGGCGATACATTTTCTAGTGTAAAAGATGCGCTTGAAAAAGCTAAAAAAAATGCAAATTTTAATGATTTAATATTTATTGGAGGTAGTACGTTCGTTGTTTCAGAAGTATTATAATTAGTTTGATTAAAACTTGCTTGTATTCAGAAATGATATATATTTGCATTCCAATTTTGGGCGATTAACTCAGTTGGTTCAGAGTGCCTCCTTTACACGGAGGAAGTCGGGGG
>ERZ1047821.102-NODE-102-length-76735-cov-39.019875_pt1 | contig 76735 bp, 70 predicted proteins | sample MGYA00383096_ERZ1047821 | MGnify/ENA primary metagenome ERZ1047821 (study PRJEB29581, sample SAMEA5548366) | metagenome | biome: marine; feature: coastal; material: water | depth 25 m | study: Short-term variability in the microbial, nano- and picoplankton... | reverse complement strand
ATTCTACGTGTGGGTGCTGATTACAAAACTTGGTCACATCCCCACAGAACTAGCTGGTCTTTTTACTCTGATTATTTTAGTACTCACAGATAGCCTATTTGTTGATGGGCTCGTACCCCCTTGGATGCTTCTCTAGTCTTGGGTTAGACGTAGTAGCTAGTCTATTTAGAGTTGGCGATGTTGGTTATCTAAGGATAGACTCTCAACACAATAATCATAAATAGGAATGCGTCATGTCACAGAGTCCTCTGCCGTTGTCGGTAAGCCACCGATTCACTAAATTATCTATGCGGGCTTATGGTCTAATTTTCTTAACGGCCTTTTTGTCCAGTGGCGTGGTTTATGGTGATCAGGGTATTGATTCTTTTATAGATACGGCAGTGCAACCGATAACAGATACTCTAGCTTCGGTCGTTTTTTATTCGGTGAATGTATTCGGTACAGATATTCCTTTAGTTGTCGCTTGGCTGGTGGCCGCTGCTGTGTATTTTACTCTGTCACTTAATTTTCTAAATGTACGTGGCTTTTTCCATGCGATTCGTTTGGTGCGTGGTGATTACAGCCGATCTGATGCCCCTGGCGAGGTAACCCATTTCCAGGCCTTGGCGACAGCTGTGTCGGGTACGGTAGGTATAGGTAATATCGGTGGCGTGGCTATTGCGATTACTGCAGGTGGTCCTGGAGCTACCTTTTGGATGATTATGGCCGGTTTGTTGGCTATGTCGACCAAGTTTGTAGAATGCACCCTTGGCACTCTCTACCGTCGAGAGAATCCTGATGGCTCCGTTTCAGGGGGCCCTATGTACTATATAGAACAGGGTTTCGTGGCGCGCGGTTGGAGTAAAGTAGGGAAAGCCATAGGAAGTTTCTACGCACTGGGCATTGTTATTGGGTGTTTTGGTATTGGTAATATGTTCCAGTCCAATCAAGCCTATCAACAGTTTGTTAATGTTACTGGCGGCTCTGAGAGTTTCTTTGCTGATAAGGGTTGGTTATTCGGTTTGTTGCTAGGTGCCGTTGTTGGCCTTGTTATCATTGGTGGCATTAAAAGTATCGCGCGCGTGACCTCTAAAGTTGTTCCGTTTATGGCTCTGTTGTACGGAGTGGGGGCACTCATCATGATTGGAATGAATTACCAGGCAATTCCCTATGCTTTTGGTGCGATATGGGCCGGTGCATTTAGCCCAGAAGGAATGAGCGGGGGCGTTATTGGCGTTATGATTATCGGCTTCCAGCGAGCGGTTTTCTCTAACGAGGCAGGTATTGGTTCGGCTTCAATTGCCCACTCAGCAGTACAAACACGCGAACCTATCACCGAGGGTTATGTATCCCTGTTAGAACCATTTATAGATACGGTTGTCATCTGCACACTTACCGCGTTAGTGATCATAACCACGTTTTATTATGACCCTAATTTCCATGATGGGTTAGATGGCGTTGGTATGACTTCCGCGGCCTTTGAGCGCAATATTAGTTGGTCACCTTACTTAGTTGCTATTGCTGGAATATTATTTGCTTTTAGCACGATGGTCGCTTGGGCCTATTACGGGCTCAAAGGCTGGACATATCTAGTGGGTGAAAATAGCTGGGCCGCTACTGGCTTTAAAGTAGTGTTTTGCTTAATGGTTGCTGTTGGTTCAAGTATACAGTTGGGAGCAGTGTTAGATTTCTCAGATGCGATGGTATTTCTCATCTGTGTCCCCAATATTATTGGCCTTTATCTGTTATCACCTGTTGTTCGTCGAGAGTTACGTTTGTATAACCAAAAAGTGAAGAACGGAATAAGCTGATGTCTGTTGAGTTATTACTTAACCTGGATGATCACAGTAAAAGGAGCCTACAGAAACAGATAGTTGATCAGATAGCTTTCGCTATTATGAATGGCAATATTGCACCTGACCAACCTTTACCCTCTAGTCGTCATTTATCCTCACAACTGGGAGTGGGGCGTAATACCGTGGTTTTGGCCTACCAGACATTGTTAGATGACGGGTACCTAGTTTCACGCGAGCGCAGCGGTTACTTCGTGAATGCCGCGCTATTGCGCGGTGCTAAACCACAGGCCATCGCCCCAGATATGTCGGAAGATTCATCTACATTGGATTGGAGCTCGCGTATGGTTGTTCAACCTACGCAAATGAAGAAAATTTCCAAGCCTGCCAATTGGCAACAGTTTCCTTATCCGTTTATTTATGGGCAGATTAGCGCTAACCTTTTTCCGGTCAATCATTGGCGTGAATGCAGTCGCGATGCGGTGAGTGTAGGCGCTATTCGACATTGGTCAGCTGAACGGCTAGACCACGATGACCCATTGTTGATCGATCAAATCCGCACACGACTTCTGCCGCGTCGAGGGGTCATGGTTGAGCGCGACAATATTCTTATCACGGTTGGTGCTCAACAAGGCTTAGCGCTTATTGCGCAGTTATTATTCGCAAGAGAGGATGTAACTGTGGGTTTAGAAGACCCAGGCTACGTTGATGTTCGTAATATTGTTGAGTTGAGTCAAGCCTCTATATCGGCACTGCCGGTGGATGATGATGGGTTGATAATTAACGAATCGATCAAGGCATGTGACTACCTTTATGTCACACCAAGCCATCAGTCACCTACCACAGTAACCATGCCCTTAGCGCGGCGTAAAGCCCTATTACAGGAAGCTCGTGATGGGGATATGGTAATTATTGAGGATGATTATGAAGGTGAGTTTAATTACACCTCTCGGCCCTTGCCCGCACTCAAAAGTCTAGACACTGATGGTCGAGTTTTGTACCTAGGAAGCATGTCTAAAACACTGTCCCCTGGTTTGCGGTTAGGCTATCTGGTCGGTTCAGCTGAAATTATTGCGCAACTGCGTGCTTTAAGAAGGCTACTGTTGCGCCATCCCGCGGCAAATAACCAGCATACCTTAGGTCTGTTTTTAGAGCGCGGTTACCATGATTCTTTGATTGCTAAGATTTATGCCACCTACAGCGAACGATACAGCTTAATGCTAGAGGCGGTTAAGCGACATCTACCTTGTTTTAAAGTGGCAAAGAGTAGCGGGGGGTCCTCATTTTGGCTGCAGGGGCCGACTCACTTTGACAGTAACCGTTTGGCTGAATTAGCGCTGGATAAAGGCATTATAATTGAGCCTGGAGAGGTGCATTTTATCTCACTGCCTGCCCCAAAAAATTGTTTTAGACTAGGCTTTTCAGCCGTTCCTTCTGAAGACATTGAGCCTGGTATTATTTTGCTAGCGGAGTTGATCAGCACCCTTTAGGTTTTGCATGGTTGGAACAATCGTTAAAGGGGAACTGGTACTACTCTATCGGGATTGAAACCCTTACTCTGCACCGTGCTAAACTGAATCATTAATTAAAAGAATTGAAAGGAAGAAGCTATGCCTAGAATGACCCCAAGTGAAGCCTTTGTTGAAACACTTGTTGCCAATGGTGTGACAAAAATTTTTGGGATTATGGGCTCTGCCTTTATGGACGCAATGGATATTTTTGCGCCAGCAGGTATTGAACTTATCCCCGTTGTCCATGAGCAAGGTGCTGGCCACATGGCTGATGGTTATGCCCGTGCTTCCGGTGATCACGGTGTAGTGATTGGTCAAAATGGTCCAGGGATCTCCAATGCGGTGACGGCTGTTGCTGCAGCCTATTGGGCGCACTCTCCAGTTGTAATTGTGACCCCTGAAGCGGGTACCATGTCACTAGGTTTGGGCGGCTTCCAAGAAGCTCATCAGTTACCCATGTTCCAGGAATTTACAAAATACCAAGGGCACGTCAATAATCCTCAGCGCATTGCTGAATTTACTGCACGATGTTTTGATCGAGCACTGTCTGATATAGGGCCCACGCAACTTAATATTCCTCGGGATTTCTTTTACGGAGACATCAACGTAGAGATTCCGGAGCCACAGCGGCTCGATCGAGGCCCTGGTGGAGAGAAAACTCTTTCTGAGGCAGTTGAATTACTTTGCCAAGCAAAGTTTCCGGTGATGGTGTCTGGCGGTGGCGTTGTTATGGCCGACGGTGTTGATGAAGTAAAGGCACTTGCAGAGTTGATTGGTGCACCCGTTGTTAACAGTTATCAGCACAATGATTCTTTCCCTGCTAGTCATCCACTTTGGTGTGGCCCCTTGGGTTATCAAGGTTCAAAAGCAGGTATGAATCTTATTAGTAAGGCTGATGTTGTGTTGGTAGTTGGTTCTCGCTTGGGCCCCTTTGGTACCTTGCCACAGTATGAGATTGAGTATTGGCCGAGCAACGCAAAAATCATTCAGATTGATGCTGACCATAAAATGCTTGGTTTGGTTAAAAAGATTACCGTTGGTATTTGTGGTGATGCAAAAGCCGCGGCTATCTCTTTAACCGAGCGTCTGCATGATGTTGATATGGCTTGCCATCAGAATCGTGAACAAAGGTTAGCTGAAGTGGCGTCAGCTAAAGCTGCATGGGAGGCCGAACTTGACCAATGGACTCATGAGCAAGACCCTTACAGTCTAGATATGATCGCTGAGGCTGAGGGCGAAGACGGTAACTGGCTTCACCCGAGGCAGGTACTGAGAGAGCTTGAGAAGGCCATGCCCGAAGACGTTATGGTGTCAACCGACATTGGCAATATTAACTCAGTAGCACACAGCTATTTACGCTTTGAAAAGCCCCGTAGTTTCTTTGCGCCGATGAGTTTTGGTAATTGTGGCTATGCGTTACCAACCATTATTGGTGCTAAGGCGGCAAGCCCAGAGCGTCCTGCGGTTTGTTATGCGGGTGATGGAGCTTGGGGTATGAGTATGTCAGAGATAATGACTGCTGTTCGCCATGATATTCCAGTGACGGCAGTGGTATTCCACAACCGAGACTGGGGTGCTGAGAAAAAGAACCAGGTTGAATTTTATGATCGTCGTTTTGTGGCGGCTGAACTTGTAAGCGAGAGCTGGGCAGGGATAGGCAAAGCAATGGGAGCAGAGGGCATTATTGTAGATAAGCTCGATGACGTAGGGCCTGCGCTGACAAAGGCTATTGAATTGCAAATGAAGCAAGGTAAAACGACAGTCATAGAAATTATGTGTACACGTGAATTAGGCGATCCTTTTCGACGTGATGCTCTTTCTAAACCGGTTCGTTATTTAGAAAAGTACAAAGATTACCAATAAATCTGGATAGTGCCTTTTAGGAGTGATCAACAGGTGGATATGGGTGGGGGAAGATCGCAGTCTACACTTGATGCAATCAGCATAAGTGCTCAGGGATTGTGCAGACGCATTATTTTTCCAGAGTCGAATGATGCCCGTGTCCAGGAGGCCATCCAGGCGGTCATCAACGAAGGTAGTTGTCAGCCAGTAGTTCTTAAATCTGAAGAGGGACTTCCGGAGGCTTGTGAAATTTTTACTGAGCATCCGGAGTACAGTCATTGGCATAACCTTGCTAAACGACAGTTACTTAATTTGAATCCTCATAAGCAGTGGACGAGTGTTGATGCAGAAAACCAATTGCAAAATCCTCTGCTGTTGGCAGCTCTGTTAGTTAGTGTTGGCTATGTGGACGGCGGTGTAGCCGGTTCTATAGCTACAACCGCTGAGGTTGTGCGTGCGGGGATTAGAGGCATCGGATTAGCTAAGGGAAGTACATTGGTGTCTAGTAGTTTCTTGATGCTGCATGATTATCGAGTAATGACCTTTGGTGACTGTGGCGTAAACCCACAACCCTCCGCGGAGCAATTAGCCAGTATTGCTATTGATTCTGCGAACACACATCAGATACTAACAAGTCAAAAGCCGTCTGTTGCCTTAATATCCTTTTCCACTCTGGGTTCTGCAGAGCATCCTGATGTTGTTAAGGTGAGGCAAGCAACCGCCAAAGTGCAGAACCTTATGCCAAGCCTAAACGTCTGTGGTGAGTTACAAGTAGATGCCGCGCTAATACCTGATGTTGCTGAAGAAAAAGCCCCTGAATCAGACGTTGCGGGGCGGGCTAATGTATTGATATTTCCAGATTTATCATCGGGAAATAGTGCGTATAAGCTCGTAGAACGATTAGGTGGCTGCCAGGCCATTGGTCCAATTTTGCAGGGTCTTGCCTGCCCTTGGATGGATCTATCACGAGGATGCAAAAGCGATGACATTGTTGTGGCTGCCATGATCGCATCGGTTTTATCTAGTACCACCAACTAGTTGTCTAAGTTTATCTTGCGTTCGAATTCTTGGTAGCTTCCAAATATTAAAAATGGCTAGAGATATGTCATTTGAAATATTACAAGCAATAAATAAGTGATTAGATATTCTGCTGATTCTTGTCTATTATGAATAAGTACATAGGTAAACCCTATCGCAATTTCTTTGGAGTAGGGTGTTAGCCTAAGTGTGTAACCATTAATTCAATAAAAATAAAGGGATTATTATGAAAACATTAATAACTGTAAGTTCACTGATAGCGGCGCTATTTATCGTACCGTTTGCTCAAGCTGATCATCATGGAGAGCCACAGTATGCAGCTCTTGAAGGTATTTTTTGTGACTATAACAAAGGCAAAGGATTAGATGATCTTAAGAAGGTTGCTGCTGATTGGGATGTCTGGGCAGACGAAAATATTAGCTCTAAGTACACAGCATGGGTAATGACACCTACGATTAATAATAGTGAGGATTTTCCAAATGATTATTTTTGGCTTGGTGTAGCAGATAGTCATGAAAGCATGGGAACGATACATGACGAATGGATGGCAAAAGGCGCTAAGCAACAGAAGAGATTTGATTCTGTGGCTTCTTGCGGCAGTCAAAACCTGATGACAGGCCTGATGGCTCGACCTTTTCAATCCACCACTGGGCATGCCTTTGTGCAAATCACTGGTTGCCATTTGTCAGATGGAAAAACCATGGGAGATGTCATGGCCACTGATAAGGAATGGGTGAAGTGGATGGACGAGGTAGGTATGCCAGGTGGTCTTCTTCGCTGGTTGCCCGCTGTTGGTGGTGCTAGAGACGACACTACAGACCTCTACTCCATTTTTATTACAGAGAGTATGGCTGATCGAGGTAAGGCCCATGACATGATGATGAAGGGTGGAGGTGCTAAGCTTCAGTCTATGTATGGTGATCTAATGACCTGTGATATGCCCCGTATATATCACTCAACGCCGGTAGGTGGCGCCTCGGGTAGCTAACAATTGGAAATAATGGAGACAAAAAGGCCACACAATGTGTGGCCTTTTTTGTATGGTTTTTGCAGGTTCTAAGAAACGTCACCTAACTCCTCATGCCATCAACTCTCGGCCGGCTCAAAATAGGTATATAGACTATTAAAAAAAGACCATAGGCTAAGACCCAAAAAAGGGTTGTTAGAAGCAAAGTTGTTTGATAACTGTTGATTATAAACGGACCTATAACACGCATCAGTGCGGCTAGTATTATTAGTATGAATGCCCCATGGATTAGCCAGTTCACTCTAAGGACTCTTCCTGTATGGCCCAGAGATACTCTAGAAATCATGGATAAAATAACAGTCCCGATACCACCTACGGTTAATGCATGGGTAGCAATGGAGTGTGTGATGCCGGTATTAATATAGGCTAACCCCTTCAAAATAAGGGCTAAGCTGAGCCCCCAGTAACTTAGGTGAAGCGACCAAACTAGAGGGGTTTTAAAGGTAACCCATATTCTCCATCTAAAGGCCCTTATGAAGTGACAGAGTCCTGTGAAGATAAAAATACCCGCCACTACCTTATCAGACAAATTAATAGTATTTGCGCTGATTAAGACAGCAGCTATAAGTAGTACCATTGATAATTTTTCAAGCCACGGGATGTCAGCAACACGCGACGTTTGTGTGCCATTAGCTGTAAACATCGGGAAGACTCGGCCCCCCATAACAGCAATAATCAGAGTGACCAACATTATCATGGTATCTGCGGCTGGACCTAAATACTCATATTCCTGAGCTGTGAGGAAAGCGTAGTGCAAGGCGGCATTGCAAGACATCATGGCAAGTAGTAGGGGAATAAAGAGCAGATTGCGCCACATTTTCACTTTAATAATAGGATATGCTAAAAATCCACAGGCTACAGGTAAAAATAGTAAATCTATAAGCACAATGAGAGACTCAGGTATTGAACTTGGAAATAGCAGTACTACGCGCGCAGTTGCCCAAAGTAAAACCAATATTGCCAGTGCCCCATTTTTAATACTGGGTATTTGAGTCCATGTCTGCACTGCAGTCAGTAAAAAGCCAACAATAATGGCTGCGACAAAGCCAAAAAGCATTTCGTGAATATGCCACCAGTAACCACCACCATAGGGGTTTATGTCAACAGACCCAATTACGCTACCTACCCATAAAACCAAGCTGACAATGCTGAAGAAGGTGCCAAGTAAAAAGAAGGGGCGAAATGCAAGTTCAAAAATAGGCCATCTATCCTGTTGGATGTGAGAAGAGACGATTTGTCCTAAAATTATCCTTTTGTTCATGATGTGTTCTTTTGTAAAACATTAATTAGTCCTAAGCTAGTTTATCCATCTTTATTACCTTTGAGATGTCCTAGATCAAGACACTTAAAAAGAGTAGTAAAACAATTGATTCAATGCATTCTCGCTAGGTAAATTACTTTTTAGTATGCTATGCATATGACAGAGTTATTCGACCCGAAAAATCATCCTCATCGCCGTTTTAATCCTATGATTAAAGAGTGGGTATTGGTGTCACCCCACCGTGGGGCTCGCCCATGGCAGGGAAAAGTAGAGCTGTCAGAGCCTTTCGAGAATATAGGCTATGACAAAGAGTGCTATCTCTGCCCGGGTAATACCCGAATGAACGGGGAGGCCAATGATCATTACACGGGTACTTATGTGTTCGACAATGATTTTGCAGCCTTACAGCCAGACACTCCCCCGGCGGTAAGCAATGATCCACTATTTCGGATGTCCGCCGAGCAGGGTAAGAGTCGAGTGATTTGTTTTTCTCCTGATCACAGTAAAACACTCCCTCAACTGTCAGTGGAGCAAATTAAACAGGTGGTGGATACTTGGCAGCGGGAGTCTCAAACCCTTGGAGAAAGCTACAAATCAGTACAGATCTTTGAAAACAAGGGTGCTCTGATGGGGTGTTCTAATCCCCATCCCCATGGGCAGGTCTGGGCCCAGCAGCAATTACCCTCGTTAGTTGATAAAAAGCACAAATCTTTTGCTGAATATTACCAAGCTCATGGTAGTAACATGCTTCAGGATTATGCGGCTAAAGAACAAGATAGGCAGGAACGTGTCGTCGTTGAGAATGATGATTGGTTAGTGGTTGTTCCCTATTGGGCAGCCTGGCCCTTTGAGACACTATTGTTACCTAAATCTCCCATGACTCGGATGACTGAATTAGGTGAAGAACAAAAAGTTTCACTGGCGTCTATCATTCGGCAGATTACCATCCGTTATGACAATCTTTTCCAATGTTCATTTCCGTACTCTATGGGCTGGCATGGTGCACCATTTGATGGTCAGGACCATTTACCATGGACTCTGCATGCGAGTTTTTTACCGCCGCTTTTGAGAAGTGCAACTGTGCGTAAATTCATGGTCGGATATGAAATGATGGCTGAACCGCAGCGCGATATGACCCCAGAGCAGGCCGCTGATCGACTACGTCAGGTATCTTCAACTCATTATCTGGATGAGTGATTAATGGAACAAGCTCAAGTCATTGAACAAATATTTAAACAGCAGTTTGAGATTGAGCCTGAGGTTATCTGTTATGCCCCTGGTCGGGTCAATTTATTGGGGGATCATACAGATTACAACGATGGCTTTGTCTTACCAGCAGCCATTGATGTGGGAACCACTATAGCCGCCAGTCGACGGGATGATGATCAGGTGGTTGCCTTTGCTGAAGGTTATTCAACAAACGTGGATTGCTTCTCTTTGGAGAATATTGCGTTTAGTCACGAAGAAATGTGGCGTAATTATGTGCGCGGAACGTTGAAGTGTTTGAAAGAGTCTCATACAAATTTTGGTGGAGTTAACCTAGCGATCACAGGCAATGTTCCTCAAGGCGCTGGATTAAGTTCATCCGCAAGTTTTGAGATGGCGATTTTGAAGACAATCGTCGATTTATATCAGCTTGATTTAGACGGTGTCACAGCAGCCTTGATGGGGCAGAGAGCTGAAAATGAGTTTGTTGGCTGTCAGTGCGGCATTATGGATCAATTGGTTAGCGCCTTGGGATTGGAGGGGCATGCCATGTTGTTGGACTGTCGCAGTTTGACCTTTCAAGATGCGCCAATACCAGATGGCATGGTGATATTGGTTGTTAACTCCAATGTTAAACGAGGTTTGGTGGATAGTGAGTACAATGCGCGGCGTCAACAATGCGAGGAGGTGGCTAGTATTTTAAATGTGCCCGCACTGCGCGATGTAAGCTTGGAGCAATTAAATGGCGCTAAGACAAACTTGTCACAAGAACAATATCGTCGCGCGCGCCATGTGGTCACCGAAAATGCTCGAACCATTGCTGCAATGACCGCGATGCAAACCAATGATATAAAAACATTGGGATCCCTCATGGGTCAGTCCCATGATTCTCTGCGATATGACTATGAGGTAACCACTAAAGAGTTGGATGGGTTGGTTTGTATTATCAACAGTGTGATTAATGACGCCGGAGGTGTGCGGATGACCGGCGGAGGTTTTGGTGGGTGCGTCGTTGCGCTTATACCCGCAGAGTTGGAACAGGCAGTCATTGCAGCGGTAGCGGCGCAGTATTCGCCGCAATTTGGGCTTGAGGCTGAGATCTATCGGTGTCACGCCTCCACAGGGGCTTTTAGGGCCGGCAACAGGAATTACGTATGACAGTTCTAGTCACAGGTGGTGCTGGGTACATTGGATCCCATACGCTTGTCTGTTTATTAAACTTAGGTTATGAGGTTGTAGTCTATGACAATCTTGTTAATTCTAGTGTTAAGGCGTTGCGTCGTGTTGAGGAAATTACAGGAAAACATTTAGAGTTTGTTGAGGGCGATGTCACCGACAGCGGAGCGTTGGACGATTTATTTGCAAAATACTCCATTGATGCAGTCATCCATTTTGCAGCGTTAAAAGCAGTGGGGGAGTCTTCTCAGCTGCCTTTGCAATATTATGAGACCAATGTTTATGGTTCTCTGTGCCTGCTTAAGGCAATGGAGAAAGCTAGGGTTAATCATTTTGTATACAGTTCCTCGGCTACGGTATACGGGGAGATGAATCCTAGCCCTTATGTTGAAACCATGGAATTAGGTTCGCCCTCGAGTCCTTATGGTGCAAGCAAGGTGATGGTGGAGCGAGTTCTTACTGATACAGCTCGTGTGAACCCAAAGTTTCGAGCGATTTCTTTGCGCTATTTTAATCCGGTTGGCGCACACCCTAGCGGTCTGATTGGTGAAGATCCCTCGGGAATTCCTAATAATCTATTGCCGTTCATCACTCAAGTGGCGGTGGGTGTTCGAGGCAATCTAAGTGTGTTTGGCGGAGATTATCCAACCGCCGATGGAACATGTGTACGTGATTACCTCCATGTTATGGATCTTGCCGAGGGACATGTTGCTGCGATTGATTGGTTGGCAGCCCAGTCCAATTTTAACGGTGTTGAGGCTTTTAATTTGGGCGCGGGTACTGGGGTTTCAGTGTTGGAAATCATAGCAAGTTTTGAAGCGGCGACTCATCAAAAAATTAACTTTAAAATAGTAGAGCGCCGAGCAGGAGATCTGCCCGCATTTTGGGCTAACGCAGACAAAGCGGACAAAGTGTTGAATTGGCAAGCGAAACGAACTCTAGTTGAAATGATGGAAGATGCATGGCGTTGGCAGTCAAAAAATCCTAATGGTTATAGTTGATCCAAATTGACTAGGCACAAAACGGATCCATTAAAGGCTGTAACGCTGACCAATAAAAATGGCGCGACGGCCACTTTTCTTAATTTCGGTGCGCGTTTGGTATCAATTAAAGTTCCTGTTAATAGTGGTCTCAAAGAGATGCTCGTGGGATACAAAAAACATGAAGACTACTTAGCGGATCCATATTTTTTGGGTGCGATTTGTGGTCGAGTGTGCAATCGAATCAGTCGTGCAACCTTCTCATTGAAGGGGGTTGATTATAAATTGGATGCTAATGATGGGCTGCATTGTCTGCATGGAGGCAGAGGTGGATTCTCTCAGCAATTCTGGACTATTGAGCACCAGAGTGAGTCCAAGGTTGTGTTCAGCCTTTTGTCTCCTCATCTAGATCAAGGCTTTCCAGGGGAGTTGTCTATAAAGGTTAGCTATGATCTACAAGATAATGATGCCCTTGCGGTTGAAATATCTGCCTCAACCTCTAGCCTTACTGCAGTTAATATCACTTTTCATCCCTATTTTAATCTTGGCGAGCCAACTAATAAAAATCTACAGCTGACATTGAATAGCGCGAGCTTTTTAGTAAGAGATAACGATGGTATCCCCACTGGCAGAGAGGTTGCCACATCAGAACTCGGTGTTGATTTAACGCAACCCACAAAAGCCAGCGATTTCTATCAAAATAGTTGTTATCCGCAGATAGATGATGAGCAAGGGGTCGATCATTGTTTTTTATTGAAAAAAAATAACAGAAAGAAGCCTGATGCTGTGTTGGTTTCAGATCTTACCGGAGTAACTCTAGCGATTTATTCAAACCAGATCGCTATGCAGGTGTATTCAGGTCATTTTTTAACTTCACCTTTACGGTCTTATGCAGGAATTTGCTTGGAACCACAGGGTTATACAGATGCGGTGAATCAACCTAGGTTCCCTTCGATATTGATCGACTCAGATCAGGTTTATCGCCATACAAGTTTGTTTGAGTTTTCGAGCTAAAATGTCTAGGGATGTTATTTGATGACTTATTTAATTACAGCAGAGGTTTAGTTTATATAAATAATAAAAAAGGCTGCACAATGTGCAGCCTTTTTTGTATTTGGCTCCGCCTGCTGGGCTCGAACCAGCGACCCAATGATTAACAGTCATTTGCTCTACCAACTGAGCTAAGGCGGAATGGTAAAACTTGTTGAAGCCGCGCATTTTAGCACCCCGCATAAAGGAGTCAACAACTTCCTTCGATGATATTGAAAGGCTCTTTTTTATAGGGGATTATGCATACAGTTCATGCTAAAAAGACTAGAATAACCAGCTTTCTGATTGGTTTAATGTAGAAGTCATTTACTTGGCACATAGGTATGCATGGGTAGCACAGGACTTCCGACTAAGCTAATAAACAACTTGTGAATAAAAGGAAACTATAAGAATGATGATTTGGAATCTAAGGCAAGGCTGCGTCATGGTTTTTTTAGGACTTTTCTCAATGGTGCCTATGACTAGCTTGTCCGAGGAGGTAGTGAAAAAATTAGTATCAAATGCTGATACAAAACCTATCAACGTGGCAGTTGATGGAAAATCTGGGGTATGGGAACAATTTGAGCACTTATTTGGGTCGGTAACTGAACAGCTTTCAAACCACCAACAAATGTATATAAATGATCCAGTGGCTTATCATGAGTTTTTATCATCAACTGTCATTGAACTCTGGGATAGTTCTTCAACTACCCGAGCCTTAATAGGTAAAGCCCACTACAGCAATTTAACCGAGGAGCAACGCCTTACTTTGGTTAAGAATGTTGATCAAACACTTATCCGTTACGCTTTTGAGGGGCTTGAGAGTTACGGCGATCAAGAATTCAAAGTGGATGATGTCGTTGTTAATGAGGAACAAGGCATGGGCTGGGTTCAAGTGTTAATGGAGTCGCCTGTCCTTCCAGACATTAATCTGGATATCCTCATTAAGCGTATTTCAACTGATACGTGGCGAGCTGTGGACATTCGCGTTAAAGGCATCACCTATGTGGCAATTAAAAAACGGAAATACCGAGAGATACTTGAAGAGCAGGGTTTTAGCGCATTGATTGATAATCTTAAAAACAAAAACATTGAATACTTTGACGCGATTTGTGCAGCAACCGGTACATCCAAAGAGCTGGGCAAAGCACCTTGTTGAGTAAAGCTAAAATCAGTCACATTAGACCCTTTTCTGTGGTCAGTGACTACTCGCCAGCCGGCGACCAACCGACAGCAATCAAAGGTCTTGTGGAGGGCTTAGAAAATGGCCTTGCCGGTCAGACTTTGCTGGGTGTAACTGGATCAGGTAAGACTTTTACAATCGCCAATGTCATCGAGGAAGTTCAACGTCCGACCATTGTTTTAGTGCATAACAAAACATTGGCGGCTCAGCTCTATGGTGAGTTTAAAAGTTTTTTCCCGAAGAATGCTGTTGAATACTTTGTTTCCTACTTTGATTATTTTCAACCTGAGGCCTATGTGCCCTCATCAGATACCTTTATCGAAAAGGATTCTTCGGTTAATGCCCATATTGAGCAAATGCGGCTTTCTGCAACTAAGTCTTTAATTGAGCGCAAAGATGTCATCGTGGTAGCTACTGTTTCTTCGATTTATGGTTTGGGATCGCCAGATTCCTACTTGAAGATGGTTTTACATCTGTCACGGGGCGAGCAGATTGGTCAGCGTGATATCTTGCGGCGTTTGGCTGAATTGCAGTACAAGCGCAATGACGCAGTGTTTGATCGTTCTTCTTATCGTGTGCGCGGTGATGTCATTGACGTCTATCCAGCAGACTCGGATTATGAAGCTGTTCGTATTGAACTATTTGATGATGAGGTAGAGGCCTTAACTCTTTTTGATCCCCTGACGGGCGAAGTATTACGAAAAGTTCCAAGGTTTACTATTTATCCTAAAACACACTACGTGACACCGCGGGAGACTGTCATTGAAGCGGCCGATTTGATTCAAGAAGAATTAAAAGAGCGATTGGAACAACTGCGTTCGGTGGATAAATTGGTTGAAGCTCAGAGGTTGGGAGAGCGAGTACGCTATGACACTGAGATGATGCGTGAATTAGGGTACTGTAATGGTATTGAAAACTATTCTAGGTATCTATCTGGTCGAGCTCCAGGTGAGCCGCCACCGACACTATTTGATTTCTTACCAGATAACGCCTTATTGGTTATCGACGAATCCCATGTCACGGTTCCTCAGTTAGGGGCTATGTACAAGGGAGACCGCTCTCGAAAAGAGACGTTGGTGGAGTATGGCTTTCGCTTGCCGTCAGCTCTGGATAACAGGCCTCTGCGGTTTGATGAATGGGAGGGATTAGCACCCCAGATGATTTTTGTATCCGCGACACCCAGTCGCTATGAAGAGGCTAATGCTGGGCAGATTGTTCAGCAGGTTGTTCGTCCTACTGGCTTATTGGATCCTATTATAGAGGTGCGTCCAGCCCTCTCCCAGGTTGATAATGCTCTGTCTGAAATCCGAGCTAGAGCTGCTCAGAATGAACGTATACTCATTACAGTGCTCACTAAACGAATGGCTGAAGATCTTACTGAATACTTGGACGAGCACAGCGTTAGAGTGCGTTATCTGCATTCGGATGTTGATACAGTTGAGCGAGTGGAGATTATTCGCGACCTTCGCTTGGGTGAGTTTGATGTGCTTGTGGGCATTAACCTATTGAGAGAAGGTCTTGATATGCCTGAGGTTTCCCTAGTAGCGATTTTTGATGCGGACAAAGAAGGTTTCTTGCGTTCTGAGCAGTCATTAATTCAGACCATCGGCCGTGCAGCCCGTAATTTAAATGGCAAAGCCATTTTGTATGCAGATAAAATCACCGGTTCGATGCAACGGGCTATGGATGAAACCGAGCGTCGCAGAGCGATGCAAGTTGAGTTTAACAAGCAGAATGGCATTACGCCCAAAAGTATTGTCAAAGATGTCAAAGATATTATGGAAGGGGCCTATGCAGCTACTGGGCAGAACCGGCGGGATAGACAAGCGGCCGAGGCTGACGCAGCTTATGATGTCATTGGCGCTGAACCAATTAAAAATATCGCCAAAGAAATTAAACGTTTAGAAGACAAAATGTATCAGCATGCGCGCAATCTTGAGTTTGAAGAAGCGGCCCAAACCCGTGACATGCTGGGCAAACTTAGAGAGAAAAGCTTGGCTTCCTAATTGTATTTTCGAAAGCTAAAACGCCCAGTAAATAACTGGGCGTTTTGCGTTTATGGTTGCTAAATTAAGGTTGTAGGCGTTTAAAGTAGCGGTCGCGCAACTGCAGAGAGCGGCTTTCCATTGGAACTATCTCACCATTAATCATAACGAGTTCGGCTTCACTTGTGAGTTCCAGAGGATCGCCACCCCAGAGTACTAGGTCGGCAATCTCTCCCACAGCAATATCTCCACTAACTGGCGCATCAAATAGTTGTGCTGGGTTAGAAGTCATTGCGGCAATGGCAACTATCTTGTCTAGGCCATTGGCTACTGCATTACCTGCAGCTTGTCTGACCAGATAGGCATTGTGAGAGGTGCTGCGACTTGTGTTGGTAAACAATAGTTTAACCCCCGCATCGGATAACAGCTTCGCATTATCAAGCCGAGCTCCAAGGGTTTCATAGGAACTTGGTAGATTATTGATCGGATCAATTATCACCGGAACGCCGGCTGCTGCGATTTCGTCAGCGACCATCCATCCCTCCATGACACTAGAGAGAATGAGGTTTAGCTGAAATTCTTTAGCCAATTTAAGAATATTTCTAATATCACTTGCACGGTTGGTATGAACGAGCAGTGGTTTACTTCCATTGACGACTGACTCTAACGCCGCCAAGTCTGCATAGGAGAGTTCGTAATTTCTGTGGTCTCCAGCCAGCGCCGCTTTTTTATTGCGAGAAAAGTCCTTAGCATCATCCAATGCCTGACGAAGCTCAACCAATGCAGCTGCGCGCGAATTTCCGGATAAATCAAAACCGTGTTCGGTAAAGTCTGCAGCCATAGCTAAACTATCGTGGATTACGCGGGGATTTAAGCCAAGTTGCACCAGCGCGACCTGTCCAGAAAAAAGATGAGTACTTGATTCGGGAATCATCAGGGCGTGAGATAAACCATGAGTTCGGTTGTGAGGGATCAAGGTAGAGTTAGGGTTAAATGCCTCAGCGATTTTTAACGCAGCAGTGACGGAATCATTATCAGAGTAATAATCTACCGTAGGACCTATGGCGCTTACCTCAACGGCTCCAATATGGGTATGGGAATTGAATAAGCCGGGCGTTAAAGATTTACCTGTTCCATCAATATCTCGATCTGCGGTTTCATAAATACGTTTGCCGATAGCGACAATTTCACCATTTTTGATGAGGACATTGGTGTTGGGCTCCATGCCATTACTCTTATAAACGTCTACATTTTTAATGAGCAATGAATTTGCGTTAACAGAGGTGGTAATAAAAGCTAGAGTGAAAATAAATAGAATTTTTTTCATGGTCGTACCGCTCCTGCTTTAATAATGCCCAAATTAAAGTCACTGGTTGGTTGTATTGATTTGTTTTCACGATCAAAACGCAAATCTCCATCAATCCAAACTTTGTTAGCATGGCTATAAACGCTTAACGGATGTTCAGTCCAAAGCACAATGTCGGCATTTTTGCCTACCGCCAGAGAACCAATTTGATCTTCAAGCCCAAGGGACTTTGCTGCATTATAGGTTCCCCATCGAATTGCTTTTGCAGGGCTGATATCAAGACCCATTCGGTTTCCTGCACTCATAGCTTTGGCAATTTCTTGGTTTAGGCGTTGAATTTGAATAGGGTCATCCGAGTGAATAACTGCACAGGCCTTTGCATAGTCGACTAGGGCAATGTTCTCTCGGACCATATCATAGGCCTCCTGTTTAAAGCCCCACCAATCAGCCCACATGACACCGCAAATACCTTCTTCTGCTAGCATTGATGCTGCTTTGTATCCTTCTACTGCATGATGAAATGCTGCGATTTCGTAGCCAAATTCCTTAGACATATCGATCATTTGAGCCATTTCATCTACTTTGTAGCAATGATTATGAATACGAATGTCGCCTTCGAGTACCCCAGCTAGCGTCTCAAGACGTAAATTACGGGTTGGGGTGTTTGATAAAGATCGTTCAGCAGAATCAGATATATACTCATCCCATGATTTTTTGTACTCAGTTGCTTGGATCCACGCTTTTCTATAGCCGGCCATATTTCCCATCCGCGTCGAGGGCAGAGTGTTGCGACTGCCATAGACTCGTTTAGGGTTTTCACCGCAGGCCATTTTTAAGCTATAGGGTGCTCCGGGAAATTTCATACCTTGAACTGTGATTGAAGGAATGTTTTTTAAGGTAACACCGCGACCACCAATCAGATTTCCTGAGCCAGGCAGAATTTGCACAGTCGTCACTCCACCTGCTAGAGCCTTTTCAAACTGAGGGTCTTCAGGCCAAACAGAGTGCTCCGCCCAGACTTCTGCAGTGACTGGTGATGTCATTTCATTGCCATCTGAGTGGTTGGATGTGCTCGGCGCAGGGTACACACCCATATGAGAGTGCACGTCTATTAGCCCAGGTGTAATCCATTTTCCCTTAACATCTATGCTGTGTGTTTCCGCTTTAATCTCTAGGTCATTACCCATTGCACTAATCTTACCCTGACTGATTACAATGTCAGTATTGGTTAGCTCAAGACCATCACCGGTAAGGACGTTGGCATTAACAATGGCAAAAGGAGTATTTTTAGGGATAGTATAAGTTGAAGGAAATGGATTTTTGTTGGGTAGTGTTATTTCAACTTTAGAGCTATTTTGCTCCGCACAACCTGCAACCATTAGCAATGCAGCGATAGAAGCGTTCGTTAAAAAGGTTCTATTCATAGGATATCTTCTTTTTGTAATTACCATTTACGTTGGTCGCTCAGTTTATGTCAGATTGGCTATAAATTCAGTTAAATTACACAGCTTTGGGTTTTTAAAGTGTTCATACGCTAACTTAGATGTTTTAAGCGTCGCTCAGGTTAGACTAGTACTAAAGTATTAATCCGTTTACCGTATTTTCTTTCAGGCAGTCATAACTTAATATTGTCTCACTTTCGGGAACGTTGCAATTCATAAGATTTCATCAAGGATGATGAGCTAAATCTGCGGTAGTGGTGAAGGATTTAACCGTCTGTTAACAGAATTATTATCGGCAACAATATGAATTGTACTCAGGAAAGTAACATCAAGGATGATGAGCAGTCAAAGCGATTGTAGAACATTGAGTATTCGACTTTCCTGTTTCCCGAATTCAGCTTTATTGCGCATTCTGCGCTCTCCTAAATTGTGTTGAAATTTTGTAATACGTCAATTAGTTTTCTAAATAAGTTTTTCATAAATATCTATGTCAATTGAGTCTTTTGTTAGCTTAGACCTAGAAAGATTGGCTTTTTAGAAAGCACTTCTCGCGCTGAGGTTGAAAAGTGGCTCAAAATACAGTTAGATCGTTGGTCTAAAAAATAAACTTAAGGGAAACCATGGCTACGCCTAAACCTCATTCAGATCCTTTTCTGGGCAAGGAGCTCTTGGACGATCAGCAGGCCATAGAGAGAATATTCAATCATATAGATAATGGCACTACAGATCTTGGTGACACTGTTTGGCATGAACCCGTGGAGCATTATTATTCCCAAGAGCGATTCGATGCTGAGATAGCTCTATTGAAGAAAATGCCAGTGCCTTTTTGCCCTTCGGCTGCCCTCGAAGAGGTAGGTAGTTATGTGGCTCGCAAAGCTGCGGGAACGCCTTTAGTGGTGGCTCGTGGCCGAGATAGAAAAGTAAGAGCCTTTATCAATGCTTGTCGTCATCGTGGAATGCAGGTTGCTAGTGGGAGCGGTTGTTCACGGGCTTTTGTTTGCCCCTATCACGCTTGGACCTATGACTTAGAGGGTAAGCTCAAAGGGATTCGAGGTCAGGAGGCTTTTCCCGATTTAGATCTTGATGATAATGGCCTCGTGGAAGTGAGTGCTGTTGAGAAGGGTGGCATCGTCTATGTAATGCAAGAAGGTGAAATTACTTCGGGGATGTTGGAAAATACTCTTGACTACTTCGCGCCCGAACAACAAATGTTTGAGCAAAGTGAGCTCTGCGACCAAGCAAATTGGAAGCTTCTCACTGAAACTCTTCTGGAAGGCTATCACATCAAAGCTTTGCATAAGAATACGTTTTATCCCTACGGGCTGGATAATGTGAATTTGGTAGAGACCTTTGGTGCTAATTCACGAGTTATCTTTCCTTTTCGTCGTATCGAAAAACTAAGAGATATCCCCCCCAGTGAGCGTCGTATTGATGGAGCTGTGACGTCGGTTTACCACCTCTTTCCAAATGCAAGTGTCGCTGTACTTTCCAAACACACAAGCCTAGCGATTCTCGAACCATTGTCTCCGAGCAGTTCACAGTGGGTTGTTTACCGAATGATCAATCGACAAACTGAGGATCATGCTATTTCACGCGAGGATGCTAAGCGAGACGCACTGTTTGTAAATGAGACTGGGCAGGATGAAGATCGAGAGGCTGCTTGTGCAATTCAAGAGACCGTAGAGACAAGAGCTAATGATCATTTAACGTTTGGATACTTCGAAAAAGCTATTGTTAATTTCCACCAGCATTTGTCAGAATATTTGGCTAAATAAGTACCAATTCTGTATAGGTGAAGTTCTATACGCCCAATCTCTCGATAGACTAAACCGAAGTTGGCGTGTAAAATGCCGTTCGCGGGATTAAAGGTCGCATAGCTCAGTTGGTAGAGCGCCGTCATGACATGGCGGATGTCGTTGGTTCAAGCCCAACTGTGACCACCAATTCCTCAAGATTCAAACTAGGATCACACTCTTGTTACGATTTATGTATTAGAGTCGCGTTAATTAATCAAGGATCCGTCTAAATTGTTCTTTCCTAATAAATTTTTGTTCATCCATATCCCTAAAACTGGCGGCTCTAGCCTCGAGCATGCTATTGCTAGCAATTATCTCGAGGGTGAACAGGAAGGGAATATTGAGAGGATGGCTTACCGTGAGTTTACCGTGCATGGCCATTTTGAACAGCGAGAAAAAGGCAATGGTGGCCATCCCCATAGTTTTATCAAAGATTACGCGGAGCATCTTAATATTGAAGACTATTACAAGTTTGTTGTTTTAAGGAATCCCTTTGAACAGGTGGTTAGCCTGTATAACCAAATTCGAGTGTCTGCCAATATTCCCTCTCTGGAGCATTTTATTCTTGGTGAAAAAAATTTCACCATGAAGCAGGTAGATCATTATATTGATCAATATAAATTTACACATATTGATGGAGAGTTAATGGTGGACAAGATATTTGTGTTTGACCGTTATCACGAAGCTCAGAACTTTGTAGAAGAAAAATTCAATTTAAAAATCGATAGAGACAAGAAACTGTGGAAAACTAATTACACCGGGGAGTCTCTGTCGGTGGAGGCCAAAACGCATTTCGAAAGCGTCTACCATCAATCTATCGAGCTTTATAACCAGTTTTTATCTAAAAACACCGCCTAAACCAACCTGTACCTGATAATATTTCAGTTTTATTAACCGCCGTTCATCGGAACTAGTTTTTGCAAAAGTAGCCTTTCCTCGCAGTTTAATCTAGTCTAGCCCTATGCTTTATTCGTACACATCCTGTTATCTGTCTTTTTAAATAGATGAACTGATAGGCAAGGTACCGGACAAACAGTGCAAATGAAGAGCAAGGGGAATCCGAAATGACATCGCAAAGAGTCACCATTACTGATGTTGGGCCAAGAGATGGCCTACAGAATCAGCCAAAAATACTTACGATAGATGAACGGTTGATGTTAGTGCGTGCTATCGCCACTGCTCAAGTGCCGAGAATTGAGGTGGGTAGCTTCGTATCACCCAAAGCAGTTCCTGCGATGGCCGGAACTGACCAAATTTTTGATGCTTTAGCAGCTCAATCCTCTTTTCGAACGCCGACTGTCGCGTTAATTCCAAATATGAAAGGTTATGAGTTTGCCCGTGATGCGGGTGCTGAGGCCGTGACTATGGTTTTATATGCTAGCGATGGAATGGCACAAAAAAATGCTGGGATGAATATGAGCGAGGCTGAAGAGGTTACGTTTGATATCTTGCGACAGGCCAATCAAGAGGGAATACAGGTGATTGCAACTATTGCAGTTGCTTTTGAATGTCCTTTTGATGGACCGACTGATCCGACTATTGTGCAAAGGGCCGTTGATAAATTTCTTCAGTCAGAAGTATCTCAGGTAGTTCTTGCTGATACTATTGGTGCTGCTGATCCGCAGCAAGTACGAGATTTAACCTCTACGTTAATCAAAAGCCATGGCGGCGAGCGGTTAGGCTGCCATTTTCATGACACTAGGGCAATGGGGTTAGCCAATGTATATGCTGCTTTGGAGTCAGGAATCCGACATTTTGATAGTTCTATCGGTGGGTTGGGTGGATGTCCATTTGCCCCCGGAGCTTCTGGCAATGTAGCAACTGAAGATGTTGTTATGATGCTTGAGCAGATGGGTTTTGATACAGGTGTTGATTTACCACTTTTATTGGAGGCGTCTGATTTAGCCCAGTCTTTAACCGGCGCAGTTTCAGGAGGGAGGTCAAAAGTTTGGCTACAAACGCAATTACAAAAACAGGCTTTATGATCTGAAGGGGGAGGCGCTCCGTAGGGAGAATTAGAAGTGATTCGCCACAAATAGCAACTTTTTCGACGTGATTTGTGCTTCTATAGCGGTAGGTGCTTCCCAGTAAAACGTTTTTTATGACCAATTAAAATAAAATCTCATAAGTAAATTGAATAGGGCCCAAGCCCACGGGGGAAATATAATGAAAAATCTAAATGCAAAGAAAGTGTTGGCGATGGCAGTTTTAGCCTCGATAGCCACCACCTCGGTGGCAGAAATTGCCATCGAAGAAGTTGTAGTTACAGCGCGTAAGCGAGCTGAAAACTTACAAGAAGTTCCCATAGCAGTAACAGCCTTTACCGAGGCTCAAATCGAGAGTGCCGGTATTCAACGCCCGGGCGATTTTATTAGCCTAATGCCAAACGTCACCATGGTGGATTCTGCAAACGTTGGCGATACACAAGTGAGTATTCGAGGTATTGTTTCGACTCGCGACGCCGAATCGACTTTTGCTTATGTTGTTGATGGTGTTCTGGTGACCAACCCAAATGGGTTCAACGAAGAGTTGATGGATGTTAGCCAGATAGAAGTGCTTAAGGGTCCTCAGGGTGCTCTCTACGGCCGTAATGCCGTTGCAGGAGCAATATTAGTGACCACCAATCGGCCGGACGAGGAGTTCGAAGGTAAGGTCAGAGTGGGAGCGGGAAACAACGGTTCTAAAAATGCGAGCATGACGTTGAGTGGTGGTCTTGATAATGGAATGCTCGGTAGGGTAAGTGTGAGCCACCGAGAGACTGATGGCCACTACAGCAATGCCTATACCGGAGAAAATTCAGTGGATTTTCTGGACGATACGACTGTTAGAGGTCGGCTCATCTGGGATGTCAATGAGGACCTTTCTCTAGACATGCGAGCAGGAATGAGTGATGTGAGTGGCGGAGCCATCAATTTCAACGCGGTTTTTGCTATTCCGATGTTTGCTGAAGGCTTTGGCCTTGGGCCAACTTTCTTCGCTGATGTTAATGAGCACGACTTTATCTTCTCTAATAACGTTCCAGGTGAAAACGAGCAAGAAACTACAGAGTTTTCCTTGAAAGCTGATTTGGATAGGGAAGGATTTGATGTCAGTGCAATTTTCAGTTTCAGCGACCTAGAAGAATACCTGCTTTCAGACGGAACCAGTGCTACATTTTATGGGTATGAGGTTACACCAGCGTGCCAGTCGGATAGGGCAACGTTGAACAACCTACCTGTATCTATGGGTGGAGCTGGACGTGATGATCTGTTCGGCGGGTTCTTTAGTCCGTTTGGCGTTTTCCCCGGAGCGGGAGGAGCTGATCCCGATTTCACCGGTATTTACGGCCCCTACACGCCCACTGCCTGTGACGGATATCAGTATCAGGAGCGTAATCAGTCAGATACTAGCTTAGAAGTTCGCCTTACATCAGACGAAGATGCAGAGTTAAGTTGGATTGCTGGAGCCTATGTTGCTGACATCGAAAGAGAGGTCGTGGTGGCCTATGGCGCAGATACAGGAGCCGGGTTTTTACGGCAGCCATATGTTGATCCTACGGGTCCGAATCCGACAGATCTGATGTTCAACGATAAGTTTGATACTTCGGTAGTTGCTGTATTTGGTCAGGTTGAATTTGACATCAACGATGATATGGAGCTCGCATTTGCCGCGCGTTATGATCGTGAAGAGCGAGACGTGCACAACCAAGTGCCTAACGTTTCCGCTTCAGGTTTGAGCGTCAACGCATTGACAGGTCCTATTAATCCGGCCTTCGCGGCTAACCCAAATGGTGTACCAGATCGTTCAGCATCGTTTAACCAATTCCAACCGAAGGTTACCTGGAGTTGGAATGCGGCTGAAGACGTGAATGTGTATGCAAGTTGGGGTGTTGGCTTCAGAAGCGGTGGCTTTAACTCCATTGGTAGCGAAGCTTTGATTGACTTCTGGTACAACAATAATGGCGACGGTACAAACCCTGGGGCTTTAGTGGACGGGAATTTACTGGTCAAAGATGAGTATGACAAAGAAGTGTCCACGAGTTTTGAGCTTGGTAGTAAAATGGAATTTATGGATAACAGGCTTCGTATTAATGCTGCTGTGTTTAGTACAGATGTCGAAGATAACCAGTTCTTTGAATTCTTTGCTGGTCCCTTCGGTTTGATGAGAGTCGTTACAACTATTGAAGACCTAGAGATACAAGGCTTCGAGATGGACTTCAATGCGGTAGTGAGTGAAAACATGTCTCTCTTTGGCGGTGTAGGTATACTTAATAGTGAAATTATTCGAAATGATCATCGCCCATCTAGTGAAGGAAACGATGCACCTCAGACACCTGACCGCACTTATAACCTAGGTACGCAGTTTGAGATGACAGTTGCCAATGGAATTGAAATGACTGCACGAATGGATTGGCAGCATGTTGGTGAGATGGCGTTCCATACCCTACAGGGCCAAGAAACTCCTACGATATGGCAGGTCTTCTATCCCGGTGTGCCAATTGCTCAGAATTTCAGCAAGGCTACGCGAGATGCTTACGACACCTTGAATCTCCGAGTTTCATTCGACGCTGAGAACTGGGGCATAACTCTCTGGGGACGCAACATCACCGATGAAAAATACCTGGAAGAGGTAATTCCAGCACCTGAGTTTGGTGGATCATTTATCCATCCAGCAGGTAGAGACTCCTACGGTATTGATTTTAACTACCGATTCTAAGTCCGATAGGTGTATGTTTAGTAGCGGGTCGCTCTGGAAAGGGCGGCCCGCTTTTTTATAACGACCAAAAACAATCTTCTATTTAATAATGACTCCGTCCGCATCAGAGATATAAGTTAATTATCCCAAACTTTTTTTGTTTTAGTTATGATGGAATGTCAAAAGACTAACTAATACCGAAAGGATATTTTAATGCTTAAAAAAATGGCAACCTCATTAGGCTTGATTGTTGTGCTTGGGGCGATTGTCGCCATGATTTTTGGGCCAGCCGCGGTTGAGAAACAGATGAATGCTGTTTCGGAGCATGAGCCTTTCGAGGTCTCCGATAGAGCTAAAAAGCTTCATGGAAGTCTTATAGTGGGCGACTGGCATGCTGATAGTGCCCTTTGGAATCGTGATCTAGCTAAACAGTATGATTATGGTCATGCGGATATTCCGAGAATGCAACAAGGCAATATGGCCTTGCAGATGTTCACTACGGTGACAAAATCTCCTTCTGGACAAAATTATGAGCGCAATGAAACGAGCGCTAGGGATAATATTACGTCCTTGGCGATACTCCAGGGCTGGCCGATAAAAAGTTGGACGAGCTTGGCAGAACGAGCCATCTTTCAAGCCGAAAAAATTCGTGATTTGGCAAAACGTGATCCTGAAAACTTCATGTTAATTGAGTCGCAAGCGGATCTAGGGCAATGGTTAGGAAAGAGAGCATCAAACCCGCTGTTAATTGGAGGACTCATTGGCACTGAAGGGTCTCACGCGTTGGATGGCGATCTAAGTAATGTGCAACGATTGCATAACAAAGGCTTTAGGATGATGAGTCTTCATCATTTTTTTGATAACAAATTAGGTGGCTCATTGCACGGGACCACTGGCAAAGGTCTAACAGATTTTGGCCGTCAGGCGATTAGTGAGATGCTTCGTCTGGACATCATTATCGATGTCTCACACTCCTCCGAACAAGTGGTTAAAGATGTACTAGAGATCAGCAGTCAACCTCTAGTGGTCAGTCATACAGGCTTTAACGGCCATTGCTCTTCTGCGCGTAACATCAGCGATAGCTTAATGGAGGCAATCGCCCGCAAGGGAGGGCTAATTGCTGTTGGCTTTTGGGAAGGGGCGGTTTGTGATAATACCCCTAAATCAGTTGCTCAAGCGATCGAGTATGGTATTGGTCTTGTCGGGGCAGATCATGTTGCTTTGGGTTCAGATTTTGACGGTGCGATTAAACCTGGATTTGATAGTTCAGAGCTTATAGCAATCACTCATGAACTACTTGAGCTTGGCGTCAGTGAGGAACATATTAAGCTGGTGATGGGGGAAAATATGCTCGTCTTTCTCCAAGGGAATCTACCTAAACATTAGATTGATCCTTTGACCACATTATACGGCCAAAATTTCTAGAATGTGATCCAGGCCAAATATTTTATCTAATCAAAGTCATATCCTATCGGAGAGGAGTAAAAAGTTACCGCATGGAGGCGGAATATATGAGTCCTCAGCGACAGGGGTTCTCACTTTTTGAAATGCTGATTTGCATTAGCATTCTCTCCATCTTATTGTTTATTTCACTTCCTTCGATGTCTTCTATGACCTCAAATCAGAGAGTTTCGACCCAGATTACACAAATTCGCCAAGCTCTATATTTGGCAAGAAGCTTAGCGGTAACTCAGGGGCAGATTTGGAAAGTTTGTTTAATGGACGTTTCCAATTCATGCGTCAAAGAGGGTGGAAAATCATTAGTCGTCTTTCGAGATGATAATAATGATCATCAATTAAACAGCAATGAGACAGTTAAAAAAACATCAGAAATAAGGGGCGTCAAAATAAAACTCTCGGCCTCTAATCGGACCTACATGCGCTTTAAAATAACTGGAGAGTCTTTAGAGTCAGGTAATTTTCAGGTGTGCAGTTCAGATCTGAGTAACCCTTATGGCCGCCAGGTGATCGTCTACAGAAGCGGTCGAGTCCGATTGTCAGTAGATGCCGATAATGATGGCTATCATGAGTCTTCAAATGGCACTGTGAATTGTGACTAAAATCGATGAAATATTAATTAGAACAAAAATATGTGACTTGAGTCGCAATTTTAGAGATTTTTAAGCATCTTAATCGATTTTTAGTCTATTTTCCGCTAAAGGCTACCCAAAAATTTTGAGAGCTTCTAACAAACCACTTTTTAACAGACGCTTTTGGACATGATTATGGATGGACGCAAATCTGGATTTACATTAATAGAGACGCTAATCGTGGTCGCTATTATTGGTATCCTTGCGTCTATGGCATACCCGAGCTATCAGAGTTATATGGTGCAAGCTAACAGAGGCGCGGCACAACAGTTTTTAATGGACGTAGCTAGTCTTCAGCATCAATATTTCTTATCTAATAATGGTAGTTCATATGCGAGTGAATCTCAGATATTCGGAGGCACTGGCAATGGCTGTAATAGCGCAGGTGGACTTATTTCTGCCCCCAGTAGAGTTTGTGATTTTTATAAAGTGAGAAATATATCAGGAGGTGGAAGCGACACATTTATAGTCCGAGCGATTCCTAGAGCAGGAAAGATGCAGAATGGAGATGGGAACTTAGAAGTCCATCACGATGGCGAAAAAGTTGGTACGTGGGAATGAGATCAAAAAATCAGGGAAACATAAGATTTTCCTATGTAGACGGTTTTACTCTGTTGGAGTTGTTAGTAGTTATAAGCATCGCAGGCATTTTATTAGGCATAACGGTTCCTAGTTACAGCAACTTGGTAAGTCAAAAGAGGGTAGAAGCAGCAGCGAATAGTTTTAAAAGTGCAGTTGCCTTAGCGAGGTCAGAGAGTAGAAAACGAGGAAAGAATGTAAACATAAGACCAATTGGGTGGGCGGGAAATAATGCATTGACGCTGGCTCAAGGGTGGGAGGTTTATTATCAAGAGAGTGGCACGCAGGTAGTGATGAGGCAAGAGCGTCCTTCTGGTAATTTATTAGTAGGTGGTACGGGTAGCAAAGGATTTTATCTTGCAGGAAAGACAGGACGATTGGGTTCTGGGGCTGAGAAAATTGCATGTTTTTCTGTTTCAAATAACAGCGATATTACAGACTATTCGGTCACTGTAAATCAGTCAGGTGTGGCTAATAAAAGCACATCAAGTTCATGCTGAATCTACTAGGCTAGGGTGTTGATAACATGCGAAGGTCTCCGGTGATATTTACTCTTGGCTTCACCTTAATTGAGGTGTTGGTCACTTTGTTAATTACTACAGTTACTTTGTTAGGATTTATTGGGCTCCAAAATCGTGCCCAAGTCGCTGAGTTAGAAGCCTCGCAGAGGGCTTTTGCCAGTTTTATTGCAAGCTTCATGGTAGAACAAATCAAAGCTAACCCCGAAATTGGATCTGATTGTTCCTTTCCAAGTAAATTGAATGTTGGTTCAGGGACAAGTAAAGGAAGCTATGCTTGTGCTGCTAATCTTACAGGTCAGACAAGTATTCGAAACTGGCACAAAGAGCTAATGGGTGAGAATGAAACTATTAGCTCAGGTACCATAAAAATAGGCGGTATTAAAAATGGCCGGGGGTGTATTCAATACACTGCTCCTGCGAGTAATACGCGTGCAAAATATGTTGTTTCAGTCGCTTGGCAAGGATTTCAGAAAACTGTCTCTGGCGGATCTTCGGGGAGTTGCGGTTATGGCAATTACGGTGATTCAACCCTTCATCGGCTACTGTCATATGAAGTTTATGGACCTGAAGTCAACATGAAATCTAACGACGAGCCGGAGCCACCGGAGGAAAATCCCTGCGGGATTGATATTAATTCATGTATTTCTGGTGGAACTTTCGGGGGTGCTCCTGAGTACTCTGGTGATACCTGTTTTAACGGAAGTGTTAATTGGACGCATCATCCTCACTTACGCGGGGAGACGCTGACGATTTTGGGCAATGTAACAGTAGCTGACTGTAATGGGAGCTTTGTGACTAGATCAGGAAAGATTCAGGCTACCGGTGCAATAAATCTAAATTGTGGAGGTACATCTATTGTTACAACGGTGGAGCAGTGCGACGAGTAATAATAATGGCCGAGCATTCTAGACTATGAAAAAGCAATCTGGGTTCACCTTGATAGAACTAATGATTTCCCTAGCTCTAGGCTTGGCAATATCTTGGGTGATGCTTGATGTGTCTCTTAATGCAGTGCGTAATGGTCAGGATATAACATCCAATGGAGATGTGATTGAAAAAGGTCGCTTCATGGGTGATCTACTGAAACGAGAAATTAAGCATGCAGGTTTTTTTGGCCGCATTGTAAGCGCCAATGTTCAAAGTAATTCTCCCCAAACTAACTGGTGCACTAATGCGCCAGTGGTAAAACAGCTGACTACTCCAGTATTTGGGCTAGATAATCAATCAAGTTTGTGTAGTAGCATTAATTTATTGGCCGGCTCAGACGTATTGATGATTCGTAGAGCAAGCACTTTGACTACTGCCCCAGGTAGTTTGGTGGCGTCTAAGGACTATATCCAAAGTAATTTTGAAGATATCATTTTGGCAAAAGGGGTAGCAGCTAACTTTACCTTGAAGGAAATAGACGGTGCCACACTTGCCCCAATTCGAGAGTATCATCAAGATCTTTACTACGTTGATAATAACAATAATTTTAAGCGCCGACGGCTGATTAATGGTTCAAACACAATAGAACCTTTGATCGAGGGAGTTGATGATTTTCAGTTGCAATATGGCATCGACACAAACGATGACAATATTCCTGATACGTTTAATACAACCCCCGTCTCTAATGATTATTCTTCTTGGCAAAATGTGAAAACAGTCACGGTATTTTTGTTGATAAGTAGCGAGTATTCCAGTCTTCCCGATGATAAAACCTACAATTATGCTGGCCAGACAAAAGGTCCGCTTAACGACAGTAAAAAGCGTCGATTATTTAGTTTTTCAGTATCTGTTGGTAATCAGTATTGATCAAATTTTAGCGCTCAAAAGTGGTAAAAAAGATGTTTAAACAACAAAAATTTAAGTTTCTCCTTAAAAAGCATCGACAAGTGAACACAATGCATCGACAAAATGGAGCTTTGTTATTGGTTGCTATGATGATGTTGCTGATACTTTCCCTTCTCGGGTTTGGTACTGTTTCAACAACGAATATTGATCTGCAGATTGCAGGCAACCAGCAACGGCAAAATGAGGCTGAATTGGTTGCAGAAAACACAGTAAACTATTTGGTTGAGAATTATCCTTCACTAACTCTACCATCAAATGCGATAGTTGAAAATTTTGGGCAAACCGTCTCAACGGGGAACCAAAGTAACGCCTGTGTTACCAAAACGATTATTGAAGGCTCCGGCACACCCGGTTCTTTAGCATGCGGTTGGACAGGCAACGCAGGCTCTGGTATCAACGCTTATCGGGATCATGAGTCTTTCTCTGGAAATAAAAGCTGCCTAGTAGGCGACTATGTCGAAGAGCACCATCCTCACTTACATCATATGAGTGGCTCACCGAAAGAATTATGGATTAACGGGAATATTACCGTAAAGCACTGCGGTGGGTGTTTTGATGATGCTGTGGCTACTATTTACTACACAGGATCAAATATCGACTCCTGCAGTTACGGGGGATCTTGGCCATCAGTGGTTTCCACTGTAAAGGTGACACAAGCACAATTTAATACAGCCACAGGAGCTGGACCTTCTTTAGATAGTGATTATTATTCACAGGTGGAGATTCGTGTCACATCAACAGATCCTGTCTCTGGTGCTACCGCAACGGCTGTTAAAGGATTTAAGTATCGAGGGGACTCTGATGGGTCACCGACCAATTCGCAATGTGATGTAACCGATGGCAATATTGTCTCGGTAGAAGAAGATCCCTGGTTGACGAGTAATGGATCTCGCAGGGTACTCTATTCCTATCTCGAGATAGACTAAAGATTAATCGTAAACTGTCGCAATAGGTAGTCGTTTGTGTTGCGTTTTAGCGTAGATAGCCATCAATCTGTGCTCTGCTTCAGCACTGACCTGATTACCTTCAAGAAAATCGTCAATATCATCGTATGACAGACCAAGTACATGCTCATCCTCTTTCTGTGGGCTTAAGCATTCTAAATCTGCGGTCGGCGTTTTATGGACTAACCTATCAGGGGCCCCCATAGTTTTGGCGAGGAGTCTAACTTGACGCTTGCTGAGACCAAACAGGGGTGCTAGATCACAGGCGCCATCGCCAAATTTAGTGTAAAAGCCGGTGATATTTTCTGCCGAGTGATCGGTTCCTAAAACTAAACCACCCAGCATACCCGCTATTTCATACTGTGAGACCATGCGGGCTCGCGCCTTAACATTACCTTTGGCGAAATCAATGGCATCATCGTTAGGTAACAATCCATTATCTTCGAGAGTTTCACAAACACTTGCATTAATAGCATTAACACCGTCTGCGATATTCACGGTCAGGCTTATACTTGGCTGTATAAAGCGAAGTGAAACCTGCGCATCTTCCTCATCTTTTTGGATACCGTACGGCAAACGCACCGCGGCAAATCTATAATCAGAGCAGTTGTGAGCTTTGTTGAGGCCATCCACTGCTAGCTGGGCAAGGCGACCACAGGTCGAGGAGTCCACTCCGCCGCTGATACCGAGTACTAGGGTTTTAGCTCCAGAATTTATAAGTTGGTTTTGAATAAACTCAACTCGACGAGAAATTTCAAAGTTGGGGTCTATTACGGGGATTACCCGCATTTCTTCGATGATGTCTTGCTTGTTCATTGCGCGGTTCGGCTCACTCTGGGTTTAATAACACTTAATATTAACTAAGCAATCCAAAGGTTAATAAGCTCCAAATAGATCGCTTGTTATCTTGTTGACTCTGGTCACCCTCACCTAGTTCGGCTTCTCGGGTCACCTTGTCGTATACAGATCGACTGTCAAATGAAGGCGGCTTAATGCGCTTCAAAACTCCAAATGAAAGCTTATCTAACCAGGAGTCCTGATCTGCTAACAGACGTCGTTCAAAATCAAATTGTCCGTTGCTATCCAAGGAAGGGTGTTCTGGATAGTTTGCTACTAACACTTCCACTGAATTGTCAGCAAGCTCTTTCATTTCTAATAAGTAATACGCTTGAGCCATGACAGCTAGACCATCTGGAACAGCCGGGGATTGTTGAAAATTTTCCACTACAAATCGACCACGATTCGCTGCAGCTAGATAAGCACCTCGGGTGAAGTAATAGTTAGCCACATGAATTTCTGCGCGAGCCAGCCGATTGCGCAAGCTCACCAGTCTTTTTCGAGCATCTGCTGCATAGGGGCTTTCGGGGAAGCGAGACAGTAATTCAGTTAGAGTGGTGAATGCTCCCCTCGCTTCACCTATATCCCTCATACTGCTATCCGTGGGCAAAAAACTGTCGAAAAATCCTCCGGTTTGGGATATCTCAGAAAGCCCTTTGACGTAAAAAGCATAATCTACATTGGGATGCTGGGGATGAAGGCGAATAAAACGGTCTGCTGAGGCAATGCTGGACTCATAATCCCCTGATTTATACTGGGCATAGATGAGCTCGAGTTGCCCTTGCTCTGCGTACTTACCGAAAGGAAACTGAGATTCTAAAAGCTGCAAATTACTGATGGCGACGGTCCAGTTACTGGCGTTGAGGCTGGTCTGTATTCGTTCGTAAAAGTCTTTTTCTGTAAGCCCGGCACTGTCTTCTTCAGTTTGCTCTTCATCACCCCAACCAAGCCACGAACAACCGGTGGTTAGAGATAAACTTAAAATCAAAAGCATCAACGATAAGTTTTTCATGTAATATTCTCAGATTAATGGTCTGCTGATTTAAATTTTATGCAGGGCGGCTATTTAAACACAGCGCTTTAGTTAAACCAATAAATGTTCGTTTTAAACAGCCCTTTCAGACATTAGGTGATAATAGTTGGAGTGCTAAAACTGGATTAAGTTTAGTGATCGATAAAATAAGTAACAATAAAATGGTAGAACCCATCACAGACGGTTTGATTGAGCAGCAAGCTATTGTACCGCTATCCGACGTTGGCCGCCGCCTTGATCAGGTGGCAGCAGAGTTGTTTTCTGATTTTTCGAGATCGCGTTTAAAGCTATGGATCAATCAAGGGGAATTGCTAGTTGATGATCAACAGCAAGTGCCAAAATACAAGTTATTGGGCGGTGAAAACTTAATCTTGAGCGCCGAGTTGGAGCCGGAAGGGGACTGGCAACCAGAGAATATTCCTTTAGATATCGTGTTTGAGGATGATCATATTATAGTCATCAACAAGCCTGCTAATTTTGTTGTTCATCCTGCAGCAGGGAATTACTCGGGTACTTTATTAAATGCGCTGTTATACCATTGCCCAGCGCTGTTATCGGTTCCACGGGCGGGAATCGTACACCGCTTAGATAAAGATACCACTGGGCTGATGGTTGTAGCTAAAACATTACAAGCCCACACAGATCTAGTGATGCAATTACAAGCTAGAACAGTGCGCCGCGAATATGAGGCAGTTGTCTCTGGCATTGTCATTGCAGGTGGCACGGTTGATCAACCGATTGGGCGTCATGCCAAGCAGCGCACCAAAATGGCGGTCATTAGCGATGGGAAAGAAGCAAGAACACACTATAAAGTTTTTGAGCGCTTTGATGGGCATAGCCATTTGCGTCTCAAGTTAGAAACCGGACGAACGCATCAAATTCGTGTACATATGGCACATATACGCCATCCTATTGTTGGTGATGATACTTATGGAGGACGGTTGCGAATTCACAAGGGGGCATCTATTAAGTTGCAGGACGGCATTCGTGAGTTTGACCGCCAGGCATTGCATGCCAAAGAGTTAGAGCTTATTCATCCTGCTAGCCGTGAATTAATTGGTTGGACCTCTGATTTGCCTTCAGATATGCAACGCTTGCTTGAGATTTTAGCGGATGGTTAGTCAACCCTCTTCATTTTTTATTCCAGATTGGCCTGCGCCAACATCTGTAGGAGCCGCTATTAGCTTGAGATCGGGTGGTATTAGTAAGGGTCTTTTCTCTAGTAATAACATGGCGCTGCATGTGGGTGATAATACAACCGATGTGCGGGCCAATCGAGACTCCCTCATATCAAAACTAGGACTCTTGGATACACCACTATGGCTTAATCAAGTCCATGGGACTGATGTTATCTATGTTCCCGATGCCGAGGAAATTCCTGATGCTGATGGTAGTTACACTGACAAGTCTCAGACGATTTGTGCTGTTATGACCGCAGATTGCCTTCCCATATTATTGTGTGACAAGGCCGGCAGTGAAGTTGCTGCGGTTCATGCGGGTTGGCGTGGTTTATGTCATGGAGTTGTGCGACAAGCCGTTGGAAAGTTTAGATCTCCTACCGAGCAAATTATGGCTTTCTTAGGTCCTGCAATCGGGCCTAAAGCCTTTGAGGTGGGGCCTGAGGTGCTGGAATCATTTTTAGATAATGCTCAAAGCCAGCAACACCAAAAGAGTATCATTACTGCCTTCAAGTCTACTGATAATAATCAGTTTAACGATCATTTTTTTGCGGATTTATATGCCTTAGCCCGAGCAGAGCTGGTGGCTTGTGGAATAGACTCAATTTTTGGTGGGGATTTTTGTACATTTTCAGACAAAGAGAGGTTCTACTCCTATCGAAGGGATCAAACAACCGGGCGCCATGCCTCGCTAATTTGGTTGAAATAAAACTCCAGCTAAACATCAATATTCCTTTTGTGGAGACTATTGTGCCAATGATTTACTAACCTGGAATATTTCCCCTGAGTTACTGTGATTTTTGGCGTTTAAATACTTGCTAACCTTGGGGTGTTCCATTAGAATTGCCGCCCTCTCGCAGGGGCTATTTGCTCCATGGCTTTAAGCGAAAGAATCGGGCCTCAAAAGGTCATTAATATTTGGAGCAAAACATGTACGCAGTAATCAAAAGTGGCGGAAAGCAACATCGAGTCGTAGAGGGTGAAACCTTGCGTCTAGAAAAGCTAGATATCGCAACTGGTGATAATATCGATTTTGAAGAAGTTTTGATGGTCGGCGAAGGTGCTGAAGTCAAAATTGGCGCGCCCCTAGTAAAGGGTGGCAAGGTGACTGCTGAGGTTGTTTCTCATGGTCGTGGTGACAAAGTGAATATTATTAAATTCCGACGTCGCAAGCATTCGCGCACACAACAGGGCCACAGACAGTGGTATACAGAAGTTAAAATTACTGGCATTAACGCTGGTTAATCCGAAGAGGATAAAGCAATGGCTCACAAGAAAGCTGGTGGTAGTACCCGTAATGGTCGCGATTCAGAGAGTAAACGCCTTGGTGTTAAAGTCTATGGCGGCCAGACAATTAATGCAGGCGGCATTATAGTTCGTCAACGTGGGACTAAGTTCCACCCAGGTACTAACGTTGGTATCGGCAAGGATCATACCTTGTTCGCTACGGCGGAGGGTGTTGTTCGATTTGTGCAGAAAGGCCCGCAAAACAGAAAATATGCTGAAGTAGTGTCTGCGTAGGCACTATTTTTCAGTTTAAAAAGCCCCTACGCGGGGCTTTTTTTATGGGTGGCAGTTTTGTGCAAAAATGACACCTTGATTACGCGAAATGACTAAACCCTACGGCAACTGTAAACTGTTCTTATGAAATTTGTTGATGAAGCTACAATTAAAGTCCATGCGGGCAAAGGCGGTAACGGCTGCCTAAGCTTTCGTCGTGAAAAATATATTCCCAAGGGTGGACCTGATGGTGGCGATGGTGGCGATGGTGGAAGCGTTATCTTAGTAGCCGCAGAGGGCCTCAATACTCTGATTGATTTTCGCTACACTCGAAACTTCAAGGCCCAAGCTGGTCAGCAGGGAAGTAGTGCTGAATGTACTGGGCGTGGGGGCGACGATCTTTTATTGCAGGTGCCGGTAGGTACTACGGTCATTGACAATGAGACCGGGGATGTCATGGGAGACCTGACAGAGTTAGATCAACAATTAAAGGTAGCTCAAGGTGGTTTCCATGGTCTTGGGAATACCCGTTATAAGTCCAGTACAAATCGGGCGCCGCGTCAGACTTCGCCGGGACAAGATGGGGAAGTCAGAGAAATTAAGTTAGAGCTTAAAGTACTCGCTGATGTTGGTTTGCTGGGCCTGCCTAATGCGGGTAAATCTACATTTATTCGCTCGGTCTCCGCTGCTCGTCCTAAGGTGGCTGACTATCCTTTTACCACCTTAGTTCCGAACTTAGGTGTCGTAGGGATGAGCGGAGATAAATCTTTTGTTATCGCTGACATACCGGGATTGATTGAAGGCGCATCTGAGGGAGCGGGCCTTGGTATTCGTTTTCTCAAACATCTGACTCGCACTCGATTATTACTGCATTTAGTGGATATGATGCCCTACGACGGGAGTACGCCAGATCAAAATGCTCGAGTGATAGAGAGTGAGCTTGAGACATTTAGTCCCACACTGGCTGCGGGAGACCGTTGGTTGGTGTTGAATAAGATCGATTTACTACCTGAGGATGAGGTTGAGGGTCAGTGCCAGCAGGTCGTTGACGCTCTTGGTTGGGAAGGCCCAGTCTTTCGTATGTCAGGGCTGGCTTCTCAAGGTACAAAGGCTCTCTGTGCTGCGATTATGGATTACATTGATGAGCATAGGCAGCAAGAAGAAGCTGACCCCGAGCTAACAGAGCTAGCCGATGAGCGACGCGCAGTGATTCAAGCTGAGGCAAGAGAGCGTATTGAGGGACTTGCACAGGCGCGCAGACAGTCCCGTCAGCAACCGCAAGAAAATGATGACGAAGACGATGATCATGATGTTGAAGTGGTTTACGCGGAGTAATTGGCTTTGAGTCGAGCAAATACCAAACAGGCAAAGCGTTGGGTAGTGAAAATCGGTAGCGCGTTGTTAACTAATGATGGCGCTGGTGTTGACTGCAACGCTATTGATAGCTGGGTTAATCAGATAGCCGAGCTTCTTAGTCAAGGGAAAGAAATTGTTCTAGTATCTTCTGGAGCCATTGCCGAAGGTATGGCTCGTTTAGGTTGGGCTAATCGACCTGATAGTATCCACGATCTGCAGGCCGCGGCTGCAGTTGGTCAAATGGGATTAATTCAAATTTATGAATCGAGTTTTCTGCGATTCAATCGGAAGACTGCGCAAATCCTACTTGATCATGATGATCTAGCCAGTCGCCAGCGCTATCTTAACGCACGAGGAGTAATGAAAAGGTTAATGGACCTGGGTGTTGTTCCTATTGTTAACGAGAATGACACTGTAGTGACTGACGAAATTCGTTTTGGAGATAATGACAACCTCGCCGCTTTAGTTGCTAATTTGATTGATGCGGACGTACTAGTCATTCTGACTGATAAAGATGGTTTGTATGACGCAAACCCTGATCACGATCCCACTGCTCAACTTGTTACTGAGGCGAAAGCGACCGACTCCTCTCTTGATAGTTTGGTTGGCGAGAGTTCTAGTCAGCTAGGTCGTGGAGGTATGGTGACAAAGTTGCAAGCCGCTCGGCTGGCATCATCTTCTGGCTGTAGCACTATTATTGCTGGAGGACGAAACAATGATGTTTTGATTGATATTGCTTCTGGAAAGAGTATAGGGACGCTTCTCAAGGCTCATCAAAAGCCGATTGCAGCCAGAAAACAGTGGCTAGCAGGTCAACTTCAGGTGAAGGGTAAGTTAGTACTTGATGATGGCGCTATAGAGGTTTTGGTAAGACATGGACGAAGTTTATTACCGGTAGGGATAACCAGCGTTGATGGAATATTTGGCCGTGGAGACTTGGTTAGTTGTGTGGACCTGAGGGGTATTGAAGTGGCTCGAGGATTAGTCAACTACTCTGTTGAAGAAGCTAGAAAGCTTTGCGGTGAGAGCACTAGCTCTATTTCGAAGATATTGGGCTATAAAGATGATGATGAAATGATACACCGGGACAATCTGGTGTTAAGTTCCTAGCGAGATTTCAAAGACTTAAAATCATAGACCAAAAAAAACCGGCACTCGCCGGTTTTTTTAACTCAATCGCTAATTACTTAGCACCGAGAGCTTTGACTTGCGCGTTCAAGCGGCTTTTATGACGGGCAGCTTTATTTTTATGAATGATACCTTTGTCTGCCATTCTATCAATGACTGGAACAGAGGCGTCGTATGCCTCTTGAGCAGTCGCCTTGTCACCTGAGGCGATGGCAGCGTCTACTTTCTTTAGATAGGTACGGACCATTGAGCGCAGGCTGGCATTATGCTGACGGCGTTTCTCATTTTGGCGTGCGCGTTTTTTTGCTTGTACTGAATTTGCCAACTTATTTACTCCTAACTATGGACTCGCTAAAGGCGCGGAAATATACAGGGTTTAGTAATGACATTCAACCCAATTGTGCACCTTTTAAGCGGCTTATTTAAACCTTTTGTTGTAAGTGCCACAAAGGTTTAGCTGTTAATCGGCAAACACGAGCAGTTGAGTTTTCTAGATTCCCTTGGACATCCTCATACCAGTGGTTAAACTGCATAATCTGAACTGTTTCTTTGAGGTGTCTTTTTGACACAGAATGAATCTAAACAGAGTAACATAGATCGTTCCTCTGACTCCTCTAAAAGTACCGTGGGAGTTGTACAAGACAGCGGCCTACTGCGCTCAAGCGGAGTCGTTGGCTTTTTTACGATGCTCTCACGTGTCATGGGACTTGCCCGTGATGTTGTATTTGCCCGAGTTATAGGTGCAGATGCGTTTGCCGATGTATTTTTTGTGGCTTTCAAGATCCCCAACTTTTTCCGACGGTTGTTTGCCGAAGGTGCTTTTGCACAGGCGTTCGTTCCTGTACTGGGAGAATATCGAGAGCAGGGGTCGCAAGCTGCTGTTCGTGGCTTAATAGATCGTGTTAGTGGGACTTTAGGGCTAACGTTATTGTTGTTTACCTTAGTCATAGTGCTAGCAGCACCAGTGATGGCAGCAATATTTGCCCCTAGTTGGTTTATGGATGATCCGCTCAAATTCGCAGCCACTACTGATATGCTGCGAATCACATTCCCCTACCTACTTTTCATATCCATGACAGGTGTGGCTGGCGGAATACTCAATAGCTATGATCGCTTTGCTGTGCCCGCCTTTACGCCAATACTTTTGAATATAAGCCTAATTTGTGCCGCGTTGTTCGCTGCACCATTATTTGATCAACCTGCCTTTGCGCTGGCCTGGGGGGTGTTGATCGCGGGTATTGTTCAATTAGTTTTTCAATTACCTTTTTTACATCGCATACATATGCTTCCTCAGCCTATTATCGATTGGCATGATTCTGGTGTCCGTAAGATTTTAATATTGATGGGCCCCGCCATATTTGGTGTTTCAGTTAGCCAAATTAATTTATTACTAGATACGATGTTGGCAACTTTCCTCCCTACAGGCAGTGTCTCTTGGTTGTATTACTCAGATCGCTTATCTGAATTACCATTGGGTGTTTTTGGTGTAGCTGTCGCCACTGTGATTTTGCCAAATCTATCCCGTCATCACGCATCTGAATCTACCAAGGAATATTCTCAAACACTTGACTGGGCCCTCAAGATGATACTGCTTGTCGCAGTTCCAGCTGCGATAGCGCTAACATTGCTTGCTGAGCCAATTTTAGTAACACTGTTTTACTATGGTGATGTCATGACTACGAGAGATATGGCAATGGCCGCTCTTAGTCTGCGCGCCTACGCAATTGGATTGATTGCTTTTATGTTGATTAAAGTTCTGGCACCAGGATTTTTTGCACGACAAGATATGCGCACTCCAGTTCGTATCGGTGTTATCGCCATGGTGACTAATATGGTGCTCAATGTGCTTTTTGTATTGCCGTTGCACTTTTATTGGCAAATCGGTCATGTGGGCCTTGCGTCGGCTACTTCAGTGTCAGCTTTTTTAAATGCCATTCTGTTGTTTTGGTTTTTGCGTAAACAGGGTATCTATGCCCCCACTGGACAATGGCGTAGGTTTTTAATTCAACTCGTGATCGCGGTTGCCGTAATGTTTGTAGCGCTTCTTATGCTGTCGGCCGAGCTTGGGCTTTTACAGTCAGAGGTTTGGCAGCAGGGCAATTGGCTGCAGCGTATTAGTGGTATTGGCATGGTCTGTACAGCAGGACTTCTGGTCTATATTTTGGTTCTTTTTGTTTTAGGATTTAGGCCTGCCGACTTACGAGGCCCAGCCAAGGCAACTAGTCGAGGACACTAACAGAGTGAATCGGGACGATGATTCAGTTTAAAAAGGCTTTTGTTGGTCCTCTAAGGCCTAAATACAGCTCTCCATTGTGGCTCTGTCCCTTACCTTTCCGTGCGTTGCTAGGTATACTCTGCGCCTAATTTAGAGAGTAACTATCTTGGCTGAAAAACAGAGTGAAATGACGTTTATTCGAGGATTGCATAATCTGCATTCCTCAGATCAGAGGTCGGTCGTGACGATTGGTTCGTTTGACGGCGTTCATCTCGGGCATCAAGCCATATTGGAACAGGTTAAACTTAAAGCAATTGCACTGAATGTGCCTTCCGTGGTGATGGTTTTTGAGCCACAACCCCAAGAATTTTTTTCTGGTGAAAAAGCACCAGCTCGATTAATGAGACTTCGAGAAAAAGTTGAAACCCTGCGAGAGTTGGGTATAGATCAGGTTGTGTGCTTACAGTTCAACTCTGCTCTAAGGAGTTTGACCGCAGAGGAGTTTGTGTCTCGGGTTTTGGTCAATGGCCTATCAACTCGTTACCTGATTGTTGGAGACGATTTTCGTTTTGGTTGCGATCGCAGTGGTGATTTTGCGATGTTGAGGAAGGCTGGCGAGCATCATGACTTTGAAGTGCAAGATACAGATACTCTCGAAGTAGATGGTCAGCGAGTCAGTAGCACTCTGGTGCGACAGGTCTTAAGTCAATCAGACTTTGAGGGAGCAAGTCTCCTGTTGGGGCGTCCGTTTACTATTAAAGGCTGTGTCGTTTACGGACAGCAGTTGGGGAAAAAGTTAGGCTTTCCCACTGCTAATGTGCAACTAAATCGCTACAGTGCTCCAATTTCAGGGGTTTTTGCAGTATTAGTCACTATTGCTGGTGACATCTATCAGGGGGCTGCTAACGTAGGAATAAGGCCCACTGTGGGAGGTTTGGTAAAGCCTATTTTAGAGGTGCATCTATTGGATTTTCGAGGTGATCTTTATGGGCATAGAATTGAGGTTGAGTTTAAGCACAAAATTAGAGAGGAAAAAAAATTCACAACACTGGATAGTTTAGTAGAAAATATCCGTCGTGATGTTAACAATATACGAACCTGGTTTAGCCAGCAAAACAACACCGAGAATAAGGCTTAGAATGAGCGATTCAAGTACAGATTATAAAGCGACTTTAAATCTGCCGAAAACTGACTTTCCCATGCGTGCCAACCTGGCCCAGAGAGAGCCGGGCATGCTTAAAGAATGGCATGAGAAGAATATCTATGAGCAAATCAGACAGGCTCGGTCGGGACGTGAAAAATATATTTTGCATGACGGTCCTCCCTATGCAAATGGAGCTATTCACCTAGGTCACGCGGTAAATAAAGTGTTAAAGGATATTGTTGTAAAGTCCCGGACGATGAGTGGATTTGATGCTCCTTACATTCCCGGGTGGGATTGCCATGGATTACCCATTGAACACAATGTAGAAAAGAAGATCGGTAAGGCAGGCGTCAAGGTTGACTATTCAGTATTCCGACAAAAATGCCGCGACTATGCAATGCGGCAGGTAGATGGACAGCGTAAAGATTTTGTGCGGATCGGTGTGTTTGGAGACTGGGATCGTCCTTATCTCACGATGAATTTTGGTGTCGAAGCGGACATTATTCGAGCACTAGGTAAGATCGCTACCAATGGCCATCTTGTCAAAGGGTATAAGCCCGTATTTTGGAGCGTTGTGGGTGGATCAGCATTGGCTGAAGCTGAGGTTGAATATCAAGATAAGACGTCGTTCTCTATTGATGTGGCTTATCCAGTAGATGATGAGGAGCAGTTGCAACAGATTGCTCAGGCTTTTGATGGGCTTTCCGGTGAAGGCGCTGTGAACTTGCTTATTTGGACGACAACGCCGTGGACGATCCCCAGTAGTCAGGCTATTTCGTTGGGTTGTGAGTTGGAATATAACTTAGTTCAGTGCAAAACTAAGTCTGGTCCAGTAAGGTTGATCTGTTCTCAGTTATTACTCGAATCGGTCATGGAACGTCTTGAGATCGAAGACTTTCAAGTATTGGCCAGCTGCTTAGGCGAATCTCTCGAGGGACTCGTCGCCAAGCACCCTTTCTACGAGAGAGATATTCCAGTGTTGCTCGGTGACCACGTCACAACTGATGCAGGTACCGGTTGCGTCCATACTGCTCCAGATCACGGTATCGAAGATTTTGTGGTGGCCAAGAAATACGGTATTGGTACACTAAATTACGTAATGGATAACGGTACTTTCCGAGACGATGTGGCGCTGTTTGCTGGAGAGCATGTCTATAAAGTTGATGAGCATGTTAATGAAGTTTTAGCTGACCATGACCGACTCATGGCCTGCGGCAAAATTACCCATAGCTATGCACACTGCTGGCGAACCAAGACACCATTGATCTATCGTGCTACGCCTCAATGGTTTATCTCAATGGATAAAAATGGTCTTTTGAAAGAAGCCAAAGCAGCGATTAAAAATGTAAGCTGGCACCCAGATTGGGGTGAGGCAAGAATTGAAGGAATGTTGGATAACAGCCCTGATTGGTGTATCTCTAGGCAGCGTACCTGGGGAGTGCCGATTACTCTGTTTGTTCACAAGCAATCAGGAGAAATTCATCCAGATACAGCCGGTTTAATTGAGAAGATTGCTGCCATTGTGGAAACCCAAGGCATCGATGCGTGGTATACCTTGGATGCTGCAGATCTTCTAGGTACTGAAGCAGATGATTACCAAAAGGTTACCGACACATTAGATGTTTGGTTTGATTCTGGTGTAACACACGGTTCTGTCATTGATGCACGCGAAGAACTTGTCTATCCAGCCGATTTGTACCTGGAAGGGTCCGATCAGCATAGAGGATGGTTTCAGTCGTCACTCAAAACAGCGATTGCAATAAATGGCACGGCGCCCTACAAAGCGGTGCTGACCCATGGATTCACTGTGGATGAAAACGGACGCAAAATGTCTAAATCCATTGGTAACGTAGTTTCGCCCCAAAAAGTTATTAATGACTTGGGTGCCGACGTTTTGAGACTTTGGGTGGCATCTGCTGATTTTAGCGCAGAGATGACAGTATCAGATGAGATTCTTAATCGTGCAGGAGACTCCTACCGAAGAATTCGCAATACCGCACGTTACTTCCTATCAAATATTGATGGATTTGAACCTTCTGAGCATTTAGTGGCTCACGAAGACTTAATTGCCCTTGACCGTTGGGCGGTAGACTGTGCGGCACAGCTGCAGGATGAAATTATTGGGCACTACGATCAATTTCAATTTCATCAGATTTATCAAAAACTACATAATTTCTGTGTTCGAGACATGGGTGGTTTCTACCTAGATATTATTAAAGATAGGATTTATACCTGTGCTGAAGATAGTTTAGCAAGGCGCTCAGCGCAAACTGCGTTATTACATATAGCTGAGGCTTTTGTGCGCTGGATTGCGCCAATTTTAAGCTTTACGGCTCACGAGGTCTGGAGTTTTATGCCTGGGGATCGAAGTAAATCCGTATTTGTTGCGGAATGGTACCCTTTGCAGCGCCTAGGTGATGACGAGTTGATTTCTGCGAGTGACTGGGAATCCATCCTTCTTGCAAAAGAAGCGATTAATAAAGAGATAGAAGAACAGCGCAAGCAAGGTTTGATCAAAGGTTCACTAGGGGCTGATGTGTCTCTATTTGCTGAACCCGAGCTTTTCAAATCGTTGGCAAAGCTCAATGATGAGTTGCGATTTGTAACTATTACCTCTAAGGCTGTTTTGCTGCCGATGTCAGATGCTAAAAGTATTGCTGAATCATCACTCAATGGATTGCGAGTTTCTCTGGAGCGCTCATCGGCAGAAAAGTGTGTGCGTTGTTGGCACTTTATTGCGGATGTTGGAAGTGACTTAGATCATCCCGAAGTTTGTGGACGTTGCATTGGCAATATTTCTGGGCAAGGAGAAGTTCGCGCCCATGCCTGATTCAAAAGAGCGCCCATCTGCCGTCAAAACTGATAAACGCGGAGTAAGCCTGATTTGGTGGTACCTCATTGCATTGATAGTGCTTGTTTTGGATCAACTTACAAAGACTTGGGTAATTGCTGAGTTTTATCTTGGGCAACGTGAAATTATTACGTCGTTTTTTAATTTAGTCCATGTACACAACTACGGTGCAGCGTTTAGCTTTTTGAGTGACGCTGGAGGTTGGCAGCGATGGTTTTTTGCTACGTTATCTGCTGTGGTAAGTGCTGTTATTATTGTTTGGATTTCCCGACTACCAAAAAATCGTTGGATTGAAAGTTTGGCTTTGGCTCTCATTTTAGGAGGCGCTTTGGGCAATTTATATGATCGTCTAGTCCTTGGCTACGTGGTTGATTTTTTAGATTTCCATTGGTCTGGCACTCATTTTCCGGCTTTTAATGTGGCAGACAGCGGTATCACTATGGGTGCAGTGTTACTCATTTTAGATATGTTTATTACGGATCAGGATACACAGCCTTAGGTTTAATATGAAATTACAAATAGAGACAGGTATGAGTGTGACCTTGCATTTTTCTCTGGTTTTAGAGGACGGGCATATTATTGATTCAAATTTTGAATCAGAGCCAGCAACTTTTTCTGTTGGTGATGGAAATCTGTTGCCTGGGTTTGAGTCGACACTAATAGGACTTGTTAATGGTGATGAGCGAGAGTTCACTATTCCACCCGAGCAAGCTTTTGGTCAACACAACCCTCAAAATGTACAGGCCGTTGAGCGCGGTAATTTTGATCAAGAAGAACTTGAACTAGGTGCAATGTTCTCATTCCAAAATGGTGATGGAGAGCTGCCTGGAGTTATTGTTGATGTTGATGATAATGAAGTAATGATTGATTTTAACCATCCACTTGCAGGCAAAAATATTATTTTCCAGGTGAAAATAATAGATATTGCCCCCCAGAATATCCACTGATGGATATTAAGCTCGCCAATCCCAGAGGTTTTTGTGCGGGTGTTGATCGCGCGATTGACATAGTTGATCGGGCACTGGATATGTTTGGTGCGCCAGTTTATGTGCGACACGAGGTCGTACATAACAAGTTTGTCGTTGATAATTTACGAGCACGCGGAGCTGTTTTCGTCGAAGAGGTCAACGAAATTCCTGATGATGTGATCTGTATTTTTAGCGCTCATGGTGTATCTCAGGCAGTTCGGCAGGAAGCGGATAATCGAAAACTCAAGGTATTTGATGCAACCTGCCCATTGGTCACTAAAGTCCATTTTGAAGTCACTAAATACAGTCGAGATGGAATGGATTGCATTCTAATTGGCCATGCGGGTCATCCCGAGGTAGAGGGCACTATGGGTCAGTTCGATGATGCCAAAGGTGGCTCTATTCATCTGGTGGAAGATGAACATGACGTATTAAAGCTTGAGGTAAATGATCCATCCAATTTGGCTTATGTTACGCAGACGACATTGTCAATGGACGATACCTCAGTGGTCATTGATGCACTAAGACAACGGTTTCCTGAGATACAGGGGCCACGCAAAGATGATATTTGCTATGCCACTCAAAATCGACAGGATGCTGTTAAGCAACTGGCAATAGAGTGTGATGTGGTGTTAGTGGTAGGGTCTGTCGCGAGCTCTAATTCTAATCGTTTGAAAGAGCTGGCCGAACGTTGCGGTTGTAAGTCATATCTTATTGATGGTCCAGATGATATCAATGCCCAGTGGCTGACCGGTGCAAGAGCCTTAGGAGTTACCGCCGGAGCCTCAGCGCCGGAGGTTCTTGTGCAGGGCGTAATTTCGCGCTTAGTTAGTTTTGGTGCTAATCCACCGGAAGAGTTACAGGGCGTTGACGAAAAGATACAGTTCTCTCTGCCAAAAGAGCTGCGTACTTAGAGAGCTATTGCTGTCACTTAATCATAAGCTGTTACTATCTATATAATTAAAAAGTCTCTTGGTGGACGGATCTAGATTGCCATCGCTATGTTCTGCATCGAGGAGCTCATTAGCCATTTTTTTACCTAACTCGACACCCCACTGATCGAAAGAGTTAATATTCCACAGACTCCCTTGAACGAAGACCTTGTGCTCATACAGAGCCACTAGAGCACCAAAGTTCTTTGCTGAAAGTGAGTTCATTAATAAAGTATTTGAAGGCTTATTACCCTCATAAAAGCGGTATGGTTGATTTTTGGGGGCCGGCTGCCCCATCATTAAGGCTGAAGACTGTCCTAACATGTTGCCAAGGAGCACCCTGTGGTGCTCCTTGTTGCTTAGATTGTCATTCACAGCTGCGATGAAGTCGATAGGCACAAGTCTCGTACCCTGATGAAGTAATTGGAAAAAGGCATGCTGACCGTTGGTGCCAGTCTGGCCCCAAAGTATTGGCCCAGTATTATAAGAAACAGGTTCTCCCTCTAGCGTTGTACTTTTACCATTACTTTCCATATCCAACTGTTGTAAGTAAGAAGGTAGAAGTAAGAGACGCTCGCAGTAGGGAATGACAGCGCTAGACTGGGCGTTTAAGAAGTTTGTATACCAAATACCGAGTACTGCCATAATAATGGGCATGTTCTGATCTATTGGTGCTGTCCGAAAATGGAGGTCCATTTCGCGAGCGCCAGCTAGCATGTCTGAAAACCGCTCAAAACCGATACTAATAGCGATAGACAAACCAATACTGGACCAGAGTGAATAACGTCCCCCCACCCATTCTGCGAATTCAAGAATTTGAGATTCAGGAATTCCATAGCTCACTGCATTATCACGGTTAGCGGTCAATGCAATAAAGTGGGGACTGCTTTGAGCACTTAATAGACCCAATTTTTTTTCAAACCAACTAATTGCGGTCTTTGCGTTAAGAAGAGTTTCTTGTGTTGTAAAGGTTTTGCTGGCAACAGTAATCAAAGTGGTTTCAGGATTCAATTTAGCTAAGGTGGTTAATATTTCGGCGCCATCAACATTAGAGATAAAGTGAATATTGATATCTGGGTGAGCAAATTCAGCTAGCCCGTTACATGCCAATTTTGGCCCAAGGTCTGACCCACCAATCCCAATGTTAACGATATCAGTTATAGATTTTCCGGTTGAACCTTGCCAGCCACCACTACGGATTTTCTCACTTACCTCTCGCACATGATCAAGCTGGGTTTTAACTAGCTTATTTCGCTCTTTTTCTTGTGGGGTATTGGCATCTTCTGGCTCGGCACGGAGGGTGGCATGGAGAACTGCGCGATCTTCGGTGGAATTAATAGACTCGCCTGCAAACATGGCATCTCGATGAGTTTCTAAATTAGACTCACCCACCAAGGCCATAAGCTCCGCCAACACATCTTGACTAACAAGGTTCTTTGAAAAATCTAAAACTAGCCCTCCTGTTTCTACTGACATTTTTTCCGCCCGATCAGCCTCTAATTTGAATAGGTCTGCAATCGTGGTTTTGGTTGAGTCTTGAGCAAGAGCTTCTAAATTACGCCAAGCGACTGTTTCATTCGGGGAATACTGTTTGCTCTTCATGGGAAATTCATTCCTTTTTAATAGGATGCCAAAATAGTAAATGTAGGCCTAAAGTTGATTGCTTAGGGGTTAAAGAACCGTTATTACCCTTAAAATGTAATTAAATTACGTAAAAATAGAGTTTTATTGATTATTTCCCCCTAAATTACGTAATTTTGTTACAATATAGCACCGAACCAATGGACTTACTATGACCCAACTTAATCGATATGTTGAAGAAGTCACCCAACGCATTATAGATCGTAGTGCTGATTTACGCGCTGATTATTTAGCGCAAATAGCTGAGGATCATAATAATCGTCCTGAGCGAGGCAAGCTCAGTTGCGGTAATCTTGCTCATGGTTTTGCCGCCTGTGACGTGGGTGATAAAAGTAGCCTTAGAATGATGGAATCTGGGAATATGGCGATTGTTACCGCCTATAACGATATGCTTTCAGCCCATCAGCCCTATGCAGAGTACCCAGAAATTATCAAGCGAGCAATGCGAGATATAGGATGCACAGCACAGGTCGCGGGAGGAGTTCCGGCCATGTGCGATGGTGTGACTCAGGGGCAAGATGGCATGGAGCTTAGCTTACTTAGTAGAGATATTATCGCCCAATGCACAGCAATTTCGCTTTCACATCAGATGTTTGATGGTGTCTTAGCGCTTGGAATTTGTGACAAGATCGTCCCGGGTCTATTAATTGGTGTACTAAGTTTTGGTTATTTACCTGCGATATTTATTCCTGCGGGGCCAATGGAGTCAGGATTAAAAAACAAAGAAAAACAACGGATTCGACAGTTATTCGCAGAAGGAAAGATCGGGCGAGAGGAACTATTGCAAGCGGAATCTGATTCTTATCATAGTGCTGGCACCTGCACATTTTACGGCACAGCAAACAGTAATCAAGTCCTACTAGAGGCGCTGGGCCTGCAGTTACCGGGTAGTTCTTTTGTTAATCCCAGTGATCCCATGCGCCAGCGGCTTACAGTTGAGGCATGCCATCAACTTACTCGTGTCACGGCACTAGGTTCAGACTATAGACCTGTAGGTGAAATCGTTGATGAAAGGTCAATTGTTAATGCAACCGTATCTCTGTTGGCATCTGGTGGGTCTACCAACCATACGATGCACCTCGTAGCTATTGCCCGCGCGGCCGGCATTATTGTGAATTGGGATGACATAGCTGAACTTTCCGCTGTTGTGCCCCTGCTGGCAAAAGTTTACCCAAATGGCGAGGCGGATGTTAATCATTTTCATGCGGCGGGAGGCACCAGTTGCATGTTTAGGCAACTTTTGGACGCAGGTTTTATGCATGGAGATGCAAAGACGGTTTGGGGAGAGAATTTTTCATCGTTTACTCAAGAATCTTTTATCGAGGACGATAAGATCGTTTGGAGAGAATCACCTGAGCAACCGCTAGACTTGGAGGTGCTGACTACGACAGTACAGCCATTCTCGAAGGAAGGTGGGATTCGTTTGTTGGCTGGAAACATAGGACGTGGCGTTATCAAGGTGTCCGCGGTTGCCCCTGAGCACCAAGTTGTTGAAGCGCCTGCTATAGTCTTGGATGATCAAGATAAGTTAGAGGGCATGTTCAAAGCAGGGCTGTTAAATAGAGATTGCGTGGTGGTAGTTCGGTATCAGGGGCCTAAGGCTTTGGGTATGCCAGAACTGCATAAATTAACGCCATTTTTGGGCATATTGCAGGACAAGGGATACAAGGTAGCACTCGTGACAGATGGACGCATGTCGGGGGCTTCTGGTAAAGTGCCGGCAGCTATCCACTTAGTACCTGAGGCTGTTGACGGTGGTTTATTAGCTAAATTGAAAAATGGTGACTTGATCAGAGTGGATGCAGTCTCCGGGCAGATCGAATGTCTTGAAGATATGAATGTCGTTAACTCTCGCGAAGCAGCGCCGAATCCGAAGGGCAATCAGCGTGGATGCGGACGAGAATTGTTTGCAGTTAATAGAGATAATATAAGTAATGCTGAACAGGGTGCGTCCTATTTGTTTGCTGGAGAGTAGAACATGAGTCAGGTTTGGAATTTAGTGGCTGATATTGGTGGCACTAATGCGAGATTTTCGGCAATCATTGCCGGTCAGCTTGAGAGTGATTTTCAGTTTTTTCACTCAGTTGAAGAATATCCTGAGTTTGATACTTTAATAACCATTCTTTTAGACGAGATATCCAGCGCAACAGGCTGGAATAGTAATCCTGATAAAGTTTGTTTTGCTGTTGCCTGTCCTGCTGATGCTGAAGTGATTTCATTTACAAATAGTCATTGGACTTTTACGAAAGCGGATCTAAAAGCAAGTTTAGGTTGTAATCATTTATCAATTATTAATGACTTTGAAGCTGTCGCCCATGGCATTACAGAGCTCTCTGATGCCGACTTGGTTCAGGTTGGTGGGCATGAGCCTATACAAAACAAGGCTGTGGGTGTTTTAGGAGCAGGTACAGGGCTAGGTGTTGCAGGGTTGCTTCCAACTGAGAGCGGCTATCATGTCCTTGATACTGAGGGCGGACATGCAGATTATTCACCTATCAATGATCTGCAGAGTGCTGTGGTTGATTATTTGAGGGGAGAGTTTGGTCGAGTTTCATTAGAGCGTCTTTTGTCTGGCAAAGGATTACTTAATATTTATTCTGCCCTTTGCAGTATTGAAGAGGTTCCCAAGGTTTTTTCTTCCCCTGCAGAAGTAGTCACGGGTGCTTTAGAAAAAGCTGATGTTAAGGCGTTGCAAACGCTAAATATGTTTTGTGAAGGTATAGGTGCGGCCGCAGGCAACCTAGCGCTAACCTATGGTGCAAAAGGTGGTATCTACATCGCTGGGGGAGTTATTCCTCGGTTTCAAGATTTCTTCATCAATAGTGATTTTCGAAGTAAATTTGAAGACAAAGGACGTTTTGTTAGTTATTTGAAACCGATTCCAGTTTATATCGTTGTGCGTGAAAATTTGGGGCTCCTAGGTGCTGCAAAGAAACTTGGACGGCTCTAGAGGATAAATTTATGAACAAACTGTTAACTGCTCACCCTATAGTTCCCGTTGTGGTGATTGAAAGGATTGAAGATGCAGTGCCTCTTGCTGAGGCTTTGGTTGCTGGGGGTCTCCCCGTACTTGAGGTGACCTTAAGAACAGATGCAGCTATCCCTGGTATTAAGCAGATCATTAAGCATGTGCCAGAGGCGATTGTAGGTTCAGGCACGGTGAATAATGCAAGCCAATTTTCGGTTTCCGAGGAAATTGGATGTCAATTCATCGTTTCTCCAGGATCAACGGATGAGCTACTAGATGCTGCCCGAGCCTCGTCGACTCCGTTTTTGCCGGGTGTTTCGTCTGCCAGCGAAGTGATGCGTGGATTGGACTACGGCTTTGATTGTTTTAAATTTTTCCCTGCTGAGGCAGTTGGAGGAACAGCTTTATTGAAGTCGTTTCAAGGGCCATTTAGTAATGTCAGATTCTGTGCCACTGGCGGTATCGGTCTACACAATGTATCGGATTACTTAGCCTTAAAGAATGTCTTGTCGGTTGGGGGCTCTTGGATAACTGCGACCGATCTAGTCAGAGAGAAGCGTTGGCAAGAAATAGAATTATTGGCAAGAGAAGCTGTGGCGACTTGTAAAAGCAGTTCTTGATCGAATGTTAGACTAACTACTGAGGTAGATTATGAGCAGTAATATTGATCTAGTTATTTTTGGCGCTCGAGGTGATCTTGCGAAACGGAAGTTGCTGCCGGCGCTCTATCAGCTTGACAAGGCAGGGTTGCTGCCTGATAGCACACGTGTTGCTGCAGTTGCGAGAGAGAACATAGACACCGTTGAGTTCATTAAACACACCTCTGAGCTTTTCAAAGGTCTTTATGGTGAGGATAATTGGGACGAGAAAGTTTGGTCGCGTTTTAGTCGTCGATTACATTACATTAAGGTAGATTTTTCACAAAAAAAGGAGTTTTCAGGTCTAAAACAATGGATCGTAGACAAGCGCACTATGATTTATTATTTAGCGACGCCTCCTAGTTTATTCGGCTCTATTTGCAAGCATTTAGATGACGCAGGCTGTGTCACTCCAACATCCAGAATTGTTCTTGAAAAACCCATAGGACACGACCTACAAAGCTCTGAGCAAGTTAACGGGGCGGTGGGTCAATATTTTGATGAGGGTAACATCTATCGAATTGATCACTATCTAGGTAAAGAAACTGTCCAAAATCTACTCGCACTTCGCTTCGCTAATCGAATGATTAATTCGCAGTGGGACAACAGTTGTATCGACCATGTCCAGATTACTGCGGCGGAGACTGTGGGTATTGAGGGGCGCTGGTCATATTATGACAAGGTTGGACAGCTCAGAGATATGGTGCAAAACCATCTTTTACAGCTATTGTGTATGGTTGCAATGGAGCCCCCTAGCTCTCTTAGAGCCGATGAGATCCGTGCTGAGAAAGTAAAGCTGCTGAGAGCTTTGCGGCCAATCTGTGGTGATAGCGTTGAAGAGCATGCAGTGCGTGGACAATATTCTGCTGGCTGGATTTCAGGATCTCCGGTTGTTGGTTATATGGAAGAAGAGGGCTGTGAAAGTGACAGTAGTAATAATGAAACCTACGTTGCGCTAAAAGTACATATTGATAACTGGCGTTGGGCGGGTGTTCCTTTTTATCTGCGAACTGGTAAACGAATGCAGGATAAGGTGACCCAGGTAGTTATTGTTTATAAGGATAACCCCCATTCTCTATTTCCTGAGACTGAAGGGGAGGCCAACAATAAGCTGGTTATCCGATTACAGCCTAATGAGGGTATCGAGCTTGAAATGGTATCTAAAAAGCAGAGCTTGAAAGAAAGACTAAAAACAGAAAAGCGAACCCTGAATCTTGATTTTTTTGATTCTTCAGGAGAGTCGAGAATTGCGGATGCCTATGAGCGGCTGTTATTGGAAGTGATGAAAGGGGACCAGTGGTTATTTGTCAGTAGAGACGAAATTGAAGCGTCTTGGCACTGGTGTGACCGACTTTTAGCTTCTTGGCGAGACAAGAAAGTAGCCACAAAGCCCTACAGTGCAGGATCTTGGGGGCCGTCCCGGGCTGAAATTCTGATTGAAAATGATAATCGGAGTTGGCAAGAGGAATAATATGGATATTTTAGAATTTGAGAATGCATCCGCTCTTGACGTTGCTCTAGTAAAACAGGTGGTTGATTTGTTGTCTGAAGCGATCGAGATCCATGAGGTCGCTTCTTTGGTGGTTTCTGGAGGAAGAACACCACAAGGTTTCTTTCATTTGTTATCACAGCAAACTCTAGATTGGTCAAAGGTTATCGTCACTCTCGCAGATGAACGGTGGGTGGATCCTGACCACAAAGATAGCAACGAAAAACTTGTTAGAGAAAATTTATTAATTAACGAAGCAAGTTGCGCTAGATTCTTGCCTCTTAAATCCAGTTCTTATTCTGCCGTTGAAGGAGAGGATTGTTTAGAGCAAAGCCTCTCTGCCATTGATACCTTTACTGTTGTTATTCTCGGTATGGGTGATGATGGTCACACTGCATCGCTTTTCCCTGGCTCCGAGGCCCTGTCTAGAGGTCTCAATATGGACTCTGGTAGACGTTGTATAGCGGTAATTCCTCTCGAAGCTCCCCATGACAGAATGAGTATGACCTTACCAAGATTACTTGATAGTCAGTTGATTATTGTTCACCTTTGCGGTCAAGGTAAGCAAGAAGTACTGAGTCGAGCTTGTGATGGAGATGATCATCTTGAGCTGCCGATACGCGCTGTCCTGCAACAATCAGACACGCCTGTCAGAGTCTTCTGGGCAAGATAATTTGTAAAGGATTAGAAAGGCTCTTTTTGGTGTAACAAGAGCCTTGTAAAATGTTGCGCCACTAACTGCGATTACAAAAAATTCGCTTAGGCTACGAGGTCATTTGTTGGCTGATCAGCGTAATTTGCTTCCATATCCAAGGCCACATTAGTCTCGTTCTGTGCATTAAGTAATGCTAGGCTATTATCTAGCATACGATTACAAAAACCCCACTCGTTATCATACCAAGCCATCACTTTTACCAAAGACCCATTAACTTTAGTTTGGAGCGCATCAAAGTTACTTGAGAAAGGAATGTGGTTGTAATCTGCAGAAACTAGTGGCTTGTCACAGTAGCTCAGCACGGATTTTAACTCATTCTCTGCAGCCACTTTTACAATTCGATTGACCTCTTCCTCGGAAGTGATACGACCCGCATTAAAAGTTAAATCAACCAAAGACACATTGATGGTGGGAACACGCACGGCCATTCCATCTAGCTTTCCCTTCAGCTCGGGAATTACCTCAGCGATTGCGGCTGCCGCGCCTGTTTTGGTCGGGATCATTGAATGAGTCGCTGACCGTGCTCTGTATATATCAGGGTGATAGGCATCAGTAAGCTGCTGATCATTAGTATATGCGTGGATAGTGGTCATATAGCCAGATTCAAGGCCTAGGTTCTCATACAGAGGCTTTACGATGGGAGCCAAACAATTAGTGGTACAAGAAGCGTTAGAAACAATCTGATGATCTTTAGTTAATAGATTATCGTTAATTCCATAGACTACTGTCGCATCCATATTCTTGCCAGGGGCTGAAATTAATACCTTCTTCGCTCCTGCCTCTAAATGAAGGCTGGCTTTCTCTCTATCAGTAAATACACCAGTGCATTCGCAAACCAGATCAACATCGAGCTCACCCCAAGGAATGTTGCGAGGATCTCGCTCACTAAACCAATGAATCTTTTCACCATTAATGTAAAGAGCGTCATCATTTACTTCAACCGCTTGGTTGAATCGTCCATGAACAGTATCAAAGCTTAAAAGATGCCCATTAACCGTTGCGTCACCAAGGTCATTAATCGCGACGATTTGTATTTTTTCCCGTAGAGAAGGACGTTCGTAGAGAGCTCGGACGATATTTCGGCCGATGCGGCCAAATCCATTAATAGCTAATTTGTACATTGGTAATGTTCCATATGTAGTAAAATTACGTAAATAATACGTTTTTATGCTATTTTTAGCAAATAAATCGTTACTTAATTACGTAATATTACAAAAACTGTTAGTTTTTCGATGAAACTACCCGTCGGTAATTTTTGAAGATAAACTGTCGGTAGAATTTAAAGAGACACTCTCTTTAAAGGCTGAATTGAAGGGCTTAATAAAATGCAACACCAGAATTTAGTTAATGTCATCACAGATGCACTGCCGGGTTTAAATAAGTCTGAACGAAAAGTTGCCGAAGCTATTTTGTCTGATCCTGAATCTGCAACTGGGTCAAGCATCGCAAGTCTGGCTAAAAGAGCAAATGTCAGTGAGCCTAGCGTAAATCGATTTTGCAAGCGTTTTAATACTGCCGGGTTTCCTGATTTTAAATTAAAATTGGCAAAGTCACTGGTCAGTGGTGTTCGTTTCGTTAATCGCAATGTAGATCCAAATGATACTGTAGAGAGTTACACGCCAAAGATTTTTGACAGCACCATCAATGATTTAGCCTTAATTAGAGATAGCATCGATCACAGTGTCGTGAATGCTGTGGTCGATCAGTTAATTCAGGCCAAGAGAGTTTACTTTTTTGGGCTTGGAACCTCGGGTTCTGTAGCACGAGATGCAGAGAACAAATTTTTTCGATTCAATTTGCCTGTGTCTTTTCATGATGATGTACTCATGATGCGAATGCTTGCATCTACGGGAAGTGCAGGGGATGTATTTTTTGTTATTTCTCACACGGGTCGCACTAAAGAAATTATTGATATTGCTGAGATTGCCAGTAATAACGGGGCCACCGTTATTGCACTAACCTCTTCTTCATCTCCGTTAACCGCAGTTAGTAGCATCGCTTTGGAGGTAGACGTTCCCGAAAATACTGATGAATATATGGCGATGACATCACGTATTGTTCATCTAGTTGTCCTTGATGTATTAGCTACTGGTTTTACTTTGAGGCGAGGCCCCGATTTTTTGCCTCATCTTGAAAAGATAAAAAATAGTCTCAAGCCAACGAGATATCAGAGCAAAGACTAGCTGCATGACGTGCTAAATTCCCTCCATCTATTAAACACCTCCAAAATTATTATTGTTTGGCCTAAAACTTAATAGTGTGTCTTATATCAAAATGCACTAAGTGACTTGAGTATCGATACCAAAAGACACTAAACTCTCAGACTATTTTATATAAACCTTATCGAGCATCATTCTCTATTAGTAAGGATATGAATTATGTCTGAAACACATCTATACCCTGTTCCAAAATTTTGGTCAGAAACCGCATGGATTAACAAAGAACGTTATCAGACCATGTATCAGCAATCAGTTGATGACCCAGATACATTTTGGACAGAGCAGGCAAAAGAGTTTTTAACATGGGATTCACCTTGGACTAAGGTATCTAGCTACGATTTTTCAAAAGGCGAGGCTGAATGGTTTAAAGACGGAAAACTCAATGTAACCGTGAACTGTATTGACCGCCATCTAGAGAAAAGGAGTAATCAAACTGCGATCATATGGGAAGGCGATGACCCCTCTGATGATATGACAATTAGTTACCAAGAATTACATGATCAGGTGGCTAAGTTAGGCAATGTGCTCCGACAGAGAGGTGTTAAAAAAGGAGATCGGGTGTGTATTTATATGCCGATGATTCCTGAGGCAGCCTATGCAATGCTAGCCTGTGCTCGAATTGGTGCGGTACATTCTGTTGTCTTTGGCGGTTTTTCTCCAGAAGCACTAAAAGATCGGATTTTGGACTCAGACTGCAATGTTGTGATTACCTCAGATGAAGGCTATCGCGGAGGTAAAACTGTTCCGCTCAAGGCGAATGCTGATAAGGCGCTTGAGAGTTGCCCTTGCGTCCATACTTGCTTGGTTGTAAAACGAACAGGTGGGGCGGTCAGTTGGGCTGAGGATCGAGATGTCTGGTATCACCAGGCCATAGATAGTGTCTCGGCCGTTTGTGAACCAGAGACAATGGACTCAGAGGATCCATTGTTTATTTTGTACACCTCTGGCTCTACTGGAAAGCCCAAAGGGGTAATGCACACTACAGCTGGCTATTTATTGATGTCCGCAATGACCCACAAGTATACCTTTGATTATAAAGAAGGTGATATCTACTGGTGTACCGCCGATGTTGGCTGGATTACTGGGCACAGCTATATCCTTTATGGACCGCTGTGTAATGGTGGCACTTCTTTAATGTTTGAGGGTGTTCCTACCTATCCAGATGCATCCCGTTTTTGGCAAGTGATTGACAAACATAAGGTCAATCAATTCTATACAGCTCCAACCGCGATTCGCGCTTTGATGGGAGCAGGTGACCAGTTCGTGAAGAAGACCTCTCGCCAGTCCCTGAAGTTACTTGGAACTGTGGGTGAACCTATAAATCCAGAGGCTTGGGAATGGTACTACGGGACTATTGGTGATTCACGCTGCCCTGTTGTTGACACTTGGTGGCAGACCGAAACGGGGGGGCATATGCTCACTCCTCTCCCCGGCGCCACTGACTTAAAACCCGGTTCAGCGACTCAACCCTTTTTTGGTGTACAACCGATTTTATTGGATACTGAGGGTAATGAAATCAATGGTGAGGGTGAGGGATTATTGATGATTAAGGCCTCTTGGCCAAGCCAGATTCGCTCGGTCTATGGCGATCATAAGCGTTGTATCGAGACGTATTTTAGTGCATATCCGGGGTACTATTTTACCGGAGATGGGGCAAAGAGAGATGCTGATGGGTACTATTGGATAACGGGGCGTGTTGATGATGTACTCAACGTTTCCGGACACAGAATGGGTACTGCCGAAGTTGAAAGTGCTTTGGTGTTGCACGAGAAAGTTGCAGAGGCTGCTGTGGTGGGATATCCCCATGACATCAAAGGTCAGGGCATTTACTGTTACGTAACGCTGATGTCTAATGTCGAACCCGATGATGTCCTAAAAGCTGAATTAATAGCTCTGTGCAATGTTGAGATAGGCCCCATTGCGAAGCCTGATGTAATTCAGTGGGCGCCAGGGTTGCCTAAAACACGATCAGGCAAAATCATGCGTCGTATCCTGCGTAAGGTCGCAGCGAATGAACTTGATAATCTTGGAGATACGTCTACTTTGGCTGATCCAGGGGTTGTGGAAGAGTTGATTGCTAACAGGCATGTAAAATAATTATTACTGTTAGTTTTTTATCGGTTGATTAATAGAGGCTCAATGAAACTTTTTTTTGGGGTAATTCTTTCTGTATTCCTGGTTTATTTTGTACTTTTGTTGATTCCAGGATATCCACCCGTTGATGAAATTCCTTTTTATCAAGATTCAGGTGTATCAGTCATCGCCCATCGGGGTGGTCGAGCTCTAGTCCCAGGTAATACAATAGAGGCAGCAAAAAATGCTGTTGATATAGGTTCAGATATTATTGAAATTGACGTGCACTTAACGGCGGATAATACATTAGTAGTTAGGCATGATGCCATGATAGACACAACCACAAATGGATCCGGCTTGATTGCTAATATGACGCTCTCTGACATCCAGACATATGATGCGGGTTTCAATGAGATAGATTATCCTGGAGCCTCTTGGGAAATTCCTTTAACAGTGCCTTCGTTGAAATCGTTGTTCACAGCTCTGCCTAACCAACGCTACCTCATCGAGTTAAAACCTAAGACCTTGCCACCTGCGGATGCTCTATGCCAATTAATCTTGGAACACAAGTTACAGAATCAAGTTCTAGTGGGTTCTTTCCATAGTTCGGTGCTTCAATATTTTCGAAGATCCTGCCCATCTATTCCAACATCTCTAGGCAAGAGTGAGATAACTCTTTTTGTTCTCCTTGAAAGAATTAAGCTGGGTCATTTATTCAATTCCCCTGGTTATTCTATACAGCTACCCATAAAGTATGGAGACTTTGCTATTTTGACTCCAGGGTTAGTTAAACTAGCTCAAAATCTTAATATGCATGTCGATGTGTGGACGGTTAATGACCCCGTTGAGCTTGAGATAGTTTCGAACATCGGCGTAGACGGCATTATCACTGATAGGCCTGACATTGCTATATCATTACGCGACACCTCGATTGGTTTATAACGAAAAAGCATAATATTACACATAAAGTAATAACAAAGTATTCAGATAAGAATAGACAAAAGTTGCCTAATCCTATAGGCTAGGAGTCAACTAAAACACTCATTATCAGTGAAAGGGTAAAGGAAATAGATCGATTTATAGTCCGTTTGGACCGAAATGAAAGAAAACTAGCGTAATGTCCCTACATTGTCGTGGCATTAGTCTATTATAAACAATAATAATAATAACAAAACCGTGTAACCCACGTTTAAGCGAGACACATTATGAAACTAGATATCAGCAAACACCTGTCCAAATTAATGCGGGATAATAATTTATCGCAAAGTGGCCTCTCCCGAGCTACTGGCGTTCCTCAACCAACTATCAACCGTATTTTGAGTGAAGTCACTCGCGAACCGCGCCGAGATTCTGTTGTTCGAATAGCCAACTTTTTTGGTATTACTCCCGAATCGCTATATGGCTCTGCCGAAAGCAAATCTGTCAGAACTCCTGCAGCTGAGTCTGTTGAGGAGATCTACAAAAGAATTGCTATGCTCAGTATCAGCGAGCGAGCCGAGCTATTTGGCCGAGTATCAGAAAATCTCAAGTAGACAGATCGGCAAGATTTTTCTGTAGCAGTGTTATATTTTCTTTTGAAAGAGTCTCTAATTTAGTTTGGAACACGTTAAGCCCTTCATTAAAAGCTTCTTCTAGGCTAAGGGTTTCTACGTCGCTGGACTCAAAGTCATTGCTCAAATCTAATTCCATTTTTTTGCTCTCCTAGTCTTCCACCTTCTTCTTCAGATTCTAGAGTTTATGAGTTTGATGAGCTTGATGCATAGTACTTTTGTGTTAAATATTTAGTAATGTGATGTAGTTGGTGCTTTAAGTGTGATTTGCCGCATTAGACTTGCGAGCTTGACTCGAGTCATATAAGTTGCGATTACGTTAGAGTGTTTTTCAAATGTGGAGGTTTTCTTGTTAGACGGCGTTGAATTAAGTTTTTGGGCTACCGTTTTCACTGCCTGTCTGTTAGGAGCAATGTCCCCCGGACCAAGTTTGGCGGTCGTGGTCAATCACACGTTAGCTACAGGACGATTAGCAGGTTCATATGCCGCTATCAGTCATGGTATTGGAATAGGGATATATGCATTGATAACTGCATTTGGTTTATCTGCGGTGATTGAGCAGAACCCTGTCATATTTGAGAGTACTCAATTTGTGGGCAGCTTATTTTTACTTTATCTGGGCATTAAACTCATTTTTTCAGGCAAAAAGGTTGAGGAAATAGGGCTGGCATCATCGCCATCTTCATCTAATATGATGGCGATAAGAGATGGCCTTGGTATTGCGTTAATTAATCCAAAAATACTATTCTTTTTCACTGCGCTATTTAGTCAATTTGTCCAGATCGAAAGTTCGTTCGTGGACAAGATAGCTCTGGCAGTCATTGCTGGTGGAGTAGACGCTTTATGGTATTTATTGGTAGTGACCATAGTCTCACGATCTGGATCAATGGCTCGATATCAACGTGCTGGTGGCTTTTTTGATAAAGTTTTTGGTGTATTGCTGCTATTTATTGCGCTTGGATTCATCAACCAGATTATCCAAGGTTAATAATTAATTGTTCATAGGATTAACGATAAGATGACTTCATTTGAGGCACTTTATGATACCGCTGTCACTAATAAAGGGTCTCCCAAATTACTTGAAGCAATTATGCCTTCAATTAAAACTTCCGGTGAATTGGCTGAGATCTCAGATGATCGCTACCTATCAATGATGACTCGGTGTGTTTTTCGTGCTGGATTTGTATGGCGAGTTATCGATAACAAGTGGGCAGGTTTTGAGGCTGCATTTGCCAACTTCAATCCATTGGCTGTGGCCCACTTTAGTGATGAGCGGCTCGAAGAACTTGCCCAAGATACCAGTATTGTTCGCAATTTCACTAAAATAGTTTCTGTGAGAAATAATGCAGTTTACGTCCTTGATAAACAGCGAAGTCATGGCTCTTTTGGTTCATTTGTCGCTAGCTGGCCCAGTGACGATATCACTGGTTTATGGCTGGAGCTTAAAAAACATGGCTGTCGATTGGGCGGTAACAGTGGGCCTATGATGTTGAGAAGTATGGGGAAGGACACTTTCTTAATGACAAAAGATGTCTGTGATGCATTGGTTAACCATGGATTTATCGAAAAATTTAGTCCAAGTTCTCAACGGGATTTAAAAAGGGTCCAGGTAATCTTCAATGATCTGAGCCAAGAGTCCGGCCGACCCCTATGTGAGATTAGCCGAATACTGGCGTGTACTGTTTAATTTGGATGTTATCGAAATTGCTAAAGCTCACTTTCGATCCACTCGTCCATGCGGGCATCTAAAATGTCGAGAGGCAGAGCTCCCTTTGCATGCAATTGATCGTGAAAGCGACGTATATCAAATTTGTCTCCAAGCTTCTCCACGGCGCGAGCCCGTAATTCTTTAAATTTAAGTTCACCAATTTTATAAGCCAGAGCTTGACCTGGCCACGAAATGTAGCGATCAATCTCGACTTCTATATCATGTAGACTTTTAGCGGTATTGCCAGCAAAGAAGTTGATGGCTTTTTGACGATCCCAGCCAAATAGGTGCATGCCAGTATCGACAACTAAACGAACCGCACGCCACATCTCATAAGTTAGTTGACCGAATTTACTGTAGGGATCTTTATAAAATCCCATTTCATCACCCAAACTTTCTGCATAAAGTCCCCAGCCTTCGACAAATCCGGTATAGCTAAGATTTTGCAGCAGTACATGAGTTTCCGGTAGTTCACGTGCAAGGGATATTTGTAAATGGTGTCCAGGCATTGCCTCATGCAGGGTAAGCGCTTCCATTTCCCAAGTAGGACGTGTGTTGAGTGCATAAGTATTGGCATAAAAATAACCGGCACGACCACTTTCAAGGGACCCACCCTGATAATATGCTGTGGTCTGAGATTTAGCCGCATAACTCGGTATTTCAATAACGCCATAAGGCGAGCGAGGCAGTTTGCCAAAGAGTTTAGCTAGCTCTGGATCTGCTCGTTTGGCGATGTCGCGATATCCAGCCAATAAATCTTCCGCAGAGGTTTTATAGAATTGAGGATCTGTGCGCAAGAAAGCTGTAAATTCATCAAAGCTTCCTTCAAATCCAGAGAGGGTAATCACCTTGTCCATTTCTAGACGGATACGTTTTACTTCGCTTAATCCAAGTTTATGAATTTGCTCAGGGGTTAAATTAGTTGTGGTGAACCGCCTTGCCCTATGTCGATACCAATTATCACCGTTTGGAACATCAGATAGAGCGATAGATTGATTTGCACTGGGGATGTACTCATCCTCCAAAAATACCAGTAGTCGAGCAAATGCGGGGTAAACATTATTCTCTACAATATCTGTTGCCTCGGCAATAATTGCAGCTTGCTCTTTGGCAGTAATACTGCTGGGGAAGTCGCTAAAACTTTTCAGTAGCGGGCTCTTAGAGATATCTTTTGGCGTAGTGTTACGAATTTGATCAGGCACATCCCTTAGAGTAATTTTCGGCGGCGTAATTTTCTTGGCTAGGCCTTTCTTAAGGACCACTATATTTTTGTCAATATAGTCAGCCGCACCCCTCAGGCGCGCCAACCTGTCGAGGAAGTCTTGCCTGTTACTTTTTGGCATCAGGCTTAATGCATCAGCAATATCCTGTTGAACGCCAGCTCTCTGGTGTATCAGTATGTATTCTTCAGGGTAGATATATCCATCAACTTCATCGGCTACATTCTTTTCAACAAGCTTCCAGCCTAATAGAGCATCTTCAGTCAGCTCACTGGTATCAATTGCGCGAAGCTTTCGCAGAAAGCCTTTGGTCTTATCTTCATCCTCTCGAGCCGCCTTGAGCGAGGGGTCAGGCCAGCGTCCATTTTGCCCTGGATAGCCCACATAGGTTGCGTAAGTAGGAGAGGTGATCATTGTGTAGTGCCAAATCTCATCATAAAGACTGTTGAGCTTTTCTTGCTCTGATTGCATGGCAAATGCAGATTGAATGCTCAGGGCTGTGAGTACTATTGTGATTATCTTAAACATCTAGTTTCCCCTTATGGGTTTAGTTTCAGTATCCACGCATTCACATTATCTTCCAGAATTGGCAGAGATACTGAGCCGTCTTTGAGGACCACATTGTGAAATTCCCGAATATCAAATTTGTCGCCTAGGGCAATCTGCGCCTGTGCTCGTAATTCTTGTATTCTTAGCATACCGATTTTGTAAGCAGTTGCTTGAGAGGGCATCACAATATAGCGCTCTATTTGACGAATATTGTAACTTTCAGAGTGAGGCACATTGGCATTCATATAAGCGATAGCGTCCTCTCGAGTCCATTTTTTAGCATGAATGCCCGTATCAACTACTAGGCGGCAAGCACGATAAAGTTCGCCCGATAGCCGTCCAAAATCAGAATAAGGATCTACATACAGTCCAATTTCCTTTGGTACTGCTTCAGAGTATAGCCCCCAACCCTCGCTAAATACGGTGTAACCACCAAAGAGGCGAAATTTGGGAATATTTTGAAGTTCCTGTGCAATGGATATTTGCATATGATGACCAGGAATTCCTTCATGATATGCGAGAGCCTCCATATTGTATTTTGACATATCACTCATCTTGTAGAGATTAGCAAAATAGGTGCCTGGGCGACTCCCATCTGGTGCAGGTCTCTGGTAGAAAGCTTGGCCTGCAGAGGCTTCGCGGAACGGTTCTACGGCTTTGACTATTAAATCGGCTTTAGGCTCAGTGATGAACAGTTCATTAAGCCGAGACTTCATATTATCAATCACTGCTGTTGCTTTATCTAAGTAAGCCTGCTTACCCGCCGCAGTATCAGGATAGTAAAATTGAGGATCATTACGCATAAAGGCGAAAAACTCTTGAAGATCGCCTTCAAATCCAACCGTATTCATAATGTCTTGCATTTCCGACTGAATACGAGCCACTTCCTTGAGTCCACGGTTGTGAATTTGATCAGCGGTTAGATCGGTTGTAGTCGTTCTTTGAAGAGCAAATTCGTAAAATTTGTCGCCATCTGGGAATTTCCATACGCCATGATCATTGGTAGCCACAGATTCTAGATCGCGGAGCGCTAATTGGAGCCTTCGATAGGCCGGAGCAAGATGATCCTTTAGCGCATTAGAGGCTGCTGATGTCAATTCAGATCTTGTGTCGTCTGCGATGTCTATATTTTCAATCTTACGTTTAAAATCAGCAAGAAGGGTGCTATCAGAGCCCTCATCAAAAGGAGCTCCAATTAAAATATTATCAATAGATTTTAAGACTAGGGGGAAGACGAATTTAGGCGCGATAATGTTTTTATCTTGGCGGATTTTGAGATGCTCAATAAGCTGATCTAGGACTTTTGGCGTGGCCGCAAGTCTTTTGATATAGGCTTGAGCCTCCTCTTCATTAGCAATTAGGTGTTGATTAATGAGAAAGGATGGAATCGTGCCATGGACTCCGCGCATCTGGCTGACAGGATAACTGTGATACCGCCAACGATCGCCCTCTAATCTTTTGTTAGCCTGTTCTATAAACATTTTCACGCTAAGCTTTGCTGAGTCATCAACGTTTGATAGATCAATCCTCATAACTTGTTGTAGATGGTTTCGTGTCATCTGAAGACTTTTATCCCTGGCTTGATCAGAATTATCATCCCACTCGTCGTAGCGCTCTCGCATGCCAAGGTAAGTCATGTATTGGGGGCTTTCTTGTAACTCCTCCATAAATAGTTCATCAAGAAACTCGATAACCTGTTGTGATGTCATTGCTGTTGATTCTGAAGAGGCCGATTCTGATTGATCCATCTGACAACCGGCGGACAGAGAAAATATCATCATCGTAATAAGGGATAAAAAAGCGTTCTTCATGATCGAAACTCCTTCAAGTTGATCGATAAAAAATATTTAAAATTTGATGTTGGCTTACGTTATTTACTCGGTGGCATGTTATTATTGTCGCTCCTAAGGGGCGGTCATTTGTTATCGACCTGAGAAGCACCCTTTGAACCTGATCCGGATTATGCCGGCGTAGGAATAGGAGATTGCTTGCCTTTACTTCGCCATTTAACCCCGGGTCTCTTTAAAACTAGTTTCAGAGGCTTTATATGTACGGCTCGCACAAATCAATAGCTTTTCAAGCGAACTATATTTGTAATATCGTCAAAAATCTATGTTTTATCATTTTGTCTTTACTCGCAAGCGCCAGTGCTGCAGAGCAAACAATCGAAGAGATCATCGTCACCTCTGATTTCCGTGACTTGAGCTTGCTAGAAACCACTGCAAGCATAACTATCTTGGATAGTAACAAGATCAGCCAGCGAAATGCTAAGCATTTAGAGCAGTTATTGAATATAGCTCCTAATGTTAATTTTTCTAGTGGAGCCTCCAGAGGAAAATTCATTCAGATTCGCGGTATTGGAGAGCGCAGCCAGTTTATAGAGCCATTGAATCCATCAGTAGGCATCTTAGTTGATGGGATCGACTTTACGGGTATTGCTGGTGCAGCCACTACTATGGATACCAAGCAAGTTGAAATATTACGTGGACCACAGGGAACCCTCTATGGGACAAATGCATTAGCAGGCCTGATCAATATCACCTCTAATCAGCCAACGGACAGTACTGAGGGTAATATATCATTGGATGTCGGGCATTTTGGCACTCGCACAGTGGCCGCTGCGGTCGGTGGTTCTTTAGCTGAGCAATCGAAATATCGCCTAGCAGCCCAACATCATAGTAGCGATGGTTATATATCTAATAATTTTCTGAACAGAGATGATACCGATAATATTGATGAGCTTAGTTTACGTAGCATTTTTGACTGGCAAGCTGGCGATGATCTCAGCCTAAAATTCACCCTATTTCATGTGGATGCAGATAATGGTTATGACGGCTTTTCCCTTGATAATACGCGACGGACCTTGTCGGACAATCCGGGGCACGACCGCCAAAAATCATCAGCAATTGCTATGCAAAGTCATTGGCAGGGCAATGATCAGTTCGATATGGTTGGCCTAGTAAGCGTTGTCGATACTGAACTTGAGTATGGCTATGATGAAGATTGGGCGTTTCCAGCAATATGTATGGGCCAAGCGTGTGAAGGTTGGGAATATAACTCTGAAGATAATTATCAACGAGATCGTGACAATAGAGTTGTTGACATAAAGTTAGTCTCGAGTCAGCCAAAACACCTGTTAGGCAATAATACAGATTGGGCAATTGGTCTTTACTCTCGTGACCAAGATGAGGGTCTACTGCGCCAATACACCTACAGTATTGACGACTTCGTCAGCCAATTTGATACTAGCAATCGAGCTGTTTATGGTCAGCTGGATATGATGTTATCTCCCGATCTAACTATCATTGCTGGCATTAGATTTGAGAATCGCACAGCCACTTACAGTGACAGCGATACCGTTGACCACAGTGTTGATGAGAATCTTTGGGCTGGACGCGCTGCCCTGCAATACAACTTTGATGCTAACACTATGATTTACGGTCTACTGTCTCGAGGTTACAAAGCAGGTGGTGTGAATAGCGATTCATCCTTGGCTGCTAAAGATCGTGAATTTGACACTGAGGTGATGTGGAATCTAGAAACAGGAGTCAAAGGAAACTGGTTAGACCAGAGATTGCAAGTTCAGCTTTCATTATTTTATCAACAGCGAGAAGATATTCAGATTAAACAGTCTCTGGTTCAATCTAGAGACGATAGTAATGCCAGTAATTTTATCGATTATTTCGGCAATTCAGCCAAAGGCAGTAACTACGGACTAGAACTTGAACTCAACTGGATGCCCACTGACGATTTCATGATATTTGGATCCCTTGGGTTGTTGGAAACGGACTATGACACTCCGCTTTCAGCTACTTTAGATAGTCGTGATCAGGCTCATGCCCCCAATTATCAATTTGTTGCAGGTAGCAGCATACAGGTCACTCAAAATCTTAGTTGGACAATCGACATAGAAGGGAAAGATTCCTTTTATCTATCCTCCAGTCATGATGAACAATCTTCCTCTTATGAGTTGTTCAATACCAACCTGACCTATCGCATTGAGCGTTGGACTCTGTCTATTTGGGGTCGTAATCTTTCCAATAAAGATGTCATCGTTCGTGGCTTTGGCGGCTTTGGAAATGATCCACGCAAATACTACGCAGTAGAACCCTATTACCAGTTTGGTGAACCGCGCACATTCGGTCTCCGTGGGCAGTATAATTTTTGATGGCATATCTCAACTGAATAAAGTCAACGAGGTAATTTGATGCAGGTGACAATCGATATCAGTATGTACCCCAATAGGGAGGACTTTATTCCTCCCATTGATGGATTCATCGAAAAGATAAATCATTTTGAGAATCTTAAAATTACCACATTCCCCACAAGCACAGTGATTCAGGGTGAGTATGAGCATGCCATGAAAGCTGTTCAAGATACTATTGCTACTTGTTATTTAGAATATAACATGGCGGTTTATGTCGCTAAAATTATCCCTGGTTATGAGGCACTTTAGTTGAGTTTTGATTGGGTGAATCTCGAAACACTCGCGGTTGTTTTGGGCATTGGGTACCTAGTGCTAGCAATGCGTGAAAACAGTCTCTGTTGGTACTGTGCATTTTTTAGCACTGCGCTTTATGTTTGGATTTTTGGAGATGTTGATTTATACATGGAATCGGCACTTAATGTCTACTACATGGGGATGGCTATCTATGGTTGGTCGCAGTGGCAGCGAGGAGGCGTTGATAACACAGGAGTCAAGATTGTCCGCTGGACGCTAAAACAACACAGCATTGGCGTGATAGGAATTTTTACAATATCGGTTATTTCAGGCTACCTTCTGTCTAAGAATACCAGCGCCCAACTGCCGTATCTTGATTCTTTTACCACCTGGGGTAGCGTCTTTACAACGGTGATGGTGGCGCGAAAGGTACTTGAAAATTGGTTGTACTGGATAGTGATTAACGCAGTATCTATTTATCTCTATATTGATCGGGGCTTAGACCAGACAGCGGCAATGTTTGCGCTGTATTTAGTCTTAGCTACACTAGGGTTCTATGCGTGGAAAAAAGCTTATGTCACCCAGAACAGCTCAAATACTCGATAAAACCCTATCTCGTTGGCGACAATGGGACACCGGCCTCGATAATAGTCTTGCCGAGCAACCTAAAGTGATCCAACAGCTGTTAGGTGGCCTCACCAATCAAACTTTTCTTGCTGCCAGCGGTGACTTTCGTGCGGCGGTACGAGTTAATGCAGCTAATACTGGCTTTCTTGGTATTGACCGAGATAGAGAGCAGCTTTTACTTAAGGCTCTTCAGTCTAGCGGGTGTGTTCCAAAACTTTTATACGCCGATGGGGATGCCCAGGTAACCGAGTTAATTCGTGGCCGCCACTTAACTGATAGTGATTTGGCTGATACAGATATTCAATATCATCTCGAAAACTGTATTAGCCGTATTCAAACTTATGCGGTGGAAAATATAAGTCGGCGAAACTATCTAAGTTATATTCATCTATACAGTGATCAGTTAACTGATTTTCAAGGATTGACTGAGATAGAGGACGCCGCAAGCATAATTGACAATAGTGTCTGGGGTCCGGTGATCGGTCACCACGATTTGATATTAGAAAACGTTATTTATGATGGCCAAAAAATGTATTTTATTGACTGGGAATATGCACACCTTGGTCATCCTTTAATCGACCACATTAAGCTATTTGGCCGAGATTATTGTGCAAACAAAGCGGATATACACACTATTAACGCACTGGAGACTCTCCAACGCGGTATTGAAAAATTATGGTACGCAGTGCAGGATAGCCAAACGAAAAATCATCGAGAATCACAGGAATAAACAATGAACAAACCTCTCAATGAGTTAACTCCAGAAGAACAATATGTCATACAGCAAAAGGGCACCGAGCGGCCTTTTACAGGTTTGCTAAATGATCACTCGGAGGGTGGGCTGTATATATGCAAGCAGTGTGATGCGCCTTTGTATCGGTCCGAGCACAAATTTCAGTCTCACTGCGGTTGGCCTAGTTTTGATGATGAAATTGAAGATGCCGTAACAAGAGAACCAGACGCTGATGGCCGGCGCACCGAAATTCTTTGCGCCAACTGCGGCGGCCACCTTGGCCATGTTTTTAGTGGCGAAGGTTACACAGAAAAAAACATCCGACACTGCGTCAACAGTATTTCAATGAAGTTTGTTGCCGCCGAATAAATATCGAAGCTTTTTAAACACTAATCCCGAAAGTTTTTAAACTGGAAAGGCTGGCCAAGGCTAGCCTCACGCACTGATGCCATAACTGCTTGCAGATCATCGCGCTTCTTGCCCGTAACGCGTACTTCATCTCCCTGCACTTGGGCCTGAACCTTCAGCTTTTTCTCTTTGATTAGTTTGACTAACTTTTTGGAGACATCAGCAGCAATTCCCTGTTTAAAGCTAACATTTAACGAGAATGTCTTGCCACTATGAAACGCCTCTTCATCATATTCCATTACAGTGGGGTCGATTTTGCGTTTAACCAACTGGGTGGCAAAAATATCGAGTAATTGTTGGCACTGAAAATCAGCTTCAGCCTTTAGTGTCACCACATCATTAGCGAGAGTAATACTCGCATCGACACCCCTAAAGTCGAATCGAGTGGTTAATTCTCGGGCTGCATTGTTAGTTGCATTCAATATCTCGGCACTGTCAACTTCTGAAACAATATCTAAACTGGGCATAGGACAACTCTTCTTAATCGATTTAAGGTATTATTTTAACTTATTATGCTTGGGTCAATAAAAATCAATGGTCAACTCATGTATCTGCGGTAATAACATAGCTTTTTCAAGCTGCTGTGAGCCTTATTTGAAAGGTAGCGCCATACCAAGCGAACCTGAACAGCTAATGCGCTCTCGTTACAGTGCTTATGCTTTGGGTGGGTTTGGTGAGTATTTGTTAAAGACCTGGTTTCCACCCATGGCGAAAAATCTTAGGGTGAGTGAGCTCTCAGAAAAAACTCAGCAATGGATCAAACTTGATGTTTTAGGATCAGGCCATACAGATACAGAGGGTTGGGTAGAATTTAAAGCCACTTATCAAACTAACAGTGGCAAAAGCGTAATGCATGAGAAGTCAGTTTTTACTCGAATAGAGCAGCAATGGTTTTATATTGGTGGTGAGATTATATAGACTTAGAATCTCCATGATCATCAGTTGATTTAAGGTAAATATTAGCAATGGACCTAAAATTAGTCGACCCTGAGCTCATACCAGCACTTGAGGCCATACCTGAGTTCGACATCTGGGCGGATCTAACTGTGACGCGGCAGGTGTCACTGCAGCGTAGTCAAGCTGTCGCAGCCACTCTGGCGCCTATCAGTAACGTCTCAACGTTGGATTACCAAGTGCAACAAGATAGCGATGACTCTGTGCCAGTCAGGGTTTATCGCCCTGTTGGGCATAAAGAGAACCTTCCCGCATTACTCTGGATCCATGGTGGTGGATACTGCTTTGGTAGTATGGAAGGGGATGATTATTCAGTAAAGCGTATGGTAGAAGATATCGGTTGTGTGGTGATATCTGTGGACTACCGACTAGCACCTGAATTTCCTTTTCCTGTGCCATTAAATGACTGCTATGCCGCTTTACTTTGGGTTTTTGATAATGCGCATATGCTCAAGGTTGATAAGTCTTCTATTGCCATCGGAGGTATTAGTGCGGGAGGTGGTTTAGCCGCAGGTCTTGCGCTGTTGGCTAGGGATAGGGCAGAAGTATCGGTGGTCTTTCAGGCGCTGCTTTGTCCGATGATTGACAACAACAGCACATCAGACTCAAGCTTTATTGTTACTGATAAGCGCATCTGGAACCGCCAGTCTAATCTTCAAGGATGGATGTATTACTTGGGGTTGCACAAGACCTCGGAGCAAGAGCCCTATGCGGCATCTAAATACGCCGCTCCAACCCACGCTAGCGACTTACACGGCTTGCCGCCGGCTTACATTGGCGTTGGTTCTGTCGATCTGTTCTTAGATGAAAATAGAGACTACGCAAAACGACTAAATGCCTCAGGCGTTGCTACCCAGTTCGAAGTATTTCCTGGAGGGTTTCATGCGTTTGAGTTTTATGTGCCAGACGCGGCCATCTCAAGATTGGCAAGAGACACTCATTACAGCGCCATTAGGCTAGGTTTATTCGGCTAGGGATTCTCCATCTTCTTTTTTGGGCGCGACCATGCGCCCGAAGAGAATACCAACTTCAAATAGCAACCACATGGGGATCGCTAAAAGCGTCTGGGAGATAATATCGGGCGGCGTTAGCAACATTCCGAGAATAAAACACAAAACAAAGACGTAGGGTCTTTTCTTGGCCAAATTATCAGGTTCGACTGCTCCCATCCAAGACAAAATAACCACCGCAATCGGAATTTCAAAACTCAACCCAAAAGCAAAAAACAACTTAAGTACAAAATCAAGATAACTGCGAATGTCCGGCATGACACTGATGCCCTCTGGGACTATGCTGGTGAAAAACATAAATACCAGTGGAAATACCACATAGTAAGCAAAGGCCATTCCACTATAAAAAAGCGCAACGCTTGAGAAGAATAAGGGTAAAACAATTTTCTTTTCACGTTTATAAAGCCCGGGCGCTAAGAAGGCCCAAGTTTGGTAAAGGATATAGGGCATCGCCGCAAACACTGACAATACCAATGTCAGTTTAAATGGCGTTAGGAAGGGCGATGCAACCTCAGTGGCGATCATACTGAGGTTATCCGGCAGATAAACTCTTATGGGCTCTGAAATGTACAAATAGAGCTCATTACTAAATGAAAATAGTCCTGCAAAAATCACTAACACAGCCACAACCGATCGTAATACACGGTTTCTGAACTCAATCAGATGTGCCATAAATGGTTGGCTTTCGAGGGTTTCTGATTCAGACATTTTTTTGATCGTCAGGGAGAATAGAATGCTGCGTTTGGGCAACATCCTCTAAATGATTTTTGGTTTTCTCAAGATCCCGCATAATTTGTTCGTTATGGAGTTGCCTGCGAATTTCATCGATGCCCACTTCATCTTCGATCTCAGTGCGTGCAGCAGATAAAAACTGTCTTAGGCGTCCAAACCAAAGACTTATAGTGCGAACAGTCTCCGGCAGACGCTCAGGTCCCATCACAATGAGAGAGAGCACCGCCACAATAAGTAATTCAGAAAAACCAATATCAAACATAAATATTAACTAGCCTTATACCAATGACTCTGACTAGTCTTTATGCTCATCTTTTTCTGAGTGTTGTTCAGCGTTTACCGATTCGTCAGCCACTGCATCTTCCTCAGATTCATGAGATACCGAATCTTTAAAACCTTTTACCGCACCACCGAGATCTGAACCGATATTGCGTAGTTTTTTAGTGCCGAAAATAAGGGCCACTATGACTAAAACGATTAATAATTCTTGCCATCCAAAACCCATTACTATTCTCCTATTTTATTAGTCTGTGTTACGTTGAGCCTTTTCTTCAAGGCCAGATAAACCAAAGCGTCGCTCCAATTCTTCGAGTACCGACGTGGCATTTTCACCAAGATGTGACAGCATAACTAGTGAATGAAACCAGAGATCTGCTGTTTCATACACAACTTTATCATTTTCACCGCTATGTTCTGCGTCTTTTGCTGCCAGTATGGTCTCGGCAGACTCCTCACTGACTTTTTCAAGTATTTTATTGAGTCCTTTGTGATGAAGACTCGCCACATAAGACTTTTCAGCAGGCATACTTTTACGAGTCTCAATAACATCGCTCAGTTGCTTTAAAACTGAATCATCCATCAGTAAATATCCTTTGGGTCTTTAAGTACTTTGTCCACTGCTTGCCACTCACCGTCTTTGAACACCCGATAAAAGCATGATTGTCGGCCTGTGTGACAGGCGATGTCGCCCACCTGATTAACCTTCATCATGATTACGTCACTGTCACAGTCTAGTCTTAACTCTATCAGATGTTGCACATGACCTGATTCTTCACCTTTGCGCCATAACTTTTGTCGAGATCGTGACCAGTAAATAGCTCTATTCTCAATCACTGTGAGCTCTAGAGCTTCCCGGTTCATCCAAGCCATCATTAAAATAACGCCCGTATCAGCATCTTGGGCGATAGCTGGCACTAATCCGTCGCTGTTCCAACTGATATCATCGAGGTAACTCATTGTTAAGTGCCAGTAAGTGAAAAATATTTTGGGTAATTATGGCAGGTGTTACGGTGTAACTAAAGCTGAGACTAGCGAAGCAGCAGAATTAAAAGGCCCGTTAACATCAGAGCAATACTTGTATCGGTTGGCTCACTGAGTATCTCTCCCCATTGAGAAAGGGCTAACACAACGCCTCCACCTAAGGCGCTAAAGCCTAAGCCGCTGACTATTCCTTTTTTGATAGGCACCTTTTTACTTTCTGAAATATCCCCGTTTTTGTGCGTTGGCCCATCAGGCTGCGATGCTTTTAATGCCTGAAATATCATCGGTGGTATTTGAGGGAAGTGTTCCAACCAATCAGGTGCATAGCGCTTAAGTTGATTGAAAATATTTTTTGGGGAGTAGCGATCTTTAAGCCATTTCTCTAAAAAAGGCTGTGCTGTTTGCCAGAGATCTAAATCAGGGTATAGCTGTCGGCCCAACCCTTCGATGTTGAGAAGAGTTTTTTGCAGAAGTACCAGAGAAGGCTGCACTTCCATATCAAATCGTCGTGCTGTTGCAAACAGATCGATAAGCATGTGGCCCAATGAGATTTCACTAAGGGGTCGTTGGAAAATAGGCTCGCATACGGACCTTATGGCGCCAGTAAAATCATTGATCGAGGTGTCTTTAGGTACCCATCCCGATCGAACATGAAGTTCGGCAACTAGGCGATAATCGCGCTGGAACATAGCCAACAGATTGCGAGCCATATAAAACTGATCTTCACTAGAAAGTGAGCCCATAATGGCACAGTCAACAGCAATATAGGTAGGCGACTTGGGGTTGGTTGCATCGACAAAAATATTGCCTGGATGCATGTCAGCATGGAAAAAATTATGCTCGAATACCTGGGTGAAAAATATCTCTACACCCCGCTCAGCCAGCAGTTTAAGGTCGACACTTGCCGCTTCCAACTGTTCCATGTCTGTAACTGGAATGCCATAGATTCGCTCCATGACCAGAACATCTTTGTTAGAGTATGGCCAGTGTATCTCTGGGACATGCAGCATCGACGAGTCTGCAAAGTTGTGGCGCAGTAGGGAGGCATTCGCGCCCTCTGATTGTAGGTTAAGCTCTTCAATAATGACAGATTCGTAGTCCTTTACTACTTCTACAGGGTGTAACCGCTGTCCATCCTCGCTGTACTTTAGAACTAATCGGGCCAATGTATAAAGCAAGGCAAGGTCCTTGCGGATTGTTTTCTCAATATTTGGCCGCACCGCTTTAACTACGACTTCTTGGCCGTCAGCTAATACTGCCGCATGGACTTGAGCAACAGAAGCAGATGCTAGAGGTTCTGACTCGAAGCTTTGAAATAGATCATCCGTCTTCCCAGCTAAAGCAGTCTCTACATTTTGTTTAAATACCGCCGAGGAAAAGGGTGGAACATTATCTTGCAGTGCGGACAACTCACTACTGATATCGTCGGGAACAAGATCTGGACGGGTTGAGAGCAACTGGCCAAACTTTACAAAGATAGGGCCAAGTTCTTCTAAGGATTTTCTTAATCGCTCTCCACGATCTTCATGGGCAGGGCCAAATAACATGGCTGGCGCCAGTAAAAGTCGAGCCCCTAGAGGCAGCTTATGCTTGTCGAGCAACAAATCGAGACGATATTTACCGACCACCCTGATTATCTTGATCATGCGCCTTAGTCTAATCACGAGTTAAGAGCTCCAGGATCACTGGGGGTTATCTTCTGATAGAGCCGCTTTACTCTTGCAGCTAAGCGATCTGCATCAGCAGAAAGCTGTCGAATATCAGGGATGATCGCTTCAAATTCATTTTTACTGGGTGTGAGATTAAATTCCTCTTGAGCAACTTCAACCAACCCAGTCGAAGCTCGGGTGACGATGTCTTGTCTAATCACCGCTGAGTTTCGAACAGTCTTGGCTATTAAATGAGCAGGGATATCGCCAATAATTTCTGCTAACGCGCCTTCCCAGTCAATATCCACATCTCCCATAATCTTATTGAGCTGATGCAGAGTGTCTAAATTGCCACTGACGTTAACGCCAGTACCCGAAAAAGAGATCGACTCTTTCGCATTGACGGCGATAGCAGCCATTGCAATCAATGTTCCATTAATTGTGACAGTGACATTTCCATCCCAATTATCATGCAGTTGAATACCAGTAGCGGTAGGTTCTATAGCGATGGTGAGAGGTGGCAGAGTACTTTCAACTAAGAATACCTGACCTTCTAGCTTGGTCAGAGCTTGTTTGGACGCGGGATCCTTTGTCAGGGCGGCGTTAATCAGGGCTTCTGCACCTTCAAGTGCAGTTCTTTTAAATAGGGACAGCATCGTTAAGGCTTGACTCCACGATGCAGGGCAACAATACCACCAGTCATATTATGAAAATCAGTATTGGCAAAACCAGCATCATCTAACATCTGCAAAAGAGTCCCTTGATCAGGATGCATACGAATAGATTCTGCCAAGTATTGGTAACTATCAGCGTCACCTGCAAATGCCTTACCCAGTTTTGGTAAAATATTGAATGAATATGTATCGTAGATTTTGCCCAGCAATGGATTGCCGGGTTTAGAGAACTCCAATATCAATAGTCGTCCGCCGGGTTTCAAAACTCGCAACATTGAACGTAACGCCATGTCTTTATCAGTAACATTGCGGAGACCAAAAGCGATAGTGATCACGTCAAAGGTATTGTCAGGGAATGGCAAATGTTGCGCATCTGCTTGAGAGAATTGAACATTGTTAACGATTCCTCGGTCCACCAAGCGATCACGGCCCACCTTTAGCATCGAGTCATTAATGTCAGCTAATACAACACAGCCTTCTGGGCCGACAATGCCGGAGAATTTTGCGGCTAAATCACCAGTACCACCGGCAATATCTAACACCTTGTGTCCTTTCCGAACACCAGACATTTCAATTGTCATGCGCTTCCAGAGTCGATGAACACCACCAGACATCAAGTCGTTCATGAGATCATAGTTACCTGCTACAGAGTGAAATACATCGGCGACTTTGCCGGCTTTTTCCTCGACATCAACGGTTTTATAACCAAAGTGAGTAGTTTTTTCAGACATCGTTATCATAGTGCATTAAAAAATTGGCCGACCATTGTAGCCTTACTTGAGCGGTTTGGATATCAATGGAGGTGGATACTAAAAAAATCAGTGACTCGCCAATTAGGTCAACGGCATCAAGTGTTTTAGGGACCCTATTCTAAGTCAGATTAACAACCTGCACACCGGGTTCGCGAGATTGCCCTGCTTCGTGCAAACGACCAAGATAACTTATCCAGTTGTCAGTGTAACCTTCACCCAATTCGTAAAGATAATCCCAAGTGAAAATTCCTGAATCATGGCCATCGTTGAAGGTAATTTGAATCGCGTAATTGCCAGCTTGTTGAATACCTTGAATGAGCACTCGACGCTTGCCATACTGAAGTACTTCTTGCCCTTTACCATGTCCGCGAACTTCAGCGCTCGGAGA
>ERZ1047821.101-NODE-101-length-76842-cov-126.073281_pt1 | contig 76842 bp, 70 predicted proteins | sample MGYA00383096_ERZ1047821 | MGnify/ENA primary metagenome ERZ1047821 (study PRJEB29581, sample SAMEA5548366) | metagenome | biome: marine; feature: coastal; material: water | depth 25 m | study: Short-term variability in the microbial, nano- and picoplankton... | reverse complement strand
TTGGTCGAACTACTGCAGTTGAACTAGAGTTTTCTCAAGTAGAGAAAACATAACACAACCCATTGGGTTAAATTTGTTAACGGGGAGCTTGATAGGCGCTTGAACCCATAGGAGATAAAAATGGCAAAAAAAATTGAGTCATATATAAAACTGCAGGTCCCTGCGGCAGAAGCTAATCCTTCGCCACCAGTTGGACCAGCTTTAGGTCAGCATGGTGTAAATATCATGGAATTTTGTAAGGCGTTCAATGCCCAAACACAAGAGATTGATAAAGGTATGCCTGTCCCAGTAATTATTACTGTCTACAGTGATAGAAGCTTCACATTTGTAACTAAAACACCTCCTGCAGCAGTCCTTCTTCGAAAAGTGACTGGTATTGCAAAAGGGAGTGGAGAGCCTCATATTAATAAAGTTGGCACAGTAACTCGTGCACAACTAGAGGAAGTTGCTAATATCAAAATGAAAGATTTAAATGCAAATGATTTAGACGCTGCTGTCCAAATCGTTGCCGGAACTGCCCGCTCTATGGGCCTTGTGGTGGAGGGTTGATGATGACTACTTTAACAAAAAACCAAAAAGCAAATATATCAAAAATTAAAGAAGGCGAAAAGTACAAAATTTCTGATGCTTTAGCGCTAGTTAAGGAATGCGCAACTGCAAAGTTTGATGAGTCTGTTGACGTAAGTATTAACTTGGGAATTGATACAAAAAAATCTGATCAAACTGTTCGTGGTGCTGTTGTTCTGCCAAATGGTACTGGAAAGGTTGTCCGTATTGCTGTCTTTACTCAGGGCGATAATGTTCAAAAAGCGACTGATGCAGGTGCAGATATTGTGGGTATGGATGATTTAATGAAAACTATGCAAGATGGAGATTTGAATTATGACGTTGTTATAGCCTCTCCAGATGCAATGGGAGTCGTTGGAAGATTAGGACAAGTTTTAGGTCCTCGTGGTTTGATGCCTAATCCCAAAGTAGGAACTGTAACTCCTGACGTTGCAACAGCAGTTAAAAATGCAAAAGCTGGTCAGGTGCGCTATCGTGCGGATAAGTCTGGAATTGTTCATGCAGGTGTTGGTAAAGCTTCTTTTGATGTTAAAGCATTAGAAGAAAATGTAACTGCACTAATAGATGCTCTTAAGAAAGCAAAACCAAGCTCAGCGAAAGGCGTGTACTTTAAAAAAATTAGTGTTTCTTCAACAATGGGCCCAGGCCTCAGTATTGATGGGGCGAGTGTAGATATTTAAATAGATTTAACTACTGATAAATAATTTATCAGTTATGAATTCTTTGGGCGACAAGGTTACTTGTTTAGCCTCAAAGACCATAGGTGTGATGAGCTGCTTGCAGTTAATTACTTAATAAATTGATCCTTCAATTTGCCTATGTAGAGGGTATGGAAATACCTTGTGGCGAAAGTTGTAATTTTATAACTTTCTTTTTTTAATTGTTCAGGAGAGACTATGGCTCTTAGTTTTGAAGCAAAAAAAGCAGTTGTCGAACAGGTTAATGCAGTCGCTATAAGCGCTGTATCTGTTGGTGCTGCTGAGTATCGTGGATTGAATGTTGAACAAATGACTAACCTACGAAGCGCTGCTATTGAGGCAGATGTTTCTTTGCGTGTTGTTAAAAATACACTTGCAAAGAGAGCGTTAGCAGAGACAGAATGTGAATGTATATTACCTGTCTTAAGTGGACCGGTTATCTTGGGATTTTCTCAAGAAGATCCGGGTGCTGTTGCGCGCGTTTTTCGTGACTTTATTAAAGAAAATAAAGACTTAGTCGTTAAAGGTTTGGGGGTATCCGGAGAGTTTGTTGATGCAGATCAACTCAAGCGAATCGCGAGCCTTCCAACTAAAGATCAGGCAATCAGTATGTTGATGGCGTTGATGCTTGCACCAACAGAGAAACTAGTTAGAACTCTAAATGAAGTTCCTACCAAGTTAACTCGAGTTGTGGCAGCTGTGCGTGATCAAAAACAATAATAATTATATAGAGGAGTAAATATCATGGCGAAATTAAGTAACGAAGATATTTTAGGTGCAATTGCAGACATGTCTGTGATGGATGTTGTTGAGCTCGTTTCAGCAATGGAAGAAAAATTTGGAGTGTCTGCAGCAGCGGTTGCAGCAGCACCAGTAGCGGTAGCAGCAGAAGCTGGTGCAGCGGCTGAAGAACAGACTGAATTTAATGTAATGTTAACAAGCTTTGGTGAGAAGAAAGTTGCTGTAATTAAAGCTGTTCGTAGCATGACAGGATTAGGTCTTAAAGAGGCTAAGGATCTTGTTGAAAGTGCTCCAGCAGCGATTAAAGAAGGCGCATCAAAAGCAGAAGCTGATGATATGCTAAAGCAGCTTGAAGAAGCTGGCGCTAGCGTAGAACTTAAGTAATTTGTTCAATGCAAAAAACCAAAATCCCCATAAGGGGATTTTGGTGTTTTTATTCAAAAGTAATTTTGAAAACAATTTGTTGATTAATACGGGGCATTCATGACATATTCATTTACAGAAAAAAAACGTATCAGAAATAATTTTGGAACAAGAGAATCGATTCTTAAAGAACCAGATTTATTGTCTATTCAAATTAATTCATTTAATAGCTTTATTCAAGCGGGAGCCGTTGAAAAAGAAAATATCGGTCTTCACTCAGTCTTTCAATCTGTTTTTCCAATTACAGCCCTTAATGGATATGCAGAAATTGAATACTTAGATTATGAACTTCAAGAGCCAAAATACAGTGTCAAAGAATGTAAGCTTAGAGGTGTTACCTATGCTGCAACATTACAAGTTAAGCTAAATTTAGTTCTTTTTGACAAGAATGGATCAAATTTAAAGAAAAAGCGTCGCGTTAAGCAAGTTATAGAGGAATGTGTTTATCTTGGTCAGCTTCCACTAATGACCGATACTGGTACTTTTGTTATTAATGGTACAGAACGTGTGGTTGTTTCTCAGCTTCATCGTTCACCGGGCGTAATTTTTGAACACGATAAGGGAAAGACGCACTCTTCAGGAAAGATTTTATTTTCTTCGCGAATAATTCCATACCGCGGCTCTTGGTTAGATTTTGAATTTGATCATCACGAACATTTGTTTGTTCGAATAGACAGAAGGAGGAAACTCCCTGTTACGACACTGCTTCGCGCTATGGGCCTGTCGACTAATGAGATTATTGATACTTTCTTTGATCATATTGCTGTGAAGATGAAATCTAAATCATGTGATTTAGTCATCAAACCAGAGCTTTTAAGAGGAATTATTGCTGAATTTGATATCAAAATTGGTAAAGATGTTTTAGTTGAACAAGGCCGTAGAATAACTGCTAAGCACGTTAAGATGCTTCAAACTGCAAAAGTTGATTCAATCAATGCACCATTAGAGTACCTAATCGGAAAAGTTGTCTCTTCAGATATAGTTGATACCGATACTGGTGAAATATTACTGGCTGCTAATTCTTCGATATCAGAAGAATCTATTGAGGTTCTAGCTGCAACAAAAATTAAGAAAATTAATATTATTTATATCAATGATGCTGAAAATGGCATTTATATTTCAGATACATTACGCCTTGATGAATTACAGACAGAAATCGAAGCGCGCATGTCTATATACCATGTAATGAGACCTGGTGAGCCTGCAACTGAAGATGCAGTTAATGCTCTTTTTTCTAATCTATTCTTTAACAATGATCGATATGACCTCTCAAAAGTTGGTCGTATGAAGTTAAATCGCCGTTTAGGGATCGAAAGTGAAACTGGCGAGCACGTTCTAACTCATGATGACATTATTAATGTAATTAAGCAACTCATTGACATTAAGAATGGCCATGATGTTGTGGATGACGTTGATACATTGGCTAATAGAAGAGTTAGGGCTATAGGTGAAATGATTGAAAATCAGTTTAGAATAGGTCTAATCCGTGTAGAGAAAGCAGTCAAAGAAGGCTTAAATCTTGCAGAAACAGATGAGCTAACGCCTCAAGATTTAATTAATTCAAAGCCAGTCTCTGCTGCAGTTAGAGAGTTTTTTGGCTCTTCACAACTGTCTCAATTTATGGATCAGGTTAATCCACTATCAGGTGTTACTCATAAGCGCCGTATTTCTGCACTTGGGCCTGGGGGATTGACAAGGGAGCGAGCAGGCTTTGAAGTTAGAGATGTTCACCCTTCTCATTATGGAAGGTTGTGCCCAATTGAGACCCCAGAGGGTCCAAATATTGGACTAATTAATACATTAGCAGTCTATGCTAAAACAAACTCTTATGGTTTTTTAGAGACTCCATATCAGGTTGTAAAGAATGGTCAAGTCACGAAAGAAATAGTTTACGTTTCGGCTATTGATGAGATTGATCATACTATTGCTCAGGCTAACTCTAAGGTTGATTCCAAGGGAAAACTTCAAGATGATTTAGTGTCTGGAAGACATAAAAATGAATTTGTGTTGGTAGACAAGTCCGAAGTGACTCTTATAGACATTGACTCTAAGCAGATTTCATCTGTTGCTGCCTCATTAATTCCTTTCCTTGAGCATGATGATGCAAACCGTGCCCTAATGGGTTCAAATATGCAGCGTCAAGCTGTTCCTGTGCTTCGCGCTGAAAAGCCATTAGTTGGAACGGGTATTGAGCGCGTTGTTGCAACTGACTCTAGAGTTTGCGTTGTTGCAGATCACGATGGAGTTGTTGAAACAGTTGATGCATCCAGAATTGTAATACGTGTTGATTCAAAACAAGCAAAAGCTGGCGAGTTAGGTGTTGATATTTATAGCTTAATTAAATATTCACGCTCAAACCAAAATACTTGTATTAACCAGAAACCACTTGTTCAACCGGGTGATAAGATTGCTGCTGGTGATGTTTTGGCAGATGGCCCTTCTACAGATTTAGGAGAGCTTGCATTAGGTCAAAACATGATGATTGCCTTTATGCCTTGGAATGGATACAACTTTGAAGACTCCATTCTAATTTCTGAGAAGGTTGTTCATGAGGATCGTTATACTTCAATTCATATTGAAGAGCTAACAGCCTATGCAAGAGATACAAAACTTGGTACTGAGGAAGTTACTGCAGATATTCCAAATGTTAGTGAGTCTGCTCTTTCAAAGCTTGATGATGTTGGTATCGTCTATGTTGGTGCAAGAGTAAAAGGCGGTGATATCCTAGTTGGTAAGATTACGCCAAAAAGTGAAACCGTTTTATCACCAGAAGAAAAATTATTACGTGCTATCTTTGGAGAAAAGGCTAATAACGTAAAAGATACTTCATTAAGAATGGGTGCTTCAAAATCTGGTGTTGTTATTGATGTTCAAATCTTTACTAAGGATCGAGTTGATAAAGATTCTCGCGCTCTAGTGATTGATGAAGAGCGACTAGAAAACATTAAAAAAGATATTGATGATGAGTTTGGGATTATTGATGGAGATATTTTCCGCAGAATTCGTTTAAAACTATCTGGAAATGTTTCAACTAGCAACGTTGGTAGCATTAAGAGTGGTGATAAGATTACTGCAAAAGATTTGAAGCCTTTAGAGAATAGTGACATTGCTAAAATAAAAGTTAAAGATGCTGCAGTGAATAAAGAAGTAGCTGCATTAGTTAAACAATCTAAAGCTAAACAAGAAGAGTTTGAAGTATTTTTTGAGCAAGAAAGTGCAAAAATTAAAGAAGGTGCTGAATTACCACCTGGAGTTCAAAAGATGGTTAAAGTCTACGTGGCAACGCGTAAAACTCTTCAAGTTGGTGATAAGATGGCTGGACGCCATGGAAATAAGGGCGTAATATCTCGAGTTTCACCTGTTGAAGATATGCCGCATTTAGCTGATGGTACTCCTGTTGATGTTGTACTAAACCCACTTGGTGTTCCTTCCCGTATGAACGTTGGACAAGTATTAGAAGTTCACTTAGGATGGGCTGCAAAGGGCCTTGGATATAAGATTGGAAATCTGTTAGATGAGCATCGTAAAGATACCATTAAGCAAATCCGTTCAATGCTTGATTCAATTTACAATAGTTATGGAAAGGCTGAAGATTTAAAGTCATTTAGTGATGACGAAATATTAGAATTGGCTAATAATTTGCGTACTGGAGTGCCAATGGCAACCCCAGTTTTTGATGGTATTAAAGAAGAAGATATAAAGTCATTGCTTAAGATGGCTGATTTGCCTGAGAGTGGTCAAATTCAATTATTTGATGGAAGAACAGGCGATGCATTTGATCGTGATGTAACCGTTGGTTATATGCACATGTTGAAGTTAAATCATTTAGTTGATGATAAGATGCATGCTCGTTCGACAGGACCTTACTCATTAGTCACGCAACAACCACTAAGTGGAAAGGCTCAATTTGGTGGCCAAAGATTTGGCGAAATGGAAGTGTGGGCTCTCGAGGCATATGGTGCTGCTTATACTCTAAGAGAAATGCTAACGGTCAAATCTGATGATGTCAGTGGAAGAGCTAAGATGTATAAGAATATCGTTGATGGTGAAAATCGTACAGAGTCAGTCATGCCTGAATCGTTTAATGTTCTAGTAAAAGAAATTCGATCTCTAGGTATTGATACTGAACTTGAACAAAATTAAATTAGGAGAATCCTTTGAAAGATTTATTACAAATTTTAAAACAGCAAAATAAAGAACAAGATTTTGATGCAATTAGAGTTGGTTTAGCTTCTCCTGAAAAGATTCGTTCTTGGTCTTTTGGTGAAGTTAAAAAACCTGAAACAATCAACTATAGAACTTTTAAACCTGAAAGAGAAGGTCTATTTTGTGCCAAAATTTTTGGACCAATGAAAGACTTTGAATGCTTGTGTGGTAAATACAAGCGAATGAAGTTTAGAAATGTAGTTTGTGAAAAATGTGGTGTTGAGGTCACTCTTTCTAAAGTGAGAAGAGAGAGAATGGGGCATATAGAACTAGCAGCTCCAGTGGCTCATATCTGGTACTTAAAGTCATTGCCCTCTAGATTAGGTCTTCTTATGGATATGACCCTGAAGGATATTGAAAGAGTTTTGTATTTTGAAGCTTTTTTGGTGACAGATCCAGGCAGTACTCCATTAATCAAAAAACAACTTCTTACTGAAGAAATGTATTTTGATGCCCTAGACCAGTATGGTGATGATGAGTTTGTAGCCAAGATGGGCGCTGAGGCTATGCAGGATGTGCTTTCTGAAATGCAACTTGAAAAAGAAGCTGCTAATTTACGTGAAGACGCTTTAAATACAAAATCACAAACTAAACTTAAGAAAATTAATAAAAGACTTAAGCTTGTTGATTCATTAATCAAATCAGGAAATAAACCTGAGTGGATGGTTTTGAATGTATTGCCTATTTTACCACCTGATCTGAGACCTCTTGTTCCACTGGATGGAGGTCGATTTGCAACATCAGACTTAAATGATCTTTATCGACGTGTAATTAACAGAAATAATCGTCTTGGAAGGCTTTTAGAGTTAGATGCTCCTGAAATAATTGTCAGAAATGAAAAGCGCATGCTTCAAGAAGCAGTTGACTCATTAATTGATAATGGTCGCCGTGGTCGTGCTGTAATGGGTAACAACAGACGCCCTCTTAAATCAATTGCTGATATGATTAAAGGTAAGCAAGGTCGATTCCGTCAAAACTTGCTTGGAAAGAGGGTTGATTATTCTGGACGTTCTGTTATTGTTTGTGGTCCATATTTAAAGCTCCATCAATGCGGGCTTCCGAAGAAGATGGCGTTAGAACTATTTAAGCCATTCATTTACAATCGCCTTCAAGCCAATGGTCTTGCCTCGACGATTAAAGCTGCTAAAAAAATGGTTGAAAGTGAAATTCCTGAGGTATGGGATATACTTGAACGTGTTGTTCATCAGCATCCAGTTCTTTTAAACCGTGCACCTACACTTCATAGGCTTGGAATTCAAGCGTTTGAACCTTTACTAATTGAAGGTAAAGCTATTCAGCTTCATCCACTTGTTTGTACAGCTTTTAATGCTGACTTCGATGGTGACCAAATGGCTGTTCATGTTCCACTTTCAGAAGAGGCTCAATTAGAAGCAAGGACACTCATGTTGGCTTCTAATAATATTCTTCACCTAGCTAGTGGTGATCCAATCATTATTCCTTCTCAGGACGTTATTCTAGGTCTTTATTATATGACTAGAGAGAAGGTTAATCAAAGCGGTGAAGGTATGATTTTTGCAAATACCAACGAAGCCCTTGCTGCTTATGACTCTAAATTAGTTAGCCTTCATGCTAAGATTAAGTTAAGGGTTCAGGACTATGAAAAAACAGATTCTGGTTTTGTACCAAGTGCTACTCGCATAGTTGATACGACAATTGGAAGGGCGATTTTTTCGAGAATTCTACCGAAAGGTTTGTCATTTGATTTAATCAATGAAGCCTTAACAAAAAAGGTAGTTTCAAACTTAATTCATGTTTGTTATAGAACTCAAGAGCTCAAAGAAACAGTTATCTTTGCAGATCAAATGATGTACATGGGTTTTGAATTTTCAACTAAATCGGGTATTTCATTTTGCTCAAATGATATGATTATTCCGAGTGAAAAATCTGAAATGATTGATAAAGCCAATACTCAAATCAAAGATGTTCAACAGCAATTTGCATCTGGAGTTGTTACAAATGGTGAGCGATACAACAAAGTCATTGATATATGGTCAAGAACTTCTGAAGAAGTAGCAAAAGCAATGATGGATAAAGTTGGTTATGAAGAAATAACAGACTCAAAAGGAAAGACTGAAAAGAAACCATCGTTTAATTCGATCTATATGATGGCAGACTCTGGTGCTCGAGGTTCTCCTGCGCAGATCAGACAGTTAGCTGGAATGCGAGGTCTTATGGCTAAACCTGATGGCTCAATTATTGAGACTCCAATTACAAGTAATTTCCGAGAAGGTCTTAATAACATGCAGTACTTTATTTCAACGCATGGTGCCCGAAAAGGTCTAGCAGATACTGCTTTAAAAACTGCTAATTCAGGATATTTAACGAGACGATTAGTTGATGTTGGTCAAGATTTAGTAGTTACAGAAGAAGATTGTGGTACTGAAAATGGACTCTTTATGAAAGCTGTCATTGATGGTGGTAATGTTGTTCAAACATTGGGTACTGCAGTACTTGGTAGAATTATTTCCGAAGATGTTCTGATGCCAAATAGTAAAAAAGTCTTTTTAGAAAAAGACCATTTGATAACCTTGTCGGACTCAGACCGTATCAATGAGTTAGGAATTGAATTTATTAAAGTCAGGTCAGCAATCACCTGCGAAACTTCTTATGGTGTATGTGCATCTTGTTATGGTAATGATATGGCAAGGGGACATAAGATTGGAGTTGGTGAAGCCGTTGGTGTTATTGCCGCTCAATCGATTGGTGAACCAGGAACACAGCTTACAATGCGTACTTTCCATATTGGTGGTGCAGCGAGCTCATCTACTGCTGTCAACAGTATTATTATTAATACGGACGGTATTGTGCACTTTGAAAATATGAAATCTATTACTAATTCAAATGGAGATTTAGTTGTTATTTCAAGATCTTCAGAAGCTTCTATAAGGAATGATTTAGGGCAAGTAAAGGAGCGATATAAACTACCTTACGGAGCCGTAGTTCACTTCAAAGATGGCGGAAAAGTTAAGGCAAAAGATAAGATAGCTGACTGGGACCCTCATACTCATCCAATCATTGCTGAAAACTCTGGAAGAGTTTCTTTTATTGATTTTGTTGAGGGTAAAACTGTTGTCAAGAACTCTGATCCATTGACAGGATTAAGTTTCTTTGAGATGATTGAAGAAGCAGAGAGAACTTCAGCAGCTAAAGATATGAAGCCAATGATTAAGTTGGTTGATAAGAAGGACAAGAAATCCATTCTGTCTACTCACTACCTACCATCAGGCGTTAAAATTAACCTAGAAGATGGTCAGCTTATTGCTGCAGGTGAAATTCTTGCTAAGATTCCTAAGGCTGTTTCTAAAACGAGTGATATTACAGGCGGCTTGCCGCGTGTTGCTGATTTATTTGAAGCTAGAAAGGCAAAAGATCATGCAATTCTCGCTGAGAGTGCAGGTGTTGTTAGCTTCGGTAACCCGACTAAATCTAAAGTTCGCATGCTCATTACTAATGAAGAGGGCGATGTAACTGAAATGATGATTCATCATTGGAGAGCCATCAATGTATTTGATGGTGAAACAGTTGAGAAAGGTGATGTGATTTCAGATGGTCCTTCAAATCCTCACGACATTCTTAGATTGCTTGGCGTCGAGACTTTGGCTAACTACATTGTAAAAGAAGTTCAAAATGTTTACCGACTTCAGGGCGTTAAGATTTCGGATAAGCATATTGAAGTTGTAGTTAAACAAATGCTTAGAAAAGTTGAAATTATTGATAATGGTGATTCAAATTATGTCAATGGTGAAACTGCCGAACATGCTCATGTTGTTGAGAAAAATAAGCAACTAAGGGCTCAGAAAAAGAAGGAAATTATTTTCCAGAGATTGCTAATGGGAATTACAAAAGCTTCATTATCAACTGAGTCGTTTATCTCTGCCGCTTCATTCCAAGAAACAACAAGGGTGCTTACTGAGGCCTCTATTACTGGAAGAGTTGATGATCTTCGAGGACTTAAAGAAAATGTTATCGTGGGTAGACTGATTCCTGCAGGTACAGGCTTTAAACATCATCAAGAGAAGAGGAAAAAGCGTGTAGCTGATTCCTTTATGCAAACTAGCGAAGCTGAACAAGAACTCTCTGAGCAGTTAAGTGAAGTTGAAGTTGAAGCTAAAGCGGAAGAATAATTAAGCTTAAAATAATATAAGGGGATTTCATTTTAAAATGAAATCCCCTTTTTTTATCCACTTTGGAATTACTTTTACTACATGCGACTTTGTGAAGAGTATTCTAAAGTTTTCATAAACTTGGTAATGATAAAATACATTCATGGAAAAGTCTCAATTTAATAACCTTGTTGAAAAAGGTTTTAATCATATTCCACTTTCAAGAGAGGTTGTTGTAGATACTGATACGCCTCTTGCTTTGTATCTTAAATTAGCAAATAATCCATATAGCTATTTTTTAGAGTCTGTACAGGGAGGGGAAAAATGGGGACGGTACTCATTTATTGGTCTGGCAGCTGAGACAGTTATTAAGGTGAATGACTATGATGTCTCAATTGAAAAGAAAGGGAAACTGCACCAGCAATATAAAGTTGAAGACCCTCTTGCATGGATTGAAGATTACCAAAGCAAATTTAAAGTTCCACAATTAGAAGACCTGCCAGATTTCAATGGAGGATTTGTTGGATATTTTGGTTATGAAATCATTCGATATATTGAGCCAAAACTTAAAGATATTAAAAAGAAAGATGAACTAAATGTTCCAGATATCTTATTGATGGTTTCAAATGATTTATTGGTGGTTGATAATTTAACCAGTAAGGTGCATATCATCACTCACATTAATCCGGAGAAAGAGTCTTTTGAGGGCGGGCTTTCGAAACTAAATAGAATTGAAAAAAATATTAGAGAATTGTTTCATTTTGAGTCCACACCTTCTGAAAATATTAAGTCTGAGGATTTTGTCTCAAGTTTTGGTAAAGAGAGCTTTGTTAATGCAGTTGAAAAAGTTCAGAAATATATTACTGCAGGAGATGTTATGCAGGTTGTACCATCTCAAAGATTAAGCTGTTCATTTAAGTCAAACCCTGTTGAGCTATATCGTCAACTCAGAATACTTAATCCTTCCCCTTATATGTACTTTTTAAACCTAGATGGTTTTGCTATAGTTGGGTCTTCTCCTGAAATATTAACGCGTATAGATAATAATAATGTTGCAACAATAAGGCCAATAGCTGGAACACGCTCAAGAGGCAAGAGTATCCAAGAAGATCTTGAAAATGAAAAAGACCTCTTGTCAGATGAAAAAGAAATTGCTGAACACCTAATGCTGATTGATCTCGGAAGGAATGATTTAGGTCGGATTGCCAAAACTGGGAGCGTGAACCTGACCGATAAAATGTTTATTGAACGCTATTCTCATGTCATGCATATTGTCTCAAATGTTGAGTGCGAGCTAAAAGAAGGTATGAGTTCTATCGATGTACTAAAGGCTACTTTTCCAGCTGGTACTCTGAGTGGTGCTCCAAAGGTTAGAGCGATGGAAATCATTGATGAAGTGGAGACCCTAAAGCGAAGTATTTATTCTGGCGCTATTGGAAACCTTTCTTGGCATGGAGGTATGGATCTTGCAATTGCCATTAGAACGGCTGTAATTAAAGATGAGGTTCTCTATGTCCAAGCTGGAGCGGGAATTGTTTATGACTCAATGCCTGAGAAGGAGTGGCAAGAAACAATGGACAAGGCGCAAGCTTTAATAAAGGCAGCGCAAAATATATAGATATACTTGTTACTCAGTTTCAATATAATCTAAATTTAATAAAATTATAAAAAGCCAAAGAGGAAATATAAAATTGTTTGTAAAATATGATGTTAATAATCATATTTTTTTTAAATAAATTCTGTGGATTTTGTTCATCTTCAATGTCAAAGTGAATATTCTGTAAAGAATAGTTTAGTACGCATATCAAATCTAATTGATAGCGTTAAAGAATCTGGCATGAAAAGTGTTGCACTCACAGATGAAATGAGTCTTTTTTCAGCAATTAAGTTTTATCAAAAAGCTGTCAATGCTGGAATCAAGCCTATCATTGGAGCGAAAATTTCATTACCTTTTGACAAGGGTTATTATGATGTACTTTTACTTTGTCAAAATCAAGAAGGTTACTTGAACCTTTCTGAACTTATTTCAAAAGCCTATTTGAATGAGCAAGGCATTTCTATCGTTAGTGTCACGGAAGAGCAGCTGATATCTCATCAAAAGGGTTTATTAATGATTTCCACTCCTGCTTCTTCAGATATTTCAAGACTGTCTTTAGCTAATGATTTTGAAGCTGCAAAAATGAAAGCATTGAAGTGGAAGTCTATCTTTAAAGATCGTTACTATATGTCTGTTCAGAGAACAGACAGACCTTCAGATGAAAGCTTACTTAATTTGGTGATTGAGTTAGGACTGGAAGTCGAAGTTCCGATTGTAGCTACTAACGATGTCCAGTTTTTAGAAAAAAATGACTTTGAAGCACATGAAGCTAGAATTTGTATTGCTGAAGGCAACTTATTAGATGATGCGAGAAGAGCTAAAAATTTTAGCAATCATCAATATTTAAAAACTTCGGAAGAGATGGCGTTATTGTTTGAAGATTACCCTCAAGTGATTGAGAATAGTTCTGAAATAGCTAAGCGTTGTAACCTTCATTTTGAACTTTTTGGGAAAAACTATCTTCCAGTTTTTCCAACTCCAGAGGGAATTTCAATTTCTGATTTTTTTAGCCAAGAGTCAAAAAAAGGTCTTGAAGTTAGACTAAAAGGTCTTGAAGTAGATAAAAAAATTTACAATGAAAGGTTAAATTTTGAACTTTCTGTAATATTAGAAATGGACTTCCCAGGTTATTTTTTAATTGTTTCGGATTTCATAAGGTGGGCTAAAGAACATGGTATTCCTGTTGGACCAGGACGTGGCTCTGGAGCTGGATCTCTTGTTGCATGGGCGCTTTCTATTACAAATGTTGACCCAATAGAGCATGATCTTTTATTTGAACGTTTTTTAAACCCTGAGCGGATTTCAATGCCAGATTTTGATATTGATTTTTGTACAGATAGGCGCGATGAGGTGATTGCCTATGTATCTGAAAAATATGGGTCAGAGAAAGTTTCCCAAATAATTACTTATGGAACTATGGCTGCAAAAGGAGTTGTTAGGGATGTTGGAAGGGTGTTAGGCCATCCTTATGGATTCAGTGACCAAATCTCAAAAATGATTCCAAATGAATTAAAAATGACCTTAAATAAAGCACTCGAGGATTCTGTAGAGCTAAAATCAAGATATGATTCAGAAGAGAGTGTGTCCACTCTAATAGACTTATCACAAGATCTTGAAGGAATCATTAGAAATGTAGGGACTCATGCTGGGGGCGTGGTTATTGCGCCAAGTAAGATTAGTGATTTCTGTCCAATTTATAAAGGCTCTGAAGAGTCAGATGTCATAGTCTCCCAATTTGATAAAGATGATGTTGAGGCTGTTGGGCTAGTCAAGTTTGACTTTTTAGGCTTATCAAATTTAACCGTTATGGATAAGGCTGTAAAAATCATTGTCAATAAAGGTTTAAGTAAAGAGTTAATTGATATTGATAAACTTAAGCTGGATGACCCTAAAGTATTCAAGCTTCTTCAAGATTGTGACACAACAGGCGTTTTTCAGCTTGAATCAGAAGGTATGCGAGGGTATTTAAAGAAACTCAAGGCTGACTGCTTTGAGGATATTGTTGCAATGTTAGCCTTATATAGGCCTGGACCGTTAGATGCGGGTATGGTTGATGATTATATTCAAGTTAAGCATGGTGCAAAGGTGAGGTACCCTCACAAAATGCTAGAAGAGATACTTAAGCCGACCAATGGTGTTTTTTTGTATCAGGAGCAGGTTATGAAATCTGCTCAAATTATGGCTGGATACTCTTTAGGTGGTGCGGATATCTTACGACGTGCAATGGGTAAAAAGAAGGTCGAAGAAATGGCTCAGCAGCGAGAAGTCTTTGTAAAAGGAGCTTCTAAGAAAAATATTGATAAAGAAAAAGCAAATGAAATATTTGATCTGATTGATAAGTTCTCTGGTTATGGGTTCAATAAATCCCATTCTGTAGCCTATGCATATATTTCATATCAGACTGCATGGTTAAAGGCACACTTCCCAGCCCCATTTATGGCAGCCGTTTTATCAGGTGTTATGGATGATACCGATCGAGTTGCTTTTACAGTAGGAGAGTCAAAGAAAAAAGGCGTTAAAGTAGTCGCTCCAGATATTAACAAATCAGAGTATGAATTTAGCATTACAGACAACAAAACAATTGTTTATGGTCTTGGAGCAATTAAAGGGGTTGGCGAAGCCCTTGTTAATAAAATAGTCTTAGAAAGAGAAAAAAATAGTGACTATTTAGATATTTTTGATTTTTGTTTCCGAATAGAGAAAAAATATTTAAATCGAAGAGCAATTGAAGCGCTCATTTATGCAGGCGCCTTTGATGTATTTGGTATTAAGAGAGCTACTTTGATTTCAACTTATCCGAGTGCAGTTAGACAAGCAGAGCAAAGACAAAGTGATTTATCAAAGGGACAAAGCAGCCTTTTTTCTGATGTTGATAGTCACATCGAGTATGAAAAAAGGTACATAAAAGGTGATTTTTTATCTTTTAAAAATATTATGATGTATGAAAAAAAGGTCATGGGTTATTACCTAGACCGACATCCTACAGACTGGTACAAAGCTGACTTAAAGTCAATTGTATGCACATTGCCAAAAGATATTGTATTTAGAAATAATCGTGAAGTAAGAGTACTTTCCCTCATTTCTGACATTGTGTACAGGAACACAAGAAAAGGTCAAATGGCAAGCATTACGATTGAAGATGGAGAAAGGAAGATAAATGCAGCAATTTTTTCTCAAAAACTATCGCAAACTAGTGAGCAATTAGTTTTAGATGAGGTAGTTGTAATATCTGGAAAAATTAATAAGGATTTCAGAGAGCAGTGGCAAGTTGTTGTTGATAGAATAGATCCAGTTGATAAAGTCCAACTTAAATTTGCAAAATACTTAAAAATTCAACTGACTCAAAAAAATAAAAATGCTTATTTAGAATTATGTAGTTTGCTAAAAGAATATCACGGATCATGTCCAGTTATCATAGAGTATGAATCAGAAAAATCTTCAGGAAGAATTCCATTGTCAGAAGAGTTTGATGTATCACTAGATCGAGAATTACTTGATTCAATTGAAAAAAAACTAGGGCATGGAAAATACAAAATTAACTATTAAACGCAGCAAACAAAAACAAGAGTTTATAACTCTTAAGATAGCCTTTATAGCGCTATAATTAATAGAACAATTACTAAATTTAATATCAATTAAATTTAGTAATATTTAATGAAATATCTATCCAAAAAAAATACAATATTAGTGACTATAAATTGTTTTAAAAATTGTATTCAAATACCCTCTAGGCCTTGATATTAAAGGGAAAAACTTCAAAAGTTATCCGCGATTTGTTAATTTATAAATTTACTTTAAAAAGTTGAATTAAATTAATTTTTTAAAAAAATATAAGTCATTGATTTTTATTAAAAAAATAGATATGATTATTTATTAACCAAAACCGTAGAAATTACCAGTGTAACGCATAATTTGTGCTTAGATTTTAAGATATCACCAGAGTTATCCACAGTTTTGTGGGTAAGTCTATTAAGCCTTGATTTATAAGCATTTGTGAAGATTAGAAATAATAATTTGTAATTTTTTCAATTATTTTTTCAGCAATAATTTGCTTACTATTTTTTTCTATTTTTTCACAATTTTCTTTGGTAATAAAGTGAACTTCATTCTCGTTTGAATTAAGACCAATTCCACTCTGAGATATATCATTTAATATGATGGCTTCACACATCTTACTTTTAAGTTTTGCTTTTGCGTTGCTAATAAAATTTTCAGTTTCAGCTGCAAAGCCAATACAAATTGGTTTTTTATTGAGTCGACACACACTTGCTAGAATATCAATATTTTCTGTAAGTTCGATAGTCATTAGATTATTATTTTTTTTAATCTTGTTAGTGCTAACATTTTTTGGCCTAAAGTCTGCAACTGCAGCACAGCTAATAAATAAATCTTGAAATTCAATTTTTTTCATCACGGCTTCATACATTTCCTTAGCACTTACAATATGAATAACTTCAGCCCGTTTTTCAATGTCTATAGATATTGAACCAACAATCAAAGTTGTCTTTGCACCAGCCTGAATACATTCATGTGCAAGAGCCATTCCCATTTTTCCGCTACTATGATTTGAGATGTATCTAACTGGATCAATTGCCTCAATTGTTCCGCCTAATGTTATTAATACCTTTTTCCCGCTAAGTGTGTTTGAGGTAAAAAGATCGGCTGCTTGTTTTGCTATCTCTAATGGCTCTGCAAGTCTTCCTTCACCAACGTCTCCGCAAGCCTGTTCACCAAAGCCTGGTTCAATAATAACAATTCCACGCGTTATAAGAATTTTTAAATTATCCTTCATTGCTTTTGACGCGAACATTTGTTGGTTCATAGACGGCGCCAACATGACTTTGGCATCAGTTGCCAAGATAACAGTTGACAACAAATCATCTGCTCTGCCATGACAAAGTTTTGCGATTGTATTAGCTGAAGCTGGAGCAATAATGATAATATCTGACCACTTTGCTAATTCGATATGACCCATGGAAAGCTCGGCTTCTTTATCCCAGAGGTTACTATGAACCTTATTTTTTGATATTGTTTGTAATGATCTCTCACTAACAAACTCTTTACCACCATCAGTCACAATGACTCTCACCTCAGCCCCCAAATCTTGAAGTCTACGAACAATATCAGGAGATTTATACGCAGCAATTGAGCCACTCACGCCTAGTAGAACCCGTTTATTGGTTAAGGTATTCATAAAGGTTTTGCTCTTATTTTAATATCATCAGCAACTTGAGTAAGTTCAACAATATTAAGAGAAATCTTCTCTGACATTTTCTTTAATGGAATTTGCAACATTGGTTGAGCATCACTCCCAAGAATTATTGGAGCTGTATAAATAATAAATTCATCGATAAGGCCTGCTTCCATCATTGCACCATTTAAGCCACTTCCAGCTTCTAAAAGAAGATTGTTAATTCCAAGTGTCCCAAGTTTTATAAGGGCAGAATTAAGATCAAGTTTTCCATTTTCTAATACTTTTGAATTGCTTCCATTTAATACAAGGGTTTCTGAATCATTTGAGAATATATTAAGAGACTTATCAGTAATTCGATTATTACTATCAACAACAACACGAAGGGGGTTTGAATTTAATTTCTGATTTCTGACAGTCAACATTGGGTTATCGTTTAGGATTGTGCCTGAGCCTGTCAGTATAGCTTGATTTTGACTTCTTATTATTTGCACATCATTCCTGGATGCGTCAGAGGTAATCCATTGACTTTCACCATTTCTCATAGCCACTCTTCCATCTAGACTCATTGCAATTTTTGAAGTGATAAAAGGTAGGCCTGTCTCCATTCTTTTTAAGAATCCACGATTTATTTCTTTAGCGGCTTTTTCAAGCAATCCAACTTCTACTTCAATGCCACTATCCCTAAGAAGCTTTACGCCACTTCCAGAAACTTCTGGGTTAGAATCAAGTGTGGCAACGAATACTTTTGATACACCGGCACTGATAAGCGCTTTAACGCAAGGCGGCGTTTTACCTTGGTGCGAGCAAGGTTCAAGAGTGACGTATATTTTGCAGTTATCAGCTTTATGATTGATTTGATCTAATGCATTAATTTCTGCGTGAGCTTCACCATACTGATGGTGGTAGTCTTGAGCAATAATATTATTATCTCGAGTGATTACACAACCAACCATAGGATTAGCTCCCACAGTGCCTCGACCCAGCTTGGAAAGTTTGAGTGCAAGAGCCATACATTCTGTATCTTGTTGATTGAAAGCCATTATAATAATTACAAATAAATTTATTATCATTTTACGCGGGAGAGCGGAGTGGATGAACAGAAAAAACAAGCACTAAAAGTTGCCCTAGGACAAATTGAAAAACAGTTTGGTAAGGGTTCAGTTATGTTTCTTGGCGATGAGGAAGCTAGAACTGACATTGAAGCTGTATCAACTGGAAGTTTGAGTCTTGATATAGCGCTCGGAATTGGCGGTCTTCCTAAAGGTCGAGTTATTGAGATTTACGGTCCTGAGTCATCTGGAAAGACAACAATGACATTGCATGTTATTGCAGAAATGCAAAAAATTGGTGGAACAGCGGCATTTATCGATGCTGAACATGCTTTAGACCCATCTTATGCAAGAAAACTAGGTGTTAATACTGACGATCTTCTAATTTCTCAGCCTGATACTGGGGAACAAGCTCTGGAAATTACTGACATGCTTGTCAGGTCAGGAAGTGTAGATATTGTGGTCATTGATTCAGTTGCAGCATTAACACCTAAGGCTGAAATTGAGGGTGAAATGGGTGCCTCTCATATGGGATTGCAAGCAAGGTTAATGTCACAGGCATTAAGAAAGCTGACGTCAAACATTAAACGAACTAACACGATGGTCATCTTTATTAATCAGCTCCGAATGAAAATTGGTGTTATGTTTGGTAATCCTGAGACCACTACTGGAGGAAATGCACTCAAGTTTTACGCCTCAGTAAGATTAGATATTCGTAGAATAGGGGCCATCAAGAAAGGTGATGAAATTCTTGGTAATGAAACCCGAGTCAAAGTTCTCAAAAATAAAGTTGCTCCTCCTTTTAAGAAGGCAGAATTCCAAATTTTATATAATCAAGGAATTTCTCGAGAGAGTGAGATTATTGATTTAGGAGTAGAGCTTGGATTTGTTGAAAAAGCAGGTGCATGGTATAGCGTTGATGGTGAGCGAATTGGCCAAGGTAAAGACAATGCTCGTGAGTACCTTAAAGAGCATACAGACATGAGTCAAGGACTTGAAGTAAAAATTCGTGAAAAACTGATGAGTAGCGATAATGACGACGGCGAATCAACGGAGTAAATGCTACTCGGCTGCATTAAAAATGTTAATGAGGCGTGAGCACTCTAAATTAGAATTATTTCAAAAACTTGAACTTAAGGACTATGATGATGACATCATTAATAGTACCATTTCTAAATTAGCTGAACAAAATTACCAAAGTGATAATCGATTTGCTGAAGCCTTTATAGTTATGCGCTTTAACCAAGGCAAGGGGCCTATTAAAATAGCTTCAGAGCTAAAAATGAGGGGTATCAGTTCTTATGATTTATCTGATTTTGATTGGTTTAAGTCAGCTAAAGAAATAAGAAAAAAAAAATTTGGAGATAGTTCCTCTATAGATTTTAAAGAGCAGGCGAAACAAAAGCGATTTTTACAATCAAGAGGTTTTAGCCTCGACCAGATAAATAAAGCATTCTAAAATTCTAAAAATTTATATATTTTATCAATGAAATTTGAACTCATAAACACAAATGATAAGGCGCGCCTCGGTAAGCTCACTTTTGATCGAGGCGAGGTCAATACGCCTGCTTTCATGCCTGTAGGTACGTATGGGGCCGTTAAAGCAATGACAGTAGAGGAAGTAAAGGAGTTAGGGGCTGAAATTATTTTAGGCAATACTTTTCATCTATCTATTACCCCATCGACAGAAGTCATTGAGGTTCATGGAGGCCTTCATGACTTTATGAATTGGCAAGGGCCAATATTGACTGATTCAGGTGGGTTTCAGGTTTTTAGTTTGGGAAAAATGCGAAAAATAACTGAAGAAGGTGTTGCATTTCGTTCCCCTAAAGATGGATCATCAATTTTTATGGGTCCTGAAGAGTCAATGCAAATACAACATAAACTAGGCTCAGATATTGTCATGATATTCGATGATTGTACTGCCTATCCAGCAGAGAAAAATATTGTTGATCAGTCTATGCAGCTCTCCTTAAGATGGGCAAAGCGCTCCTTAATTGAACATAAAAGACTTAAAAATAAAAATGCTCTTTTTGGAATTGTTCAAGGTGGAATGCATAGAGAATTGCGAGTTCAGTCTGCTGAGTCTTTAATTGAAATGAATTTTAATGGTTATGCCATAGGAGGACTTTCTGTTGGTGAGCCCAAAGAAGAAATGATGGAAGTTCTGAGTTATTTGCCAGCGCATATGCCTACTGATAAACCAAGATATCTGATGGGTGTTGGAACACCATTAGATTTAGTAGAGGGTGTTGCATCAGGTGTGGATATGTTTGACTGCGTCATGCCATCTCGAAATGCAAGAAACGGTTACTTGTTTACCTCTGAGGGCGTTGTAAAAATTCGTAATGCAAAATACAAAAAAGACACCAACCCACTTGACCCAAATTGCGGTTGTTCGACTTGTAGAAATTACTCAAGATCGTATCTTCATCACCTTCAAAAAACTAACGAAATTTTAGGCTCCCGTCTAAATACACTCCATAACCTTTTCTACTATCAAGAATTAATGCAGTCCATTAGGAGTGCAATTAAAACAAATACATTTTCTAGTTTTAGGAAAATTTTTTTAGCGTCTCAAGCTAATTAAGCAACTTACTATAGTTTTTAAGAATCAACTGGGTTCTTAATAAAGTACTCATCTAAAAGTGCTCTAGCTAATGGTGCAGCTTTTGAGCTACCACTGCCAGCATTTTCAACGATAATTGCTATTGCCACTTGTGGATTTTCTATGGGTGCGTAGCCTGTGAAAAGAGCATGATCTCTTAATTTTTCGTCAATATTATCGGCAATATATTTCTCTTCTGGATCAAGGCCAAAGACTTGCGCTGTTCCTGTTTTTCCAGCAAGTGTATATTTGAGTTTATTGTTCAATCTCTTTGCTGTGCCTAGTTTGCCATAGACCGTCTGTTTCATTGCATGTTCAATTAAATCCCAATTACTAATATCTTTAATAGGTATCTGTTTTGACTGAGTCTGAGACTCATGATAAGATTCTCCATTTTTGGATTGAGTGTGCATTAGAACTCTTGGCGTATGCAGTTGACCTTTGTTTGCTATTGCACCTGTTGCTAATGCTAACTGAATTGGGCTTGCTGTCATAAAACCCTGGCCTATTCCAGTGATCAGAGTTTCGCCTCGATACCATGGTTCATCTTTGTTTATTTTTTTCCACTCTCTTGATGGCAGAATTCCTCCCAACTCACCTGGAATATCAACACCCGTTTTCTTGCCAAATTGAAAGAGTGAAAGGCTATCATGTATTTGGTCAATTCCCATTTTATAAGCCAAGTCATAAAAAAAGACATCACAAGATTGAGCGATTGCCTCGATCGTGTCAACGCGACCATGGCCAGTTCTTTTCCAGTCATTGAACTTTCTAGAATAATTCGTGAGCTTATAAAAACCTGGGCAAAAAGTCGTGTGCTTTACGGTTATGTTTTTTTGTTCAAGTCCAGCAAGTGCTACCATTGGTTTAATAGTCGATCCAGGTGGGTATAGACCCTTGGTACTTCTATCAAAAAGAGGTAAATCTGCATTATTTTTTAACTCTTCATATCGCTTGACTGAAATTCCATTGACAAACCAATTAGGGTCGAAAGAAGGAGTACTAACTAGACTAATAACTGATCCATCTTTAACATTAATAAGTGCAATGACTCCTCTACTATCACCCAGAAGGGATTCTGCTTTTATTTGTAAATCAATATCTATATTTAGGTAGACATCTTGACCTGGGACAGAAGGAGTAATTACTTGGGAGTCAACAATCCTCCCGGCAACATTTCTTTCAATCTGTTTAATGCCTGATTGACCATGAAGAAGGTTTTCATATTGTTTTTCAATGCCAATCTTTCCTACAAAATCTGTACCAGCATAATTTATTTTGTCATACTTGTCTTTATCTTCCTTGCTCATAGCAGAGACATATCCAATAAGGTGTGAGCTAGTAGCGCCATAAGGATAAACGCGATGAAAGTATGGCTCAATTTCAACTCCTGGCATTTGGTTATTGACAAGAAATGATGAGGCAGAAGACTCAGACAGGTTGAACTTTACTGGGATATTATGGAACTTTTTATAGCGATTTAAATTTTTATTAAATTTTTCAATATCTTTAGTATCAATATAATCATTAATCTCTAATTCCACAAGCGTGTCATTTAAGCTGGTTACTTTCTCGGGTGTAATAGTCAATCTATACCCAAACTCATTCGTCGCTAAAATCTTTCCATTTCGATCTAAAATATCACCTCGTATCGGTGTGATAGGAAGGCTTTGCATTTGGTTTCCAAGTGCTTCTTCAACATAGAAATCATGATTTGTTATTTGGAGATTAAAGAGTCTCAATGTCAAAATTAAAGTCATTGAGAGCATAATGACAGCAGAGAAAATGACTCTAGATCTAAATACTTTTTTTTCGCGCTTTAAATTTCCAATTTTATCCATAGAAAAAATTCAATTATTGCTTTAGCTTTGCCAACAAAAAGCGAACAATTGGCCATAAGATTGCACCTGTAAATGGCACAAATATGACGAGCCATTCGATTTGAAGACCTTGAACTAATATATGAGTGATTAAAAACAATATTAGGTAAATCAATGATGCAAAAAATACATAGACCTGCTGAGTTGTCAGGTTTGATACAAAAAAAGATTTTTTAACACTTAAAATAAATGCAGAACTCGTGATCAGCGCTAGCGCGTTCTGTCCCAAAATAGCACCCTGAAGGACATCCAAGAGTAAGCCAAGAATTAATGCTGCGGTATAAATTCCATGACTATCTGAGTAAATGAGCCAGTAAATAAAAAATAGTAGTAGCCAAAATGGTGAAACCAATTCAAGAACATTAGGTAGCGATACTGATCCTACAATAAACGCTAGAATTGTTACTTTTATTAGGAGAAGGGTCTGCGTTTGATTAATCATTTTTCTCCTTAACGATAAGGACTAATTCCAATTTATTCATATTTTGGGTTGGCTCAAGAGAAACACGCATGAACGATGAATTGAGAGACTCATCAGTCGAATTCACTCTGCCAACAAAATAGCCAGATGGATAAGAATTTCCAATTCCACTCGTTACAAATATATCGCCTATCTTAATATCTGACTCTAGAGGAATAAATTCAATGATCATACCCTTTTCATTCGACGCCAAGCCCTTTGTAATGCCTCTTATACCAGTTCTTGAATTTTTTACTGGCATATGCTGAGTCGGGTCAGACAAAAGCTTTACCGTTGAATAAAGTGGCGTAACTTCTGTTACCTGGCCTACAACGCCATCAGAACCGATAACAAGATCTGAAAGAGTCACATTATCATTAAGACCTTTGTTAATTATGATTTTCTTTGAAAGCCTTGATTGAGTGATTGATTTAATTCTTGCTAGCTTGACATTGTGATCAGGAATCAAATAGCTTGATTCTAGAAGGTTAGATAATTTTTGATTTTCTAAAGCTAAATTATTATAGGTCTGAAGTTTAGCCTTGAGTTCAATGAGTTGTCCTTCCAGATAGTCATTTTGGCTGACTAGTAATTCATTTTCAGTGCCCTTATCGTTGACCCAATCAATTACATGACCTGGTAAATCAACGATCACATAAATCGGACTAAGAAGTGTCAGTGTAAAGCGCTTAAAGTTATCTAGATATGAGAACCTAGCATCCAAAAATATTAGAACTATTGACAGTAATACAGGGGTAAAAAGTTTGAAAAGTCGCATTATTAAGATCTCGACTTATTTTGAGTCACTCTGCTGCCAGGAACCCCATATCATGCTGGTTAATCATTTCTAGGGCTATTCCACCGCCTCTAGCAACACAAGTAAGAGGATCATCTGCAATAGTGACTGGTAAATTCGTCTGGCTATGAATGAGCTTATCAATCCCCTCAAGAAGAGCGCCACCACCGGTAATAACTAATCCATTTTGAGCAATATCAGATGATAATTCAGGAGGAGTTTGCTCTAAAGCTGTCCTTAAAGATGCAACAATCATTCCTAGAGGTTCACTGAGTGCCTCTAAGATTTCAGAGTTTGTGACTTCAAAGCTAACTGGAAGTCCAGTAGAAACAGCGCGACCTCTAAATTCATTTTTTCGAATAATTTTTGATTCAAAGGCACTACCCACTTCTTCTTTAATCTGCTCTGCAGTGGCCTCACCAATAATAATGCCGTGAACCCTTCTGACAAACTTTACAATGGTATCGTCAAATACGTCTCCACCAACCCTTAATGAGTCAGAATATACAATTCCATTGAGTGAGAGGATTGCAATCTCTGAGGTTCCTCCACCAATATCTAGAACCATTGCGCCGGATGCCTCTTCAATTGCCATACCAGCTCCCAATGCAGCTGCCATAGGCTCTTCAATGAGATAAACATCTCTAGCACCAGCACCAACAGCACTCTCTTTAATGGCGCGCCTTTCAACTTGGGTTGCGCCGCACGGAACACAAATTAATACTTTAGGGCTGGGAGAGAAAAAACCAGACTTTAATACTTTTTTCATGAAGAATTGAAGCATTTTCTCAGTCACCTTAAAGTCAGCAATAACACCATCCTTCATTGGTCTAATTGCCTCAATAGCCCCTGGCGTTCTTCCAAGCATATTTTTTGCTTCCTGGCCTACAGCAATTACAGATGACTCTGATGCGCCTTTTTCGTGCCTTAGTGCGACTACAGAAGGCTCATTAAGGACGACTTTTCCATCCATATAAATAAGTGTGTTAGCTGTACCAAGGTCAACAGAAAGATTTTGGCCTGTGAATAAATTGAACATAAGGGAGTCCTAGCAAAAAATAAAATGTTTAGAGGATATAATATAACCTCATTGCTCATTTTAGACAATACCAAAGCCTAAATAAATATGATTATAAAACAAGAACATTTAATAGAAAGTATCCATTCTTCTTTGCAGTATATCTCTTATTATCACTCGCCTGATTTTATTAGTGCAATGGTTTTAGCTTATGAAAGGGAGACCAGTCAGAGCGCAAAAAATGCGATAGCTCAAATTCTAATAAATTCAAAAATGTGTGCCCTTGGCAAGAGGCCTATTTGTCAGGATACGGGTATCGTTAATGTATTTGTTGAGGTCGGTATGAGTGTTGAATGGGATTCAGAGCTTTCTCTTGAAGACATGATTAATGAGGGCGTAAGAAGAGCTTACAATGAGCCTGACAACCGCTTAAGGGCATCAATCGTCAGTGATCCATTGTTTGGCAGAAAAAATACACAAGATAACACACCAGCCGTTATCCATACCAAGATCGTTAAAGGCAGCAAGTTGGATATCACAGTTGCTGCAAAAGGAGGAGGTTCAGAAAATAAATCAAAATTTACTGTTTTAAATCCTGATGACAGCCTGACTGATTGGGTTTTAAAGACAGTTCCAAAAATGGGCGCTGGCTGGTGTCCTCCAGGAATGATTGGAATTGGTGTGGGCGGTACTGCTGAAAAAGCGATGCTCATGGCAAAATCATCTTTAATGGAGCCAATTGATATTAATGAAATTAAAGATAAAAGTAATCCAAGTGAAATTGAAAAACTCAGAATTGATTTATTTAATAAGATTAATGCACTCGGAATTGGAGCTCAAGGTTTAGGCGGATTAACAACAGTTCTGGATGTAAAAATAAATGACTACCCAACACACGCCGCTTCGCTTCCCGTGGCTATGATTCCAAACTGCGCGTCAACAAGGCATATCCACTTTTCATTAGACGGATCTGGTGTTGCCGAGCTGCCGAAGGTCGATTTAAGCCTTTATCCAGATCTAGAGATGGACGTTACTAAATATACAAAAGTGGATCTAAATAACCTTACTCAATCTCAAATGGATGATTGGAATATAGGTGATACTCTTCTTTTGTCTGGAACCATTATTACCGGAAGGGATGCAGCTCATAAACGATTGAAGACAATGATTGAGAGTGGTGAAGGGTTGCCTGAAGGTGTAAATTTTGATAATAAGTTTATTTATTATGTTGGCCCTGTAGACGCTGTTCGTGATGAAGTGATTGGTCCGGCAGGCCCTACAACTGCAAGTCGAATGGATAAATTTACCGATTTGATGCTTGAGAATACAGGAATTTTAGGAATGATTGGTAAGGCTGAGCGAGGACAGGCAACAGTTGAAAGTATAAAGAAACACAAAGCAAGTTATTTGATAGCTGTGGGCGGCGCTGCTTATTTAATTTCTAAATCAATCAAGAAGGCAAAGGTAGTTGCATTTGAAGAGATGGGCATGGAGGCGATCTATGAAATGGAAGTTAAAGATATGCCGGTGACTGTTGCAGTAGACACTGATGGTGAAAATATCCATAAAGTCTTAGATAACATTCCTGTGTCATTCAAGAGCTAGAAATACTTTTGATTCTGAATCATTGCGCTGTATTTAAATACGCTATTCATAGCGTATAATTTTCCTTGAAGTTGGCCGGATAGTCGCTGGATGCAATTGCATTGAGAGGAAAGTCCGGGCTCCATAGAGCAAAGTGCTAGTTAACGACTAGGCGCAGTGATGCGACGGAAAGTGCAGCAGAAAATAAACCGCCTACTTCGGTAGGTAAGGGTGAAATGGTGTGGTAAGAGCGCACCGCAAACTTAGTGATAAGTTTGGCATGGTAAACCCCACTTGGAGCAAGCTCAAATAGGGAGGCATTGGCGCTGCTCGCGTTGTCTTCGGGTAGAGTGCTCAAGATTCTTGGTAACAAGTCTCGTAGATGAATGACTATCATGGCTTCGGCTGAACAGAACCCGGCTTATAGGCCAACTTCAAATCTTTGGTATTGAATACTGCTTAAGGTTATACTGTGCCTTATTTGAAGTTTCAACATAACGATGAGCTATTTTTATTTGGCACTTGCTATTGCTGCTGAAGTCGCTGGAACAAGTCTACTGAAGGCTACTGAAGAGTTTACAAGACTAGTACCAACGACTTTTCTTGTTGTTTTTTATTTAATATCCTTTTGGCTGATGACACTTGCACTTAGAGACCTGCCTTTAGGAGTAGTCTATGCAGTTTGGTCTGGTCTTGGCATTGTATTGGTAGCGGTTATTGGCGCAGTTATTTATAAAGAGATTCCTGACTTAGCATCGCTAATTGGTATGGGGCTTATTATCTCAGGCGTCATTGTGATGCATTTATTTTCTAAATCTATACAACACTAATTAAGTTATGAATATTGACTCAACAAAATACCATCTCTCAGAATCACTCGATATTGCTAATGAAAGACCTTCAGTTGGCTTTATAGTTTTAAATACTGACTTTACCTTTGAACGTGACTTTGTAAGGATGTATACCGAGCAAAAGCCAAACTATGACTTTTATTTTAATCGAATTCATTTCGCCAATCCGATGACGCCAGAGTCTTTGGCAGCTATAGGAGATGACTTAAGTGAATCGGCAGCTGGAATACTCCCTAATTATGATCTCGACTTGGTTGTCTTTAATTGCACGTCATCATCTTCGATTGTTGGCGATGATGCAATAGAGATTGCAATTAATGAAAGCAAGCCAACCGCTAAAGTTCTCTCTACTTCTCAAGCAGTCGTTGCAAATTTCAAGCAAAGAGGCTTTAAGAAGGTCAGTGTGTTGACTCCATATAGCGAGGAGGTTTCTTCTCTTTTGAGAGGCTATCTTCAAAAAAATGGCGTGGAGATTGTTTCCTCAATGTATATGGATATCAGTGATGACAGAGAAGTTGCTATGCTTCCTGCCGATGAGATAATTAAAGCGGCTAAAGCAGCAATACATGATGATGCTGATGCCATTTTTATTTCTTGCACTGCGATGCGATCTGCTGAAATCATTCCTCAAATTGAAGCTGCTATTGGTAAGCCTGTTCTTACCTCAAACCAGGCCACTTTTGACCAAATTTCCCAAATAATTGAGAATCTAAACCCCTAAAATAGTTTCTTTAAATTTTGTAAACCACTGTTTTTCCTGTTAATTCACATTTAAGTGAATTTTTTTGGTATTTTATATTTAATGAAGAGCGATAATATACCTATGCACAAACTCGACGAAAGAGATATACAAATTCTAGCTATTCTTCAAGAGGAAGGAAGAATAACCAAAACTGCGCTCGCTGATAAACTCAATTTATCACTCACTCCTTCTTGGGACAGACTTCAAAGATTAGAAGAGGCTGGAATAATAGAGAGTTATGGCGCTAGACTGTCTTCATCATTTTTAAGTAATTTCCACCTTGTGATTACAGAGGTTGAGCTTGAGAGTCACAAACAAGGAGAGTTTTCGAGGTTTGAAGAGGCCATTATGGAGTTTGATGAAGTTCTATCCTGCTGGTCAATTGGGGGAAGTTTAGATTACATCCTGAGAGTCCTTGTAAAAGATGTTGTCGGTTACCAAGACTTTATTAAAAGAGTTTTAAATGAAGATATTGGTCTCAGGCGCTATTTCAGTTATGCAGTTTTGGATTCCATTAAGCATACTGATGTGATTCCAGAGAGTTTAATCAAAAAGTCAGATTTGGCAAAATAAATTTTTAGAGACTTATTTGACTAATAATTCTCTCGGAATAGCTGATAAGCATTCTCCGCCATTACTTCCAACACGAATACTCTCAGTCATTTCAAATCCCCAATCATCAAACCATATAGCTGGCATGAAATGAAACGTCATATTTTCTTCAAGGACTGTTTGATCATTTCCACGTAGACTCATCGTGCGTTCACCCCAGTCTGGCGGATAGCTACAACCAATAGGGTAGCCGCATCGATTATTTTTTTCATAGCCATATTTCTTCAGGGTCGCAGTAAAGTTGTCTGATATTTGTGCACAGGTATTACCAGGCTTAAACATTTCAATTGCATTTTCAATGCACTCATTAATCACTTTTTCAATGTCTAGATATTGTTGAGGTGGCGTTCCTAAAAATAAGGTTCTTGAGCAGGGACAGTGATACCTCGCATAGGCAGCTCCAAGCTCTAAGAACATGCCTTCGTTATTTTTTAGTGGCTCATCATTCCATGTCATGTGACACGCAGCAGCCTCTTCACCTGCACCAATCAATGGCACAAAAGAAGCATAGTCACCATAGTGTCCCTGATGTCCTTTGACTCCTGCATGATATATTTCAGCTACTAAATCATTTTTTCTCATCCCAGGCTCAGCAACCTGCATAACTCTCTCATAGACACCTTCGATAACCTTTCCTGCCCTTTTCATGTAGGTGATTTCAGTGTCAGATTTAACAGCTCTTTGCCAGTTAACAAGACCCGTCTGATCGCTAAATGTTGCGTTAGGTAGAGAGATGTATAAAGATTCAGCAGCCCTGGCTGAAAAATAGTAATTATCTTTTTCTAAGCCAATTCTTTTACTGGCAAGTCCTTTTTCTTTAAGAATTCCAGAGAGATGCTCCATAGGGTGTTTTTCAGGAGTCATTACGTAGTCATCAGGATAAAAGAGAATGTTGTTTAGTTCAAGGTCTGTAGTGAGTTCTGCACCCTTCGCATCAATCCCTCTGCCATACCAAAAAAGATCACCATCTGTTGAAATTACGACACACTGATGAACATAGAATGACCATCCGTCATAGCCAGTCAGCCAAAACATATTGGCAGGATCATAAACAATTAGAACATCAACATTGGAAGCACTCATAGAACTACGAACCTTTGACTGCCTCTCAATATATTCCTCTTTACTAAATCTTCTTCTTTCCTTTTTCACAATTTCTCCTTTCTATGCGATATAAGTAAATGCCTGCTTTAAATCGTCAATTAGATCTTCTACATCCTCAATTCCTGTCGAGTATCTTACAAGTCCTTCTGGGATTCCCGCAGCCTCTCTTTCTTCAGCACTGCACTCCACATGGCTCGTCGTCAGAGGAGGGCCGACTACCGTTTCAACACAACCTAAGTTCGCCGCCATATGAGCATATTTAAGTTTTGGTAGAAATTTTTTGATTGACTCTAGACCGCCTTTGACTGAAAAGCTAAGCATACCGCCATAACCACCATTCATTTGTACTTTTGCTATCTCATGACCAGCGTGAGATACTAATCCAGGGTAGTTAACCTGTTCAACTAGTGGATGATTTTCAAGGAACCTTGCAATTTTAAGTGCACTCTCGTTTTGTCTCTCAACACGCAGTTTTAATGTTTTCATTCCTCTTATTAGGCTATAAGCATCCATTGGAGCAAGCGTTGCTCCATTGATTTCACGGTAGTGATAAACCTTCTTTACTAAATCTTTATTGCCACATATAACACCTCCAAGGGCATCTGCATGACCACCAAGATACTTTGAGGCAGAGTGAAGCGTAATATCGGCGCCAAGAAGCAATGGATTTTGATTAATAGGAGTGGCAAATGTATTGTCAACAATTACAAGGGCGCCAACTTTTTTGGCCGCTGCACTGAGCCTCTTAATATCAGTTATTTTTATGGTTGGGTTTGTTGGTGTTTCCAGATATAGCAAGGTACAACCTTTAGCTATTTCTGCTTCTAGTTGTTCATAGTCACCTGTTTCGCATAAGCTGACATTAATATTAAGTGGGGGTAAAAATTCATTAAAGATGACATTTGTTCCTCCATAACTATCCTTAATAGAAACAATTCGGTCACCCGGTTTTAAAAAGGTAGCCAAGGTGTTGCTGATTGCAGCCATGCCCGATGAAAAACTGGTAGCTGCCTCGGCATATTCAAGTTCTTTTACTTTATCTTCAAAAGCACGGACTGTTGGGTTGGTGTTTCTAGAGTAAATATGTCCTTCAACCTCCTCTAGGGCGACTTTGTGCCATGTATCAATATCTTTGTAAGCAAACGAAACGCTGTGAACAACAGGCACCTGTGTTGAGCGCTCATAAAGCTCATGCTCCTGCTCGCCGCTCCAGATACTTTGGGTAGATTTTCCGATTTGTTTTTTATCAAGCATAATTAACCTCTTAAGTTTGCGTTGACCATAAATAAAAATAACTAAGAGTTATTTTTATACTATTTCAAGGCAGCGCTTTATAAGCCTTTATCTTGATAATTTTTATTATACATCCAGAACGAACTGTTTGACAATCCTCAAAATCTTAACTATGAGAAATTAATATCATCCTTAGGTTATTTCTGATATATTTCGATTTATTTATGCCTCGTCATATTTATATTCCATGAGCAGTTCTTCGCCCGATTTCACTAATTCAAATGATTCAGGAGTTTTAAAATCCAACTTTATTTGTGTTTTCTCAATACTCCTATTTGCAATGGGTTTTCCTGCTGCAGAGTACTTATTGGATGACTGGGATGTTGTAAGCGTTATTACTGCTCGAAATGTATTTTCATTTATTTTAATTTTCTTAATATGGTTATCAATAGAGGGAGTTCAAAAGGTTAAGTCTGCTAAATGGTTTAAAGGTTTTGTGATTGGTGTCTCAGGATTTGGTATAGGCGCATTTTTGATTCTTTACCTTCAGTCACTAACAACTCCAGTGATTGCAGCATTAGCCGTAGCTACTATGCCAGTATTTGCGGTTTTACTTGAGATGCTCCTCGATGGACGCAAAATGACGTTTTGGTTTTTCTTTGGGGTCGTTTTGGTTCTTTGGGGTGGCTATATTGCTTCTGGAGCCTCATTGATTGAGAATAATATTGGCTTTGCTATTCTGATTGGGTTTCTAGGTGTTGCACTATTTGCATGGGGATCTAGAGCAACCGTTAAAAGCCTTCCAGGTATGACTACTTTAGGTCAGGTAGCAGTCACTTCATTTGGAATGGCTGGACTTTCAATTGTGCTGTACTTTATTGGCACTACTTTTATGGATTTAACGATCAGCGCTTCATCAATAACACTCAAGCATCTGGGTTTAGTACTAATCTATGCTTGGCTAGGCCTAGGTATTTCGCAAATCTTATGGATAAAGGCTGTAAGTCAGCTGGGTATCGGTATTGCTTCATTTCATTTAAATGCTGTTCCCTTTTATGTCATGTTTATGCTCTTTCTATTGGGCGATCAATGGTTCTGGCATCAGGCCATCGGGGCTTTAATTGTAATTACCGGCGTAATTATGGCACAACAAAAATCTTCAAAGAAAAAAACAGAGTTTTTTGAACTACCTTAATTCTGCAAGAATTGCTCTATCAAGATTATTGATATCAGTATATGTTGTAATATTTTTAAAAGACTTTTCCAATAAATCAGTAATACGATCTTTCTGATCATATCCATGCTCTAGGAGCAAAAGTCCACTTTGAGAGAGAAATTGAGGTGCTTTTGAGATAATTAATTTAATATCCTCAAGCCCATCATCCCCAGAGACTAAAGCTTCAATTGGTTCAAAACTAAGATTTTTTAAATGAGGATCTCTTTGGCTAATATAGGGAGGGTTGCTAACAATTAAGTCAAATTTTTTATCAGACAAAGGCTCAAACCAATTTCCACAATAAAAATCTATGCCCCTGTTGGCATTCAGTTTTGCAATTCTCAATGCTTCAGAGGAGCGATCAGTCGCTGATATTTCCCATTTAGGACATTTTTCTGAGAGAGTAATGGCAATTATCCCGCTACCAGTTCCAAGGTCTAGTGCTTTTATTCTTTTATCTGAATCAAGCCTATCTAGAGCAACATCAATTAGTAGTTCTGTTTCAGGCCTAGGGATAAGGGTTGACGGAGATACGATAAAATCATGATCATAAAACCCCTGGGAGCCTTTAATGTAAGCAAATGGTTTGCCACTCTTACGATCTTCAACCAGGCTTAAAAACTTTTTAAATTCAGAGTTATTGATTTCATAGTCTAAATTTGCAAATAGTTGCTCTTGAGTTTTGTTAAGCGCTAAACCCAATAGTTTTGATGCATCTTCAACATCTTCCCTCAAAAAGTCTTTTATTAATTTTCCAGAGTTCATTTATCTTAATTTCATAGTTAAACTTAGTCAATTTACATTATATCTACAAGCGAGTTTTTAGAATTAGTTAATCAACTATGGGATGATAGTGTTAATAGCATTATTGAGGTAAATGAGTGACATGTTGAACTTAGTATTATTTGAGCCAGAAATACCAAATAACACTGGAAGTCTTATCAGATTGTCAGCTAATATGGGCGCTAACCTGCATCTAATTAAGCCTTATGGTTTTGAAATAAATGATAAGAGATTAAGGCGAGCTGGACTCGACTATAAGGATTTAGCGAGTGTGTATGAGTACGAAAATTTTGATGATTATCTTGATAAAGCCTCTCCTACTAAAATTTACATAGTTAGTACTAAAGTAAAAACAAGCTATGCAGATGTTAAATACTTCAAGGATGATTCCTTTCTCTTTGGTTCAGAGACAAAAGGACTTCCAAAAGAGATCATGGATGAATATGATGGCATTACACTTCCAATGCAAAAAGGATCAAGGAGTTTAAATCTTGCTAATTGTGTCTCGATAGTTGCTTATGAGGCATGGCGCCAACTTGGATTCTCAAGCTAAAGTCAATTCAAGCTGGAGACTTAGCTTAGCTTAAGTAATTGATAGGCGTTGTTAAAATCTTTAATTGAAACTACATTTTTGCCAGCAAGCTGAACCCTTTTTAAGCTTAATATTCCAGTGCCAGTTGCAATAAAACAAACCTCTTTATTTTGTTCAATGACGATTCCTGGAGATTTATTTGACTCCTTTGAGATCGCTTCAGCTTCAATAATTCTAATAACTTTATCTTTAAATTCTTTGGCATATGCATTACTTTGTGCAATCGGTCTGGGATTAAAGGCTCTTACCATTAAGCTAATATTCTCAGCACTTTGATTCCAGTCAATCCACGCCTCTGTTTTCACAATCTTTTGTGCATAAACAGCTTTTGAATGATCTTGCGACTTTAAAGTAAGATCAGGTAGTTGATCTAGAACATCAACTATGAGATCACCACCCATGATTGATAAAGACTCTGTTAAAGAGCCTGATGTCTCAAAATTTGATATGGGCAGCTTTCTTGTCAAAAGAATATCACCAGTATCAAGTCCCTCGTTCATCTGCATTATTGAAATTCCTGTTTCTTGATCACCCGCAAGAATAGCTCTTTCAATTGGCGCCGCTCCTCTCCAGCGAGGAAGAAGTGAAGCATGAATATTTAAACATCCAAATTGAGGTACTTCTAGGACTTCTCTGGACAATATCTGGCCATAAGCCGCAACAACGATTAATTCTGGCTTCAGAGAAATAAGCTTCTTCAGGTTTTGCTCATTACTAAAATCTTCAGGCTGAATAACTGGCAGCTTATTTTCGAGAGCATAGTTTTTGACAGGGCAGGATGTTAGGACTTTACCCCTACCTTTGGGTCTATCTGGCTGACAATAGACTGCTACAACTTGGTGATTTGAGTTGTGTATTTTTGATAATGCAGCGACGGCAAAGTCAGGAGTTCCTGCGAAAATAATACGCATTATTTTATTGAATTTCGACCCACTTTAATAGCATTCAAAATTTGCTTTGGAGAGGTGCCGCCTGTATGATTTCTAGAATTAACAGAGCCTTCTAAAGAAATAGCGTCAAAGACATCATTCTCAATACTAGTATTAAATGCATGAAGCTCATCTAGAGTAAACTCACTTAAGTCTTTATTTTCTTTGATTCCATGAGCAACAGCTTTTCCAACAACGTCATGAGCATCCCTAAAGGGAAGACCTTTTTTGACAAGGTAATCTGCTAAGTCAGTTGCAGTGGTGTAGCCTTTAATCGCAGAATTAAGCATATTTTCTTTGTTTGCATCAATCTTTGGCACCATGTCAGCAAAAATACGCAGGCAAGAGTATATCGTTTCAACGCTATCGAAAAGCGGCTCTTTGTCCTCTTGATTATCCTTGTTGTAAGCTAACGGTTGACCTTTCATCAAGGTAAGTAGAGCAATTAAATTACCATTAACCCTTCCAGTTTTTCCTCGAACCAGCTCTGGCACATCTGGATTTTTCTTTTGGGGCATAATCGATGAGCCCGTACAAAAGCTATCAGGAAGAGCAATAAATTCAAACTGAGCGCTAGACCAAAGAATGAGTTCCTCGGAGAACCTAGAGAGATGCATCATGATTAAGCTGGCATTGGATGCAAATTCAATAGCAAAGTCTCGATCACTAACGGCGTCCAAAGAGTTTTGACTGATACGCTCAAACCCTAGTAGTTCAGCAGTACGTTCACGATTAATCGGGTAACTTGTTCCTGCAAGTGCTGCGCTTCCAAGAGGCATGGTGTTAATGCGTTTAAAGCTTTCTTGAAGGCGCTCCCTGTCGCGCTTAAACATTTCGAAGTAGGCTAATAGGTGATGCCCAAAAGTAATGGGTTGAGCAGCCTGAAGATGAGTAAATCCAGGCATTATTGTGCTATGCTCCTGTTCAGCAAGATCAAGTAGAGCGTTTAAAAGCCTTTCTAGTTCTTGAGTTATTAAAAGAACGTGATCCCTTAGATAAAGCCTAATATCTGTAGCGACTTGATCATTTCGTGATCGACCTGTATGAATTTTTTTGCCTGGCTCGCCACAAATTTCGGTCAGTCGTGATTCAATATTCATGTGGACATCTTCAAGATCAATTGACCAGGTAAATTCTCCGGAGACTATCTCTTGTTTGACTTGTTCAAGCCCTTTTAAAATCTTCTTTAACTCGTCACTGGTTAGTACTTTAGCTTCCATGAGCATAGTTGCATGCGCTATAGAGCCTTCAATATCATAGAGCGCAAGGGTTTTATCAAAAGCAACAGATGCGCCAAATATTTTGACAAACTCATCAGTTGGCTCATTGAAACGGCCACCCCATAAATGATTTGTTTTAGAAGTCATTCTATTTTTACTCTCTATTAAATACAAATTTAAATTACTGCACATTATTCCAGCATATGGAAGATAAGTTACTGAAAATGATATAAAAAGCTTTATTAGTGACTATTTAAAGGAAATATTTTTCAATGTTTTCATCATAATAATGTCCTAATAATCAACATTCTCAAGAAACACTCGATAAAATATTCATGAAGTTGATATTATTTGGAGAAATTGAAGCAGTGCTTAGAATTGCAACACGCAAAAGTCCGCTGGCGCTCTGGCAAGCAGAATTCGTTAAGTCAAGGCTAGAGTATTTCTATCCTGAGTTGAAGATAGAGTTGGTCAAAATGACGACCCAAGGCGACAAGATACTTGATACACCCCTTTCAAAAATTGGTGGCAAAAACCTTTTCATCAAAGAACTTGAAATTGGAATGATGGAAGGTAGGGCTGATATAGCAGTTCATTCAATGAAAGATGTTCCCTACGAATTACCAGAAGGCTTTGTTATTGGGGCTATTCTAGAGCGTGAAAATCCATTTGATGCTTTTGTTTCAAATCATTTCAAAAGTATCGAAGATCTTCCTATTGGTTCCCGTGTTGGCTCATGCAGCCTAAGGCGAATTGTCCAATTAAAGGCGTTGAGGCCAGATTTAGTTATTCTGGATTTAAGGGGAAATGTAAACACCCGCTTAAAAAAACTTGATGATGGTGAGTACGATGCAATCATTTTGGCTTGTTCAGGTCTTATTAGACTTGGCTTTGAGGATCGAATTAAACAACACCTTATTGCTCAACAATCTTTACCTGCTGTTGGTCAAGGTGCGCTTGGAATCGAGGTTAGAGAAAATGATAATGAAATTATTAAGCTTCTAGAGCCACTCATTCATAAGAAAACGATGGATGAAGTGGGTGCTGAAAGAGCAATGAATGCATCACTCCAGGGAGGTTGCTCGGTCGCAATTGGCGCTTATGCTACAAGCAATGGGAGAGAATTACACCTTAGAGGTATGGTTGGTAATGTTGATTCTGGGGAAGTAATAAGAGTAGATGAACATGGAGAGTTGAGTCAGCCAAAAGATTTGGGTGAACGAGTCGCCAATAAGCTCTTATCTTTGGGCGCAAAAAGACTATTAAGCGGAGTATGATTTGATTCTATCAAGTGAACAACTGGCGCCATTATTAAAAGAACTTAATGAATGGTGTATGAAAGATGAAAAGCTTTTTAGAGTGCTTCACTTTAAAGACTTTACTAAAGCGATTGAGTTTATGAATCAAGTTGCAATCACTGCAGAGACAATGGATCATCACCCTGAATGGTCGAATGTCTACAACAAAGTGGAGATTCATCTAGTGACTCATAGTGAGGGGGGAGTTACGCGGCTTGATATCGATTTAGCGAGGGAAATTGACTCTCATTTCAATTCCTTTAAGCTTTAATCAAATAAAGCGTCGACAAAATCTTTTGCATTGAAAGGCTTCAGATCTTCAATTGCCTCTCCAACTCCAATATAACGAATAGGCAACTTTAAGGAATCAGAGATTGAGAATAAAACCCCGCCTTTTGCTGTGCCATCAAGTTTGGTTATTGCTAAACCAGATAAATTGATAGATTTGTGAAATTCATTTGCTTGTTGAATGGCATTCTGTCCTGAGCCTCCATCGATCACAAGAAGGGTTTCGTGTGGAGCATCCTCGTTATGTTTTTTAAGAACTCTTTTAATTTTTTCGAGCTCCTGCATGAGGTTATCTTGAGTGTGAAGTCTTCCAGCAGTATCAGCTATCAAGATGTCTACTTTTTTTGCAATTGCTGATTGATAGGCGTCATAAACAACTGATGCCGCATCTGCACCAGTCTTTTGAGCTATGACAGGGATATCATTTCTCTCGCCCCAAATCTGAAGCTGCTCTACAGCGGCCGCTCGAAAGGTATCTCCAGCAGCAAGCATGACTGTTTTCCCTTCACTCTGAAATAACTTCGCTAGCTTGCCTATCGTTGTTGTTTTTCCCGCTCCATTAATACCAACTACAAGGATCACAAAAGGGATTTCTGAACTAGGTTCTAATAGATTTTCTTTGATTAACAAAGACTCTAACTCCTCCTTAATGAGCTGATAGAGACTATCTTCATCTTTTAGTTCCTTTCTAGATGCTTTTTTTCTAACGACTTCAATCACTTTGTCGGTTGTTTGGATACCAATATCTGAACCAATTAAAAGCATCTCTAACTCTTCAAGAAGGCCATCATCAATCTTCTTTTTGCCAATAACGAGAGAAGAGAGGCCATCACCAAGCTTTTTTTTGGACTTAAATAGTCTTTCCTTGAGCGAAGTTTTATTTTTTTCTTCCTGGGGGTCTTGGCTTGGAGTTTTTTTAAAAAAATTCAGCATATTATGAATCTGTGTGTTTGATAGCAAATTTTACTCTGTGACAAGTCATAAGAGAAATTAATAAGTAAATGATAAATAAACTAATCTTTATGAATATTAGACATAATAACGTGTCAAAACGGTATTATGATTTATATTTTTTTGGATTATTATGCTTTGGGTTAAGGCCATACACGTTTTTGGATTTGTTTCTTGGATGGCAGGAATGTTTTACTTGCCTCGCTTATTTGTCTATCACTCGATGGCAGATGATGCAATCAGTATTGAACGCTTCAAGATCATGGAGCGTAGGTTATATAACGGCATAATGATGCCAAGCTTCATCCTAACAACTATATTTGGTTTTTGGATGATTCAGAACTATGCATGGGAAGTTTATAGCGATATGTATTGGCTCAAGATTAAGCTATTCCTTGTGGCTATTTTGGTAGCCTATCATTTTTACTGCGGCTATTTAGTTAGAGTTTTCGCAGCTGATAAAAATATCAAATCTCATGTTTTTTTTAGGTGGTTTAATGAATTTCCAGTCATAATATTAATTGGAATAATTATTCTGGCAGTGGTTAAACCTTTTTAAGAGCGTTTATGAGTATTTCAGAAGATACAAAAGAATTAAATTCCTACATTAATGGGCGAGTTGATATTGATTCTGTTGCGACTTTTAAGGGTAATGAGCATATAGTCAAGCTCAAGCTTAAATTTGATATTGAAAGAATTAGAGAGGCTCTTGATCAAATTAAGTCAAGTTCAGAATTTAAGACTGCTGCCTCGGGCTTTCATGCTCTAGCGATGACTCGAAGAAAAGATGGATCAGTTGACTCTGATAAAGATCTTGTGGGCCGCTACTATACGCGAGTCGATAATAGCTATGAGGAGGTAGCCAAAGACGAACTGGTGGACGAATCATTATTTAGTGAGCTTGTGGATGTATTCAAGGGGACTTACTTTGAGACGATTCATAAAGAGTTATCAGCACGATATCCCATTGGAAGAGTTCGAATACTAGAAAAAGATAGCTATAACTGCAATTCTTGGCATAGAGATCCAGAGCCTAGAATTCATATACCAATATATACAAATCCAGGTGCTTTGTTTATAGTTAACCACCACTGTACTCATCTACCTGCAGATGGCTCAGTTTTTTTTACTGATACTCGTGGCTACCATACGGCTTTAAATGGTGGAGAGCAGCCTAGAACACACCTTGTAGCGACGTTAGCCTATCCTGAGTACAAACCTTAGATCTATCTCAATATGAATCAATACAAAAGAAATAGTAGTCATTCTCGAAAAAATGAATTTAAAAATCTAATTGATTTTAGAAGTGATACCGTAACTCTGCCTTCAAATGAGATGTTATCAGCCATACAAGATGCCAAAATGGGTGATGATGTTTATGATGAGGATGATGAGGTTAATGAGCTCCAGAAATATGCAGCTAATTTATTAGGTAAAGAGGCAGGCTTATTTTTTCCAAGTGGAACTCAGAGTAATTTAACAGCAATGCTTTCACATTGTCAGCGCGGCGATGAGGCACTCATTGGTAAAAACTATCATACAAATGTTTATGAAGCTCGTGGCGTATCAGTTCTAGGAGGAGTGGGAATTTGTCCAATTGAAACTTCTGAAACGGGATCTATGGATGTTGGGGATATGCTCAACGAAATTAAAGATGACGATCCACATTATGCAGTAACCAAACTACTTTGCTTAGAAAATACTATTTCAGGTAAAGTTCAGCCTCAAAATGAGCTTGAAGTGCTAGCTAATGCTGCCCATAAAAAAAATCTTAAGGTGCACTTAGATGGCGCTCGATTATTTAATGCACATATTTATACAGGTGCTTCTATGGAGAGTTTAACAAATTGTTTTGATAGCGTTTCATTATGCCTATCAAAAGGTTTAGGCGCTCCTATTGGCTCATTATTAATTTCAGATCAAACTACTATTGATAAAGCGCGCCGCCTAAGGAAAATGCTTGGCGGAGGGATGAGGCAAGTTGGAGTGATCGCTTCTTGTGGTATGTATGCTTTAAAAAATAATGTTCAAAGACTTCAGGATGATCATGACAACGCAAAACTTCTAGCTGATGGGCTCTCATCAATATCAGAGTTGTCAGTCGATTATGGTGATAATCAAACAAATATGGTATTTGTAAATTGTCCCAAGGCGCATAGAAAGCCTCTAGAAAATTTTTTATTTGATAAAGAAATAATCACCTCTAATCTTGACAGGGGAAGGCTCGTTTGTCACTTAGGAATTACTGAAAAAGATATATTATTTGTGATCGATTCTTTTAAAGAATACTTTAAAAGAGCTAGCTAAGAATCTGATTTAAAAAAGTTTTTGTACGCTCATTTTGAGGATTATTGAAGAATTCTTCTGGCGTATTCTGCTCAACAATCTCACCACCATCCATAAAGATAATTCTATCCGCAACTTGTCTTGCAAAGCCCATCTCGTGGGTGACACAAATCATTGTCATCCCACTATTAGCAAGGTCAATCATTGTATCTAAGACTTCTGAAACCATTTCTGGGTCCAGTGCTGAGGTAGGCTCATCAAAGAGCATAACTTTTGGCTGCATACATAAACTTCTTGCGATTGCAACTCTTTGTTGTTGGCCTCCTGAAAGCTGCTCAGGATATTTATCAGCCTGCTCTGGAATCTTGACATGTTTCAGCATCGAAAGAGCTCTTTCTTTAGCTTCATTTTTGTCAATTCCCCTGACCCAGTTTGGACCTGCCATACAGTTCTCTAAGACAGTTAAGTGAGGGAATAAATTGAAACTTTGAAACACCATTCCTATATCTTGTCTAACAATATCAACATCTTGCATTTTTTCATGAAGTTCGATTCCACATACTTCTATTGATCCTTCTTGATGAGCTTCAAGTCGATTAAGACATCTAATTAGGGTGGATTTTCCTGAACCAGATGGCCCACAGATAACAATTTTTTCTTTAAGTTTAATTTCAAGATTGATATCTTTAAGCGCTTGAAAGTCTCCGTACCACTTATTCACGCCTTTTAACGAGATGACTGGATTTTCAATTGAAGAGCTATTGTGCATAATCAAGTTTTTTGTTGATATTTTCTTTCAATGCGTGCCTGAATCATTTCAAGAATGATTGTAAGGGTCCAATAAATCATTGCAGCTGTAAGTAACATTTCTAAATGATTATAATCTTTTGCACCTAATTTTTTGGCCAGGAACATTATCTCCCAAATTCCAAGAACAGAAACTAAAGAACTGTCTTTAAGCATCGCAATAAATTGGTTGCCGGTTGGTGGCACTATAATTGGTATTGATTGAGGTAATATAATTTTTCGAAGTATTAACCCAAATTTAAAACCTAATGCTCTTGAAGCTTCCCATTGCCCCTTTGGTATACTTTGGATTCCAGCACGAAAAATTTCAGTCATGTAAGCCCCATAACAAAGCGATAGCGCTGCAATACCAGAAGGAATAGCATCAATCATGAATCCTAGTTGAGGAAGGCCCATGTATATTAGATAAATTTGAAGAAGAAGAGGAAGTCCTCTAAATAAAGAGGTGTAAAAACTTGCTATCGCATAAGCAAATCCATTATTTGAAAGTTTAGCTATAGCTCCAACGATCGCTATAGCAGTAGCAATTGCAATCGAAACTGCTGAAATATAAATTGTGGTGAAAAGACCTTTGGAAATCATAAGGCCAATTTTGCTTGGAATACATAATTTCTCTCTAGCTGATTCTGTGGAACAAATAAAATCATTTTTAAATATATATGATATCTCAAGATCAAAAGAATAGGCAAAGGCCAAGAAGAGAAAAAACAACTCTATCCAAACAATTAGAATTTGAATTTTTAATCTAGCAAAACTAATTAATAATAAATTTCCAACAAATAATATTGTAAGGACAAATGAAACCGCTAGACGTCCAAAAAAGCCGCTTTCTTTAGGGTTACCAATAACGGGGCTAAGAAATTCACCAAAAATGGTGTTTGTGAAATTAAAGGCAAAAAAAATCGCCAATACCGTTAATGATAAATAGAGAAGGAATACTGGTTTATGCAGTGCCTTATCTTCAATAACGGTATCGACGAACATACCTTTCTATAAAACTTAAGTAAAACTTATATTAGTAATATTTATATTAGTATGCAACAGTGTAGTCGTTAGAGCTACCATCTGCATTTTTAAACCACTTCATTGACAGAGTAGTCAACGTGTAGTCTTTTTGCATTTCAGCAATAATTCTAGCGATTTCAGCATCTAACTCAGGGTCATCATTACCCTTATCAGTGGCAACTGAAAGAGGCTCAAAGAATGCAGGATCACCTAGGAATTTAATAGGATAGCCATCTTCTATAGCACCTTGAATCATTGGAACAGAGTCAATAATACCGTCATTACGAACGCCTGCACCTAGACGAGTATCATCAAGGCATGTATGGCCATCAGCAAGAGAAGTAATAGTTCCTGGTGTAACCTTATATGTGAATGCAGGTGCGTTAAGCATATCTAGACTTCCTTCAAGATACATCTCCCAAGTTGAAGCAGCTGTAGTACATATATTTTTACCATTTAGTCCAGCTAAAGTGGTTACAGTAGAGTCAGTGTGAACAGCAAAACTTGCTGGCGTATAGTAGTATACTGCTGGAAAATTAAGTACTTCAGAACGACCAGCTGTTGGAGTCATTGATCCAACAGAAACGTCCCAACGCATATTCCAGTTACCTGCTGTTATAACGCCCCAGTCAGGTGTAATAAATCGAGCTTCAACACCCATACGCTTAGCGATTTCTCTTCCAACATCTACATCAAAACCTTCCATTTCGCCAGCATCATTAATATATGAAAATGGCGCCCAGTTTGCATCAGTTGCAATCATTAGTTCATTGTTATTTTTAATATAATCATAAACAACACCTGCTTTAGCAGTCATACCTATAGATAGTAGTGCTACTGCAAAAACAATTGATGACTTTTTAAAGCCTAACTTAATACTCATTTATCTCTCCTTTATATATTTAAGAATTTACGAACCTACAATTGTACACATATTTTGAAATGAAACCAGTCATCAAAACAGATTAAATATTAAAAAAAAATATAGAGTTTAGGCTTTAAAAACGCCTGTAGAGAGGTAACGATCCCCGCGGTCACATATAATGGTTACAATTACAGCATTATCAACTTGTTTAGAAAGTTCAACTGCTGAGGCGACCGCACCGCCAGCTGATATGCCAGAGAAAATACCTTCCTGAATCGCAAGATCTCTTGTTGTTTGCTCAGCATTTGCTTGAGAAACATCCATAATCCTATCAACACGAGATGGTTCAAAGATAGTAGGTAGATAACCCTCGGGCCATCTTCTAATACCTGGAATATGAGAATCACCATCAGGCTGAATACCGACAATTTGAATAGACGGGTTTTTTTCTTTAAGGTATTTTGATACGCCCATAATGGTACCTGTAGTTCCCATTGAGCTAACAAAATGCGTAATTTCACCATTCGTATCACTCCATATCTCTCTTGCAGTGGAAGAGGCGTGGGCATTTGGGTTATCTTCATTGGCAAACTGATTGAGTTGAAGTCCCTTTCCATTCTGACTCATCTCGTTAGCTAAATCTCTTGCTCCTTCCATGCCAAGCTCTTTAGAAACTAAGATCAATTCAGCGCCATAGGCTGTCATTGCATCTCTTCTTTCTTGAGATAAGTTCTCCTGCATAATTAGAGTCATTTTGTAGCCTTTTATTGCTGCTACCATTGCAAGTGCTATACCCGTATTCCCACTTGTAGCTTCAATAAGAGTATCACCAGGATGAATCTCTCCTCTATTTTCAGCTTCAGTAATCATGTTAAGAGCTGCTCGGTCTTTAACAGATCCAGCTGGGTTATTTCCTTCTAGCTTAGCAAGAATAATATTTGAAGAGTTTGGATTTAATCTTTGCAGGCGAACCAGAGGCGTACCACCAACACACTGATCAATTGTTTTGTAGGACTTTTTGCTCATAAATCTTCAGATAGTATCATAAACTTAAAGCCTTCAAAAAATTACATGTTGTCTAGGATAGCTTTTTTGACTTCTTCAAGTGTTGGGTTGACATTAATCATTGCGCCTGTATCACACTGAGAAATTGCCGTGTCTGGATCTTTTAGTCCGTGACCTGTAAGTGTACAAACTACAGTTGAGCCATCAGGTATTTTTCCAGACTTAATATCTCTCAATGCACCTGCCACTGAGATGGCTGAGGCTGGTTCACAAAAGATACCTTCTTTTTCTGTTAACAACTTTTGAGTGGTTAGAATCTCTTTATCAGAAAAGGAATCAAACCAACCATTTGAATCTTTGCTTAGTTGGAGAGCTTGATCCCAGCTTTGAGGATTACCAATTCTAATTGCTGTAGCAATGGTTTCAGGATTTTCAACTCTCGATCCTTTGATAAATGGTGCAGCGCCTTCTGCTTGATAGCCCAGCATTGTCGGTGTTGAAGAGGCTTTTCCAGCCTCAAAGTATTCTGTATAACCCATCCAGTGAGCCGTTATATTTCCTGCATTACCTACCGGTAGGCAATGAAAATCAGGTGCGTGACCGAGCTCTTCAATGATCTCAAATGCTGCAGTTTTTTGGCCTTGTAGCCTGAAAGGGTTGATTGAGTTAACAATGGAAACTGGTGCGAATTCAGCCACCTCTTTAACAAGCTGCATGCCATCATCAAAGTTACCTTTAATCTGAATAATTGTTGAGCCATGGATCATTGCTTGAGCAAGCTTACCTAAAGCAATTTTGCCCTCAGGTATAACGACAAAAGCTTTAATTCCTGCTCTTGCAGCATAAGCAGCTGCAGCGGCAGAGGTATTTCCGGTTGAGGCGCAAATAATCGCTTTGGAGCCGCTCTCTACGGCTTTAGTGACTGCCATAGTCATGCCTCGATCCTTGAAAGAACCGGTAGGGTTCAATCCTTCATACTTGATATAGAGTTCAACCTGAGTGCCCATTTCGCATGGAATGTTTTCAAGTTTAATTAGGGGAGTGTTGCCCTCACCTAGGCTTATTAGACGCGTTTTTTCACTAACAGGCAGTCTATCTCTATATTTTTCAATTAATCCTGTATATCTCATAGTTCTCTTAATTAGGTTAGTCTAGAAGTTCAATATGAATGATTTGGACTTCTGCCTGGTTGAAGTCACTTGCTTCAATCGCTTTCTTAATGCTCATAACGGTCTTAGTGCTGACCTTGTCAGTTGTTATTGCAATATGCGCATTTTTATTTTCATCAACTTGCTTTTGAATTAAAGCTTCGATACTGACATTGTGATCATTAAAGATTCCTGTTACTTTTGAAAGAACACCTTTAATATCAGAAACTAGTAGCCTCAAAAAGAATTCGCTGACTATTGCGTCATTGTCAATGACATTAATCTTTTCTTGAGACTTCCAGCCTAGTATATGGTTGCTGGTTTGATTATTAATAATATCATTTAAGTCTGCAATGACAGCAGATGCAGTTGCCTCATCACCTGCACCAGCGCCATAGTATAGGCTTGTGCCTAGTGCATCACTCTTAACCATGACAGCATTCATGACGCCATCGACCTGAGCAATGAGTTGGCTGTTAGGAACTAAGGTTGGGTGAACTCGCAACTCAATACCATCTTCCACTCTTTTTGCAATTCCCAGATGCTTTATTGTGTAACCCAGCTCTGATGCATGGAGGATATCTTCAGTCGTAATTGTGCTAATACCTTGAGTGTAGACTTTGCTGAATTGAATTTCTGTTCCAAAAGCAATTGCAGCAAGGATTGATAGTTTATGTGCAGCGTCTATTCCTTCAATATCAAAAGTGGGATCTTCCTCTGCATAACCAAGTGCTTGTGCTTCTTTTAATACGTCATCAAAGTCTCTACCCTTTTCCTTCATATCGGTTAGGATAAAGTTGCCAGTTCCATTAATAATTCCTGCAACTGATTCAATATTATTAGCACTTAAGCCTTGCCCTAATGCCTTAATGATTGGAATTCCTCCAGCAACTGAGGCTTCAAATAATAAACGAACTTGTTTCTTATTTGCAAGCTTCATTAATGCATTGCCATGATTTCCAATGAGAGCTTTATTAGCTGTAATGATATGTTTACCATTGTTAATGGCAGTTTCGACTAACTCCTTAGCAAGTCCAAACCCTCCAATAAGCTCAAGTACAACATCAATGTCAGGATGGTTGACAACCTCAAATGGGTCTTCAGTTAATTGAATATTAGAGGTATCACAAATACGCTTTTTTGTTACATCTCGAACGCCTGCTATGACGAGTTCTATTTGAACACCAGTGCGTCTTTCTATGGATGCACTATTTTTTTGCAACACATTTATAACACCGCCACCAACTGTCCCGAGACCAAGAATTCCAACTTTCATTATTGTAATTTATAAATTTGAATGCGCCATTATACCAAGCAGCGAAATGACTCACCAGAAATCATGTTTAAAAATGTTGCTACAGCAATTGAACTATGCTAATCGACGAATCTTGTGAATCAATTATTTAAGTCCGCCCATACAGATGTATTTGAGTTCCAGGAAGTCATCTATACCATAATGAGAGCCTTCCCTTCCTAGTCCAGATTCTTTAACGCCACCAAAAGGAGCCACTTCATTAGATATAACACCTTCGTTGATACCCACCATTCCATACTCTAACGCCTCGGAGACACGCCAGATTCGATTAATATCCGTTGTATAGAAATAGGAAGCTAGGCCAAACTCAGTATCATTCGCGAGTTTTATTGCCTCTTCTTCAGTTTTGAACTTAAAAACTGGTGCGAGGGGTCCAAAAGTCTCTTCAGAAGCCATTTTCATCGAGGTGTCAACATTTCCAATCACTGTTGGCTCAAACATAGTGCCGCCATTTTTATGAGGTTTTCCGCCAGCAATAATGACCGCGCCACGATCGACTGCATCCGATAAGTGTTCTTTAACCTTGTCAAGTGCTTTAAAGCTAATAAGAGGTCCCTGATTAACGCCTTCATCCATTCCATTACCAACATTAAGAGTTTTAACGGCTTCGCCTAGTTTTTCAACAAACCTATCATAAATCCCTTCTTGGACAATAAACCGATTCGTGCAAACACAGGTTTGTCCAGTATTTCTAAATTTAGAGATGAGTGCACCAGCCACCGCAGAATCTAAATCAGCATCATCGAAAACAATAAACGGGGCGTTGCCTCCAAGCTCCATAGAAACTTTCTTCATGGTGTCAGCACAGTTGCGAGTCAATATTTTTCCAACAGCGGTAGACCCGGTAAATGAGAGCTTGCGAACAATCGGACTATCCGTTAATGCCTTTCCAATTTCACTCGACTTGGTTCCTACCACAACATTTAAAATACCATTAGGGATTCCAGCTTGATCGGCAAGTTCAGCAATCGCTAGAGCTGATAATGGGGTCTCTGCAGCAGGCTTAATGACTACTGGACAGCCTGCAGCTAGGGCAGGAGCACACTTTCTGGTTATCATTGCAATTGGAAAATTCCATGGCGTTATTGATGCAACAACACCAATAGGCTGCTTTATAACTAAAATCCTTCTGTCATTTGATGGAGTCGGGATAATGTCTCCATAGGTTCTTTTACCTTCTTCTGCAAACCACTCAATAAATGATGCGCCATAGCCAACTTCTCCTCTTGCTTCAGCAAGTGGTTTACCTTGTTCAGCTGTCATTAATATAGCAAGGTCTTCTTGATTTGCCATAATTAGATCAAACCATTTTTTGAGGATGATCGCTCTCTCTTTGGCAGTTCTACTTTTCCAGTCTGGCCAGGCTTCGTTAGCAGCATTGATGGCTTCATCAGTTTCTTTCTTGCCCATATCAGGTAAAGTTCTAATGACTTCGTTGGTGTAGGCATTTTTAACATCAAAGCGTAACTCTGCATCATCGCCAACCCACTTTCCATTGACATAACCGTGCTCTTTTAAAAGGCTAGAATTTGTTAACATTATTTATCTTAATTGTTGAATTATTTAAAGAGGCTTATTATAAAGTCCTATTGGCTAAATGTGTATAGCAAACTCATTAGACTTTTATGACGTTTTGCTTTTGCCTTCTTCCGATAATGGATGCACTTATAACGCCAAGTGTAACGAGACCCACCAGAATAGTTGAGACTGCATTGATTTCCGGTGTAACACCGAGCCTAACCATAGAATATATTTTCATAGGAAGGGTGGTTGATCCTGGTCCTGAGGTAAAGCTGGCAATAACTAAATCATCAAGGGATAAAGTAAACGATAAAAGCCACCCTGCAACAACTGCAGGAAGAATAATTGGAAGAGTGATCAAGATAAATGTTCGAAAAGGAGTGCAGCCTAAGTCAAGTGCCGCCTCCGTAATGCTGTCATCATAACTAGACATTCTGGACTGAATGACAACAGCTACATAACACATTGAAAAAGTGATATGTGCAAGTGTGACTGTAAATACTCCTCTATCAACTGCAAGTGCAACGAACATAAGTAAAGTTGAAAGTCCAATAATAACCTCTGGCATTACCATTGGGGCATAGATCATTCCAGAAAAAAGAGTTCTGCCTCTAAAGTTTCCAAAACGCGTCATAACAAGGCCCGCAATAGTTCCAAGAATTGTTGCAACGGTTGAAGAGACAAATGCGACTTTAATCGTAACCCATGCGGCATCTTTTAAGCCTTGATTTTGCATGAGTTCACCATACCATTTTGTAGAAAAACCGCCCCAAACGGTTACCAAACGTGACTCATTAAAACTAAATAAAATAAGTAAGATAATAGGAATATATAAAAACGAAAAACCAATTACTAAAGCTACAATGTTAAAGTTGCCAAATTTTTTCATGAGATTGCCTTTTCTTGAGATCTTTGGTAGAGCATGATTGGAACAACAAGTATGGCTAGTAATATAATTGCAACTGCTGATGCAACTGGCCAATCTCGATTATAAAAGAACTCCGTCCATAGCACTTTTCCAATCATAAGGGTCTCTGATCCTCCCAGTAAGTCTGGGATAACAAACTCGCCCATTACTGGAATAAAGACAAGAAAACATCCCGCTAAAATTCCCGGGAGTGAGAGTGGCACAGTCACTGTCCAAAAGGTTTTAAATGGTCTACATCCAAGATCAGCTGCGGCCTCCAAAAGACTCATATCCATTTTTTCTAAATTAGCATAGAGCGGCAGAATCATAAACGGTAGGTATGAGTACACAATGCCAATGTAAACAGCAAGGTCCGTATTCATAATTGTGAGCGGTTTATCAATAATACCAATACTCATTAGAGCTAAATTTAATAAACCCTCAGTTTTTAAAATACCAATCCATGCGTACACTCTGATGAGGAATGAAGTCCAGAAAGGTAGAATCACAAGCATTAGCAATATTCCTCTCCATCGCGTTGGGGCTCTTGCAACGCTGTATGCTATTGAATAGCCAATGATAAGGGTCAGAATTGTTGAAATAATGGCAATTTTTAAGCTAGAGAGGTAGGCTTTAATATAAAGAGAGTCGCTGAAAAGAAATAGATAGCTCTCAAGGCTTGCCTGAATTGATGGTATCCAAGAATCTCCCCAATTGAGAAGAGAAGTATAGGGCGGTATCGCCATAATTGGCTCAGCAAGACTAATCTTAAGAACAAAGATGAAGGGAAGTATAAAAAACAATAAAAGCCAAACGTATGGGATTGCAATGACTGCAAGCCTGCCGCTAAAAAAAGATTTAAAGGGGTTTGGTATTTTTTGCATTAGAAATTAGGAAAGAAGAACGACCGCTGAATGAGGCGCCCATTGAAGGTAGACTTCATCTTCCCAAGTCAGATGGTGTTCTTTAGTTCTTTCACGGTTCGCACGAATTGCTTTGAGAATTCTGCCATTTCCAAGCCTCACATGATAAGTAGAAAAGCTTCCACCATAGGCGATGTCTTCAATTTTTCCTTTTAAAATATTATGATCATTTGAAGGCTTCTTTTTAGAGATTTCAAGTTTTTCAGGTCGAATAGCAAACCACATCTTGTCTCCAGGAGAAGCGTGAACATTTTGTGTTGCAAAAACAATTGAGTTTGAGTCCTCAGATTGTAATTGGGTGCCAACTTCATTTTGGCCTTTATAAACTCCTTGTAATATATTCACATCACCAATAAAATCAGCCACATCTTTATTGACAGGTGCTTCATAAATTTCAGTTGGTGTTGCCACCTGAACAAGGTTTCCTGAGTCCATAACACCAATCCGACTAGAAACTGTCATTGCCTCTTCCTGATCATGAGTCACAATAACAAAGGTAACCTCAAGTTTTTCTTGAATATCCATCAGTTCAAATTGTGTTTGCTCTCTGAGTCTTTTATCAAGTGCGCCGAGAGGTTCATCAAGAAGCAATAGTTTTGGTCGTTTAGCTAGGCTTCTAGCCAAAGCAACACGCTGACTTTGACCGCCAGAAAGTTGATTGGGTTTGCGCTTAGCGAAGTCAGTCAGCTCAACCAACTCGAGCATTTCTTCAACCCTTTGTTTGATTTCATTTTCAGGAAGATTGTCTTGCTTTAAACCAAAGGCAATATTTTTTTCAACTGTCATATGCGGAAAAAGGGCATAGGACTGAAACATCATATTGATAGGTCTAAGATGAGGAGGAATTTGAGAGATATCTTCCCCATCCAGAAGGATTCTACCATCTGTTACTTTCTCAAAGCCTGCAAGCATTCTAAGAAGGGTGGTTTTGCCGCAACCTGAGGGTCCTAGTAACGAGAAAAACTCATTTTTGTAAATATCTAGTTTGAGGTTATCAATTGCGGTGAAGTCACCAAACTTTTTAGTGACATTTTCTATCTGAATGTAAGGTTTTATTGAAGAATCAAGCCACGGTGAAGCCGATAATATTTCAGACATAATAATAAATTTAAGAAGAAAAAAACCTTCATGATGCAAGGCATCATGAAGGTAATATTGATCTAATGCTACTGTCCAGTAGTAACTTTAGTCCAAGTTCTAGTAACCACTCTTTGTGATTTTGCATCATACGTAGGGCTAATGTATAAGCCTTCCATGACTTCAGGTGTTGGATAGACCGCAGGATCATTCAACAGCTCTTCATCTAATAGTGGCTGTGATGCTAAATTACCGTTTGCATACCAAACATAGTTCGTTGCAGTTGCGATCTGTTCAGGATCCATTATCCAGTTGATATACTTATGCGCATTGTCAGCATTCGGTGCATCCTTAGGAACAGCTAACTGATCAAACCACATTAGCGCACCTTCTTCAGGGATAGCGTAAACAATCTCGACACCATTTTCTGCATCCCAAGCTGCATATTGAGCCATGAATATATCACCTGACCACCCAACTACAAGGCAAATATCTCCATTTGCAAGGGCATCAATGTATTGTGATGAATGGAATTTTTGAATATGCGGTCGAACTGCAGTCAGTACAGCTTCCGCTTTTGCTATGACATCCTTATCCGTACTTCTTGGGTCTTCACCAAGATATGCAAGGGCCGCTGGTATGATTTCAGTTGGCGCATTTAATAAATGAACACCACAATCAGCAAATTTAGAAACAACATCTGGATCGAACACCATAGCAAGAGATGATGTTGGTGCATTCTCCATCCTCTCACTAATCATTCCTTCGTTATATCCAAGACCTGTTGTTCCCCACATATAGTTGACAGAATAGTCATTGAGTGGACCAAATTGAGCAACTTGCTCTTCAATATCGCTCCACATGTTCCCTATATTTGATAATTTTGATTTATCAAGTTTTTGGAAAACACCGGCTTGAATTTGACGTGCTAAGAAACTACTTGATGGAACTACAACATCATATCCAGAGCTACCAGCAAGAAGCTTAGCCTCAAGAACCTCATTTGAGTCAAATACGTCATAGACAACTTTAATGCCTGTTGCTGCAGTAAAGTCCTCGTTAACTTGCTCGTCAATATAATCTGACCAGTTTAAAACGTTAACCACTTCTTGTGCAATTACCGCTTGAGCTGAAAACGTGAGTGCTCCAGCTATGAGCAGCTTGTTTAACTTATTTTTCATTATTACTCTCCTTTTATTTTTTACTTTTAAGTTATTGGATTATATTAAATTTTTATATTTAATAATCACCTTTTTTTAAAATACAGTCCATTTGTTAAAGATGACGCAAATATGAATTGTATTCAAAATCTGTAATTGTGCTATCAAACCTATTGATTTCGGATTCTTTAACAACTTGATAAGATTTTTGAAATTTCTCACCAAAAAATTCCCTTACAACTGAAGATTGACTTGTTTTTTTAACGGCCTCCCTCCATGTGATTCCTAATTCAGGCTCATGCTGTGCATGAGCATTGCCAATCGTTTCTTTATCGAGTGCATCTTTGTTTTGAATTCCTGAAAGAACGCTTGAGAGAATAGAGGCAAAGACAAGATATGGGTTTGCATCTGCACTCGGTAATCTGAATTCTAATCTTGTAGCGCTTGAAGATGCTTCTGGAAGTCTAATGAGCGAGGTCCTATTTTCATTTCCCCAGCTGAGAGTCGTTGGCGCATGATCAGCATTGTGAACGAGTCTTCGATATGAATTCGCACTGGGTGCATAAAACGACAGAAAGTCTGGTGTTGTTTTTAAAAGACCAGCTATTGAGTTTGCAAAGATACCTTTAGGTTGTTTATTTTTATCTACTTTAAAGACATTATTACCATCTTTGTCGATAAGGCTCAGATGCGCATGCATTCCATTACCCGCATGATCTGAAAATGGTTTTGCCATAAAAGTAGCATTAAGATTAAATTTTTTCGCGCTGTTTTTGATAGAGCGCTTCATTAAGAAGGCTTGATCTGCCATTAATAAAGCGTCATCATGATGCAGTAGGTTAATTTCAAACTGTCCAGGAGCACACTCTTTTATAGCAGTTTCAGCAGGTATCCCTAGTAAGCGTGCACTTTTTTCTACCAGGTCAAAAAACCCTTCGAAGTCATCCATTTCATTTAAATTTAGAAGTTGAACCTCTTCATATCTTCTATTGGTGCCAGGAATGAGTGGCATTTGGGGGTGACCGTTTTTTTGAAGTTTTTGATCAATTAAATAAAACTCCATTTCAGGTGCAATAACTGGCTTAAGTTCTAGCTCTTCGAAGCGTTTCAAAACTGTGCTGAGAATATGCCTTGGGTCAGCGTAAATAGGATTCCCATTTCCATCTTCCATACTGACAAGACACTGGGCATTTTTACGAGAACTCCATGGGGTAATGGCAAGGGAATTCTCAACGACTCTGCATATGGCGTCACCATCGCCAGACATAACCAGTCCTGTCCCTTTTGGATTGTCTCCCCAAACATCGAGAACATAGCTTGAGATAGGCATTTTTAATCCACCTTTGGACGCTTTAATCAAAGTTTTAGGAGAGGCATTTTTACCTCTAGGAATCCCATTAAAGTCAACATAGATAAACTCAACTTTCTCAAGATCAGGATTTTCATCAAGAAATTTTTCTGCAAAATTCTTCATAGATTGTTTTTGAAAATATTATTTGCTCACATTAAATGTGAGATAATTCTATCATATTTGTGATCACAAATTAATAATATAAAAAAAATATTAGAAAAGATTAGTATGGATATTTTATCGAAAGTTGAGCCAAGGGATCTAAAGCTAAATGCAAATGAATGGGTGTACAACTCTTTATGCCAGTTAATTCTTTCTGGAGAATTTGTTCCTGGTATTTCTTTTACCTTTAGAGGGATTGCTAATTCATTTGGAGTTAGTACTATGCCTGTACGTGAGGCTGCAAATAGACTAATTTCAGAGGGTGCTCTTGATATGTCTGAAAAACGAAGAATTACTGTATCGCAAATGACTCAATCTAAGTTTGATGAGTTGAAAGTTGCTAGATTAAATTTAGAGCCACATTTAGCAGGTCTTGCTTTAAATCATATAAATTCTAAAAGACTTAACCTACTTATAAATATAGATAAAAATCTTGATTATGCTATCTCAACTGGAAATGTTGTAGACTACATTAAATACAATTACCAGTTTCATTTTGGTATTTATGAGGCTGGATCATCACCAGTATTGCTTCCTCTTGTAAGGACTTTATGGCTTCGTTTTTCACCTTTTTATAGAATTGTTGCAGGAAGAGCAGGGACTCAAACTATGAAAGATTTTCATAAATCAGCTATTGATGCTATTAAAGATAAAGATTCTGTTGCATTGATCAATGCTATCCATAGCGACATATTAGAAGGAATGGAAATGCTGAATGAATCGCTAAATGAGTAAAAATGATTTAACTTAATTCTATTTGCACATAAGCGTGAAAATTTCTTGCGTTTATTCTCTTTTCTCTATATTATTATCTGTGATCACAATATTTTTTATTAGCTAATTTATTGACAATTTAATTGAGGAATTCTAATGACTATAAGTACGTCTGCTCTCCAACAAAAAAATGCCAAGCATTTAATTCAATCCTTTAGTGATTTAAGTTACATAAATAATCCTCAGGAAACCAATATTATTAGCCGTGCAGATGGCGTTTACATCTATGACAATGATGGTAAGAAAATTTTAGATAGCATGTCTGGATTATGGTGTGTCAATATGGGCTATGGCCAACAATCTATTATTGAAGCAGTGAATGAGCAAATGAAAGAGTTGGTTTATTATAATAATTTCTTTGGATCGAGCCACCCATCTGCTATCAAATTATCTGAAATGATTGCAAATAAAACCCCAGAAGGCATGAACAAGGTTTATTTTTGTGGTTCTGGATCTGAGGCGAATGATACTGTTGTAAGGTTGGCAAGGCACTACTGGGCTGCCAAAGGAAAACCTTCTAAATCAGTCATTATTAGCCGCACAAATGCTTATCACGGATCAACCATGGCTGGAGCTAGTTTAGGCGGAATGAGTGCAATGCATGCTCAAGGTGGTTTGCCAATAGCTGATATTGAACATGTGGATCAGCCCTATTATTATGATGCTTGCGTCGAGGCAGGCGGTAAGATTGATGCCGATGAATTTGGAATTAAAGTTGCTCAAAGCCTGGCTAAAAAAATTGATGAGCTTGGTGAAGACCGAGTTGCTGCATTTATTGCAGAGCCAATTCAGGGGGCAGGTGGAGTTATTATTCCTCCAAAAACTTATTGGCCTGAGATTAGTAAAATTTGTAAGGAGAGAAATATTCTTTTGGTGGCGGATGAGGTGATCTGCGGCTTTGGAAGAACGGGTGAATGGTTTGGATCAGGCCACTTTAACTTTAAGCCAGATTTAATGCCTTTTGCAAAGGGAGTCACTTCAGGATATCTTCCAGTTGGAGGCGTTATTGTTAGAGATGATATTGTTGAGGTGTTGGCTGATGCAAAACAAGAGTTTGCTCACGGTTATACCTATTCAGGACATCCAGCCTGTATGGCTGCTGCTGTTGCAAATCTCGAGCTCATGGAGAGCACAAATATCTTACATCAAGTCAAAAATAATACGGCGCCATACCTTGGCGACAAGTGGAAGGATCTTGAGAGTCATTCTTTGGTTGGAGAGGCGAGACATCTTGGGATGCTTGCGGCTATTGAAATTGTTGAAGATAAAGAGAACTGTAAGAGATTTGACAATAGCCCAGAGATTGTTGGAAGATGCAAAAATTTTTGTTATGAAAATGGCATCGTAATGAGAGCCATTAAAAACAAGATGGTTATTGCGCCACCATTAATATGCAATAACGAACATATTGATGAAATTATTGCAAAGGTTTGGAAGTGTCTTGATTTAACAGCTCAGTCAATAAAGTAATTTAAATTTTCGCGTGCAATCATATTATCAGGCTAGTAGAAATACTGAGATAGATCAGCCAGAACTCATTGGTGACCATGTTGCGGAGGTTTGTGTTATTGGCGGGGGCTATACCGGCCTATCAACCGCTCTTTATTTAGCAAACGAAGGCGTCAATGTCCTTCTTATTGAGTCAAATCAAATTGCATCAGGCGCCTCTGGGGCAAATGGAGGGCAGGTTTCCGGCGGAATGCGAAGAGATCAATTTTATTTGGAAAAAGCTTTAGGCGTGGATTACGCCAAAGTTCTATGGGGAATTGGAGAAAAGTCCAAATACCACGCCAAAGACCTGATTGATAAATACCAAATCCAGTGTGACTATAAAAAGGGGATTGCCCACCCAAACCACAAGCAGAAATATTGTGAAGAATCAAAGCAATATGTTGACCATATGATTAAGAACTATGACTATAAGGATATGGTCTATCTTAGTGATGATGAAATGAGGGAGGTTACAGGTTCGGATACCTATTATGGTGGAAGTTATGATGAAGCTGAGGCCCATTGCCACCCTTTAAACTATGCTCTAGGTATTGCAAAGGCAGCACTATCTGCAGGTGCAAAAATCTATGAAAATAGTGCCGCGACCAGTTATAAGGTTTTCGATGATCATGTCAGGGTAACCACTAAGAATGGCTCGGTTAAAGCTGACCGTATTGTCCTTGCTTGTAATGGCTATCTTGAGAATTTAGAGAAGAGCTTAACATCTAAAATTTTACCAATGAACAACTATATTGTTGCAACTAAGCCACTTGATGATGAAACGGTTCAAAAGATAAACCCAAAGGATATTGCCTTTGCTGACTCAAGATTCGTAATCAATTATTTTAGAATGAGTGCAGATAAGCGCTTACTATTCGGTGGTGGAGAGAATTATTCACAGGAATTATCTAAGAATATAGTTCCCATTGTTACTAGACCCTTAGAAAAAATTTATCCATTTCTTAAGGGTATTAAAATCGATTATGCTTGGGGCGGCAAACTAGCAATTACAATGAATCGCCTTCCATTCTTTACATCTCTTCACAATGAAAAAGTTATTTCTGCTCAAGGCTATTCTGGTCAAGGCGTTGCTTTAGCAAGCTATTCCGGCAAAATAGTATCTGAGAAAATAATAGGTACTGGAGAAGTATTTGATATTATGTCTAAAATTCCAAGGCCAAGCTTTCCAGGGGGTAGATTTTTACGAAATCCTAGTATGAAAATTGGTATGCTTTATTATTCGTTGCTGGACAGAATATAATAACCTTGTTTGTTTAAAAAAGAGAATTGTATGAGTATTGATGATTTTGAAGATATGAAGACTGACCAAGCCTTCACTAGAAAAAGTCTTTATGGCAGGGCTAATGAAATGACCTATGGCGGCGCTCTAAGCTTTCTTAGACGAAAATATACAAAAAATTTAGAGGGTGTCGATATAGCAGTCAGTGGAATTCCATATGATGCTGCAACTAGTTTCAGGCCAGGCGCTAGATTTGGTCCAAAGGCCATCAGGGAGGCATCAGTACAGCTTGCAGAATTGTTGGCTTTTCCAGATGGGATTGATCCATTTAAAACCCTAGCTGTTACAGACTATGGAGACTGTGAGTTGGATTATGGTTTTCATGGAAACATTGTTTCTGAAATTGAAAATCATGCTGATACTATATTGGACTCTGGAGCCGAAATGCTGACTTTTGGCGGAGATCATTTTGTAACTTATCCTCTTTTAAGAGCTCACGCAAAAAAACATGGTCCTATCGCACTTGTGCATTTTGATGCGCATACAGATACATGGCCTGATGAAGATGGAAGGCTTGACCATGGGACTATGTTTTCAAGAGCCATTAAAGAGAACTTAATTGATACAGAGCATTCTATACAGATTGGAATTAGGACTCATAACAGCAATACCAAAGGCGTTAAAATTCTAGATGCACCATGGGTCCATGAAAATGGAATTAATCAAGTCATCAAAAAAATTATTGAGACAGTCAAGGATCGTCCTGCTTACCTTACATTTGATATAGATGGCCTTGATCCAGCCTATGCTCCAGGCACTGGAACGCCAGTTGCTGGTGGACTAACCTCTGCGCAAGCCTTGGGAATTGTTAGAGGCTTGGGAGATTTGAAATTTATAGGTGCTGATGTTGTAGAAGTAGCCCCTACCTATGACCATGCCGATATAACTGCTATTATAGCTGCCACGATTGCTCATGACTATTTAGTGCTAAGGGCAAAACAAAAAAGAAGTCAAGACAAATAAACCAAATCAAAAAATATAATGAAAATAGGAATACTGTTAGTAGGAAGAGCGACTGATGATTTAGTTGAAAAGTATGGAACATATGCTGAAATGCTTATTTCACTTATCAACTCGGAAGAGGAAGTATTTGAATTTAAGACATTTAATATTCTTGATTCTGTATTTCCTAAAAACCATTTAGAGTGTGACGGCTGGATCGTTACTGGCTCTCCTCATGGAGTCTACGAAGAGCACTCTTGGATACCAACTGTGAGTCAGTTAATTAATGATATCTATCAAGCAAGCCTACCTATTTTTGGGGTCTGTTTTGGGCATCAACTGATCGCCCAAGCGCTTGGCGGGCATGTTGAGAAATCGATTAAGGGCTGGGGTTTGGGTCTGCATACCTATGAAATTAATAATAAGACAGATTATATGGGTAATTTGCCAAAAGAGTTGACGCTGAATATCTGCCATCAAGATCAGGTTCTTCAGGTTCCTGAGGGAGCTAAGGTATATGCTAAATCTGATTTTTGTGAAAATGCTGGCTTTTATATTAAAGATAAAGTCTTAACAATGCAGGCTCATCCAGAGTTCTTAGTTGATTTTATTGAAGCACTCCTGACAGCACGAAGAGACGTTACGATACCCAAAGAGTTTGTTGACCCTGCCCTTTTGAAGCTCGAAGCAGAGCCAAATAGTGTCCAGTCAAGCCAGTTTGCTGAAACAATAAGGCAGTTTTTTTTAAGATAGTTTATTAAAAGCTTCTGTCGCTTTTTTGGTGATGTATTTTCCAATAGGGATTGCAGAGGTTGCAGCTGGAGAAGGGGCATTGCAAACATGAATAGAACGCCTACTTTCTGCAAATAAAAAGTCGTGTACCAGTGATCCATCCTCCAGAACGGCTTGCGCTCTAATACCTGCAGGGTAGGGCTCTAGATCATTCAGCTTAATTTGTGGGCTGTATTTTTGTACCTCTTTCAAATAACCACGCTTAAATATGGAATTTTTCATTTCATATAGTCCAGATTTAAGATTTTTTTTGATAACATTATGAAACCCCTTAAAAGATAAGAACTGAAGGGTATCTTTCATACTGAAATTAAATTGACTATAGCCCTCGCGTTTGAATCCAAGAACTGCGTTTGGACCAACAGTAATGCTCCCATCTATCATTTTTGTTAAGTGAACCCCTAGGAATGGCAAGTTTGGATCAGGTATAGGATATATCAAGTGTTTAACGAGGCTATTATGCTTATTTGGAAGTCTGAAGTACTCCCCACGAAATGGAATAATTTGGAAATTTATTTTTATATTGAGTAATCGTGCTATTCGATCAGCCATCAGTCCAGCACAGCAGACAAGGTACTTAGAATTTAGAGTTTCAGTAGGAGTGACAACCTTAATTTTTTCTTCGTCTTCCTCTAAATTAACCACTTCAGAATTAAGAAGAAATTCGCCACCCTTAGACTCAAATTCCTCAGACATTTTTTTTGTAATTAATTTATAGTCTACAATTCCAGTAGATTTTACTAAAAGGGCACCAATGCCAATAATATTGGGCTCAATCTCATTGAGCTGCATTTGATCTAAGACTTCAACACCTATTTCGTTTGCTTTGCATCTTTCATGAAGCTCTTGCATGCGTTCAAGCTCTATTTGATTTGTTGCCACTAGTAATTTCCCGCACTGCTCAAAAGGGATATTATTGTCAGAGCAGAATTTAATCGTCTCTTTGAGGCCTTCACGGCAAAATTTAGCCTTTAAGCTTCCAGGTTGATAGTAAACACCGGCATGGATAACCCCACTATTGTGACCTGTTTGGTGTTTTGCAAAAGATCTCTCTTTTTCGATTAACAAAATTTTTTTGCCTGGATGTTTTGTAATGAGAGATAGTGCGGTTGATACGCCAACAATGCCTCCACCTAAAACTATGTAGTCATATATTTTTTTCATTAACTATTTTCTAGAATAGATGTTGAATTACTCAATTTTAATGAATAAAAAAACCTATTTGGCGAAGGTTTTGATGGCACATTAAGAGACGATACCATTTTCTCTAAGGTGTTGGATTTTTTCACTATCATAACCAAGCTCACTTGATAAAATTTGCTCACAATGCTCTGATAGATTGGGTGCCGCTGTTCTGTATTGCAAGGGTGTTTCAGAAAGATTGATTGGCGAGGCAATAGTGTAAATCTGTTTGCTACAATTATCAGGAATTTTCCTAACTAGATTTCTATGCTTTATTTGTGAGTGGTTAAAGACTTCCTGCAAAGTGTTGATAGGTCCGCAGGGGATATCCAATGTTTCCAATTGATTGATCCACCAAGCTGTCGGCTGTGATAAAAGGATATTACTTAAATGTTCAATAAGAGATTCTCGATTAATCACTCGTTGTTCATTGGTTTGGAAGTTGGGGTTATCTGCTAACTCAGGTTGCTCAACCAACTGGCAAAATTTTCTAAATTGAGTGTCATTGCCAATCGCAAGCATTATTATTCCATCACTAGTATTAAAAGTTTGGTAGGGTACGATATTAGGATGGGCATTTCCTTGACGCTTTGGATTATTTCCAGTCGCTAAATAGTTCAAGCCTTGATTCGCAAGGGTAGATACTTGAACATCTAACAAAGCGATATCAATATATTGTCCTTTATCAATATGGTTGCGTGCCATCAAAGCCGCAAGTATTGCGTTACTACAGTAGAGACCAGTCATTATATCCGTAAGCGCGACTCCTGCTTTCATTGGCTCTCCATTAGCCACGCCAGTGATACTCATCAGTCCCCCCTCGCCTTGTATCATAGCGTCGTATCCGGCCCGCTCTGATGAAGGCCCAGTTTGGCCAAAACCCGTAATGGAACAGTAAATTAAATTCGGATTAAGTAATTTCAATTTAGGATAATCAAGACCATATCTTGCGAGAGCACCAACTTTGAAATTCTCAATAAAGACATCGGCATTTTTCACCAAATCCTTGATAATTTGTTGACCAGTTTTATGTTGTATATCAATTGCAATAGATTGTTTATTGCGATTGGTAGAGTGGAAGTAGGCTGCCTGAGGAGGCTGAGTGGAGGTTTTCTCCTTGATAAATGGAGGTCCCCAATACCTTGTATCGTCGCCTTTGTTGGGTCGCTCTATTTTAATAACCTGAGCACCAAAATCAGCCAACATCTGTGAAGCCCATGGGCCAGCTAAAATACGGCTCAAGTCAATAACTTTGATTCCTTCAAGTGCTCCTGCCATTAGAAAAAAGCTTGTATACCAGTAATCGCTCTGCCCAAGATGAGCGCGTGGACATCATGAGTGCCTTCATAAGTATTAACTGTTTCAAGGTTCATCATATGGCGAATAATGTGGTATTCGTCGGCTATTCCATATGCCCCGTGCATATCTCTAGCAATACGGGCAATATTTAAAGCCTTTCCACAGGAATTACGCTTCATCATTGAAATGAGCTCAACAGGGCAATGATCATTGTCCATTAGGCGACCCATCTGCAAGCAGCCTTGCAATCCAAGACTAATTTCAGTTAGCATATCGGCAAGTTTTTTTTGAATGAGTTGGTTGCTGGCTAAAGGACGATTAAATTGTTTTCGTTCTAAGGTATAGTTTCGTGCTGACTGATAACAGAATTCAGCAGCACCTAGTGCCCCCCAAGCGATACCATAACGGGCTTTATTTAAGCAGCCAAATGGACCTGCAAGGCCGCTAATATCTGGAAAAAAGTTCTCATCAGGCACAAAAACATTGTCCATTACGATTTCTCCAGTAATAGAGGTTCGCAGTGAGAATTTACCTTCTATTTTAGGTGCCGACAATCCATTCATGCCCTTTTCAAGAATAAAACCTCGGACTACACCATCTAACTTTGCCCAGACAACAAACACATCTGCAATGGGTGAATTGGTAATCCACATTTTATTGCCGGTTAGACAGTAACCTCCTTCAACCTTTTTAGCACTTGTAGACATTGAAGCGGGGTCACTACCAGAGTTTGGTTCAGTCAAACCAAAACAACCAACCCACTCACCACTCAGCAGTTTTGGCAGATATTTACTTTTTTGTTCTTCAGTGCCATAACTATATATCGGGTGAATTACAAGGGAAGACTGAACACTCATTGCTGAGCGATAGCCACTATCAATACGTTCAATTTCACGAGCAATAAGACCATAGCTGACATAATTGACCTCACTACCGCCATACTTTTCAGGCAGAGTTGAGCCTAACAGGCCAAGTTCTCCCAGCTCGTTCAAAATTTCACGGTCAAACGTTTCATTTCTATTGGCCATTAGCACTCGAGGCGCTAAATGCTCCTGACAGTAATCGTGAGCTGTATCGCGGATAAGTTTTTCTTCGCCGCTCAGCTGACCTTCTAAAAACATACTGTCTTGCCAGTTAAATTTTGTTAATGATTGACTCATACAATTCCTATTTTAAAATGTCGACATTTTGACATTATAACTACATTCGTGATAAAATTCAATTTATAACAGTTTTTTATCGTATCAACTTTTTATTAATTATTAATCATATAAAAAATAAATACTACATGAAAAATTCTAGGCAAAATACAGCCGCTCAAATACTAGATTCATTAAAAAATGACATTATTTCAGGTGAGTTTCTGCCTAAGCAGAAACTGCACATTAAAACATTAAAAGAAAAATATAATGTCGGAACAAGTCCACTCAGAGAAGCCTTGTCTCAATTGATGGCTAATGACTTAGTGGTTTCAAAAAATCAAAGAGGCTTCTATGTAAGTGATATATCAATAGAAGACATGACAGATATTTATCAGACAAGAGCAAAGATAGAATCACTTTGTATTGAAATGTCTATTGATAAAGGTGATGACTATTGGGAGGCAAATTTGATAGCAGCATCACACAGATTGAATAAATATAGCAAAAAAGAAAAATTGGATATTGATGAGTGGCAAAGTCGGCATGGTGATTTTCATGAAGCTTTAGTCGCTGGATGCATGTCTCCACGACTTTTTCAAATAAGAAGTTCGCTTATTGAAAAATCAAAGAGATATCGAAGTTTGTGGCTAAGGGAGAATGTTTCCAATATAGCGACACTTAAAATTAATCAAAACGAACATGCGGCTCTTATGATTTTGGCTCTTGAGAGAGATAAAAAGGCTGTTTCTAAGCTTATAGAAGAGCACATTATGACCCCAGTCGGGATCATTAAAAAAAGTTTATCTCAACTATAATTTAATGGCGCTGAATTGTAATGGTCTTGATAGTTCAGTAGGTATGCTATGTTCATTATCAAAAAGTATTGGTGCTAGTGCTTTCAACATATCCTCATAGACATTTCTTTTAAAATTTATGACTTCATCGACTGGACTCCAGTAGTCTACCCACTTCCAGTCATCAAACTCAATATCATCGTGAAGATTAAGAGAGATGTTGTCATCACTTGAGTCTAGTTTTAACAAAAACCAGACTTGTTTTTGACCAATACAGGTTGGTTTTTGACTTCTTCTGATATGCTCTAAGGGTAAATCGTAACGGAGCCATTTTGGAGTTTTTGCAATTAGAGTGACCTGCGCAGGATAGAGGCCAACTTCCTCCTCAAGCTCTCTATAGAGAGCATCTATCTCAGTTTCATCTTTATCGATTCCACCCTGAGGAAGTTGCCATGCGTCTTGTTTAAACCGCTTTGCTAAGAGTATCTGCTTTTTTTCATTAGTAATTACAATACCTACGTTAGCGCGATATCCATCGCTATCTATCACTAGTCATTGCCAGAGAAAACACCTAAAAGGTGAAGCAGGCTTAAGAATAAGTTATAAATAGAAATATACAGCGTAACTGTAGCCATGATGTAGTTTGTCTCACCACCATGGATGATATTACTAGTCTCAAACAAGATCAGCCCACTCATTAGAAGAATGAATGCAGCTGAAACAGTTAAAGATAAAGCAGGGATCTGAAAAAAGTACGCTGCGATGCCAGCTAAAAATGCAACCACAATACCAGCCGTTAAAAAGCCAGATAAAAAACTAAAGTCCTTTTGTGATACAAGTGCATAAAAAGATAGTGATAGAAAAATAGCAGCAGTTCCAGTCATAGCCATTGCAACAAGCTCTGCTCCGTTAGAAAAAGCAGTTGTGTAGGCGCCTATAATAGGACCTAGGGTTAAACCCATAAAGCCTGTGAGAGCAAAGACAGCAAAAATTCCAGAGGCAGAGTTTCTAAGTTTTGTAACTAGAAACAATAGACCAAAGTATCCGCCGAGGGTTATCAAAAGACCAAAATATGGTAAATTGAGATACATCGATAGATAAGCCATGAGTCCACTGAATAAAAGCGTTGCAGAAAGAAGCTGGTAAGTATTTCTTAGTGTACGATTAATGACAATCGAACTAGAGGTTGTTTGAACATTTGTTGGCATAATAAAATAGTAAAGTAAAAGTGTAAAATATAGTCAATTTTGGTCGAAAACACAAGGTTTTCATGAAACTTATTTTAGGTTTGGGGGTTACAGGTCTCTCAGTAGCTCGTTTTTTCATTAGAAATAATATTTCTTTTCGGATTGCGGACTCCCGACAAGACCCACCCATGTTACAAATTAGTAAAAATGAAAATTTACTTCATGATTTTTATTTTGGAGATTGGAGTGAATCTTTATTGGAGGATATTTCAGAGGTCATCATCAGTCCTGGAATTGCTGAATCAGAATCAATTGTTCGGTGGATCCGTGCAAAAAATATATCAATAATAAGTGATATTGAATTATTTGGGAGATATGTGAAGGCTCCGATGATTGGTATTACAGGCTCAAATGGAAAGTCAACTGTTACCCAATTACTGGGTGAAATGGCACTTGCAAGCTCATTGAAAGCTTATATTTGTGGGAATATTGGAAATCCTGTAATGGAGTGTATAAGTGATAATGCAGAGCTATATATAGTTGAGCTTTCGAGCTACCAGCTTGACTATACTAATAAGCTGGATTTATTTGCCGGAGTAATAACAAATATATCGCCAGATCATCTTGATAGATACTCTAGCTACAGTAATTACATTTCTTCAAAATTATCAATTTATGACTATTCCATGTTTAATATCATTAATCTCAATGAGCCTGAGGTTAACGGCATTAGTGGAGATAATTTCTTTTCAATTGAGAAGAATGAATCAAAGTGCGATTTCTTTGCAAGTAAAAAAGACAATTTGTATGAAGTTTTTCACCAAAGTAAAGTTTTAATGACAAGTGATGATTTATTAGTAGTTGGAAAACATAATATCGAAAACATGCTTGCCTCTTTAACTCTAGGGTATCGATTTGGTTTGTCTGTAAATACTATGAAAGAGGCTGCAATTGAATTTAAAGGACTGGTTCATCGATTAGAATTTGTGTCTACTATGAACCAAGTTGATTTTTATAATGATTCAAAATCAACTAATGCGATTTCAACCATAACTGCAATTAATGCTCTTTATACAAAGTATACAAATCTTGTTTTAATTTTAGGTGGAATTGCAAAAAAAGAAGACTATTCAGAGATGTTTAAACTAATCAATCAAAAGGTCAAGACAGTAGTCTTAATTGGTGAATCTAGTTCTGATTTTTTTAGACATATTGATGGACCTTGGGTAGTAATTTCAGAGTCAATGAAGGAAGCAGTTGAAGTATCTAAAGCGGTAGCAGAATCAGGCGCAGTTGTTCTATCACCAGGATGTGCAAGTTTTGATATGTTTGATAATTTTAGTAATAGAGGAGAAGTGTTTAAGCATCACGTTCTTGAAGATAATTGATTGCTTTATCAATATCCATTTGCTTGAGTATTAACGCACTATTTTCATCTCTTAGCCATGTGCACTGTCGCTTGCATAGCTGTCTTGTTGCTACGATAGCTTTTTCTACCATTTCTTTTTTAGAGTAAAGTCCTTCAAAATAATTCCATGCCTGTCTGTAACCAACACACCTCATAGATGCTATATCTAAATTAAGTTTTTGGTTTTTTCTTAGTGATTTAACTTCATCAAGAAAACCATTTTTAATCATTTCTATAAATCGATCCTCAATTCTTTTATGGAGTAAGGATCTATCAGGCATAAGCACAATTTTTTTGATATTAAGATCTAGCTTGTTTTGATTTTTATTGCCTTGAAGTGCGCTTAGAGTTTCACCAGAAAGTTTATGAACTTCGAGTGCTCTTGTTATCCTTTGCGAATCATTAGGGTGAATTCTTTCTGCTGATTTTGGATCAATCTCTTGTAACTCTTCGTGTAATTTTTCACTCCCCATTTTTTGTAAAAGATTATTAAAGTGTTTTCGAGATTCATCAGTAGAGGCGGGAAGTGAAGATAAGCCATGCTCTAAAGCATTAAAATAAAACGAAGTGCCTCCTACTAAAATTGGTAACTTGCCCTTATTTAAAGCGGTATTGATATGTTTTTTTGCTAGAGTAATAAATTCCGTGACTGAAAAGCTATCTTCTGGATTGCAAATATCTATCAACTCATGAGGAAAATTTATAAGCGTCTCCTTGTCAGGTTTTGCAGTGCCTATATCCATGCCCTTATAGATCAACGCTGAGTCAACACTGATTAATGTTGAGTCGATGATTTTACTTATTTTAATGGCTAGTTCAGTTTTCCCGGAAGCCGTTGGCCCCATCAAAAATAAAACAAAATTATTTGACTCAATAGTCATATCAATACTAGGCTTAATTCTCTATGACCTACATTATAATATCAGCTTTATATTTGTATCACTTAAACGATGTTTACAGTTTTAAACCAGGTTAGTGGTAAATCTTTCCAGTCAAGCGGTGGTGAATCTGTATTAGATGGCGCTCTTTCAAATGGCTATAATTTTCCATACGGCTGTCAAAATGGGTTTTGTGGTCAATGTAAAGCGGTTATCTTGAACGGTGAAATTTCATATGATGGTGAGACTCCAGAGGCTATAAGTTCTGAAGAAGAGGATGCTAATATAGCTTTACTATGTCAGTGCAAAGCAAAAAGCGACTTATATATTTCAGTAGATGAGCTCGACTCATTGGCTAATATTCAGATCCGAAGTATGCCTTGTCGTGTTGAAGAGGTTAATCATTTAAATCATGATGTTGTTCAGCTCACATTAAAAATCCCAGGGTCTCAATCTCTTCAATATTTGGCCGGACAGTATCTAGACATTGAGCATCCAGACTTTGAACCTAGAGCCTTCTCTATTGCTAATGCACCAGTCAATTCAAATTTATTAGAGCTTCATGTTCGTTTGGTTGAGGGCGGACAGTTTACTAACTTTGTCTTCAATACTTTAACAGAAAAGACGATCTTAAGAATTGAAGGACCGAAGGGTAGTTTTTTTCTAAGAGAGGATAGTGACTGCCCAATTATATTTATTGCAGGCGGCACTGGATTTGGCCCCATCAAAGCAATCATAGAGCATTTAATACTAATCAACTCATCTAGAATAATCCACCTGTATTGGGGAGTGAGATCTGAGCAAGATTTTTACTTAAATTTGCCATCAGACTGGAGTAAAAATTACTCTAACATCAATTTTATTCCAGTATTATCAGAGCCTAATAGTTCTTGGAGTGGAGAGTCTGGTTATGTTCATGAAACGGTTATGAAGGATTTTGAAAATTTAGCTGATTATGAAGTTTATGCTTGTGGACCTCCTGTAATGGTGAAGGCGGCGGTAAAAAGTTGCCTAGAAAACAACCTCATGAAAGAGAACTTTTTTTCTGATTCTTTCGAGTATGCAACTGTGAGTCCAGCTGATGAGTAGCATGCAAAATCATTTAAAAAGTCAACTTGAGCTAGCTTTAAATCCAGAGCACTGTGAAGTGGTAAATGAATCTAGTCAGCATTCAGGTCCAGCTACAGAATCACACTTCAAAATTGTTGTTGTGAGCTCTGACTTTGATGAGATGAGGCTCATTGATCGCCACCGCTTTATCAATAAGCTTTTTGTTGATGAACTTCAACATATACATGCATTGGCTATGCATACCTACACACCTAAAGAATGGGAAAAGCGTCAGGCAGCTCCTGACTCTCCAGAATGCTCAAGTAAATCTTAGAAGTGAGATTCGCGCTTATACTCATTGTTTTAGTTTTATCTGGCTGTCAGGAATTAGTTGACAGTAACAATAAGTTAGCTAGCTTTAATTCACAATCTTCAAACACAAGTCAATATTCACAAGACTATGATCTGTGGAGTTATATTGCAAATAATCAAGAAATTAATGTTGCTTCGAATGCAAGAATTCAAAATCATATTGATTGGATAAGCACTCAGCCTGAGTACTTAGCGTCAATCTCAAAAAGAGCTAAGCCATTTCTCTACCTTGTCGTTTCTGAAACTGAAAGGCAGGGCGTTCCAATTGAAATTGCTTTGTTGCCAATTGTAGAGTCTGATTACTATCCATTTTCATACTCTCATGGTACAGCAACGGGATTGTGGCAATTCATTCCTTCTACTGGACGGATGTATGGTTTAGATGCAGACTGGTGGCATGAAGATCGAAGGGATGTTTTGGCCTCAACAAAGGCAGCTATACGCTATTTAAAAGATTTAAATAAGATGTTTGATGGCGATTGGCTTCTTTCAATCGCAGCCTATAATGCGGGTCCAGGAAGGGTTCAGAGGGCAATTGATAAAAACCTTGAGCAAGGAAAAAAAATAGATTACTGGAGTTTAGACTTACCAAAAGAGACCGAGAAATATGTTCCAAAACTACTTGCAATAGGGTCGGTACTTAAAGATCCGGCTCTTTACAATCAGAAACTATCAAAAATAGAAAACAAGCCTTTTTTAGAGGCGATTCAACTAGACTCTCAGTTTGATTTAGCATTAATCGCTCAGTGGACAGATTTAAGTATTAATGAAATCTATTCATTTAATCCTGGATTAAAGAGATGGGCGACACCTGAAACTCTTCCATATACAATTTTGCTGCCTCAAGAGGCAGTCTTTCAATTTAATGATAACTTATCTGAACAGTCCAATAGACCCAAAATAAGTTGGATGCGCTACCAGATTAAAAAGGGTGACACCTTGAGTCTCATTGCTCAAAACTATAAGACAACCATAGATCAAATTAAAAGTGTCAATGAGCTGAATAATAACTTAATACGATTGGACAGTTATTTGATTGTTCCTTTGGCAAAAGAGTCCGAAGAATACTATTCTTTATCTGAAGCGCAAAGAGAAAAAAGTAGATTAAATACTAATAAAAATTCAGGAAAAGTAGTTTACGAAGTGGTATCTGGTGATAGTTTATGGAAAATTGCTCTAAAGTATGGCGTAACCGTGAACGATTTGGTCAGATGGAATCAAATTGTCCCTGCTGATCCACTCTCAATTGGAAAAGAGCTTGTTATTTTGAATGAGAACAAAAATAAGACAGAGCTAGCTAAAATAATAAGCACTGGAATTGATATAACAAAAAAAATAGTATATACGGTTAAAACAGGTGATAACCTCTCATTAATAGCTCAAAAATATAAAGTAAAAGTATCAGAAATTAGAGCTTGGAATGACTTAAATGAAGGGTATATTTTGCAACCAGGCGACAAATTAACAATTACAATTGATGTAGTCAATTCAAATTTATCATGAAAAATATTCCTATTAACCAAACTATCCTTGCGACTTTAGCGTTTTCACTTTCTAATTGGAGGAAGCTTCTTGAGGCTTGTATTTTTCCAATATTAATGTGCTTACCGTTGGTGACTGTATTGCCTGAACTTATGGATATCATAAATTCTACTTATAACCCTAAAGTAATGCTTGAGAATGACGTTAACTTCCCTTTAATATATTTATTAATGTTTATTTATGCAACTTTAGCATTACTAATGAATCTCTATCGAATAGTTGTATCGGGAAATAATTCAATTAGTAAATTGGGTATTGTTATCCCTAATTTAAGGCTTGGTCGCTTCCTTCTTTTGTCCATTCCTCTGGTTATGGGCCAAATAATTTCTTTGTTTATACCTTTCTTATTTCCAATCGTATACTTGTTATTAATACCCGTTTCACTTAATTTGATATCTATTGCGAATGACGTTCCTTACAAGAGCATACAAGTGTCATTTAGATCTCGACTGAATATCTTTATAATCAATTTTATTGCTCCATTCCTTTTTATAACTTTATTAGGATTAATTGGGAATAGTTATTTAGATTTTATCCTGACGTTCTTTTCGATTTTTTGGACGTCAATTAGTTTGGCTCTATGCTATGCAGTCATAATGGCGAATAACTCAACGCAAAGCCATTAGGGTATCTCATATCAAAAATACCTCTCGTTCTGATTTTTTTATATTTTTTTAATTTTTCAAAAGACCTAACAAATATCTCAAGGCGTTCATTTTGTTTTTGATGTCCCAGAATAACTTTAATGTTGTTGTCTAAGGTTAATTCATCAATAGAGTTTCTCTCAAAAGTAGAGATTTTGATAGGATCTAAAATTGATTGATATTGAGTGAAATCGTAATAAAAGTTTTTAACCCTTGCTTCGGCAACTAATCCAATTGGCGCATTTGAATTGATAGTTAGATTGGGTTTAAATAATATACCTTGGGAAGAAATGTAACCTTGAGACCCCCACCTCATTGCTATATCATGTTTTTTAATCGACACCTTAATCCGGTTCCAAAAAATTCTTTGGGTTTCAACATTTAAAACCCATGGGTTTTCAGAAACTTTACTTTTAATTTGATTAAGATTTAGCAAGTATTTATTCTTTAGAAGTGGTTTAATTAAATCATCATATTTGTAAGCTTGAGTAGTAAGTTCTCCATCAATTTCCCAAGAGATATGAGGCTCTAATAATTTCGAGCGATCTATGAGATATATTGCAAAGACTATTGACAGAGCTAAAAGAAAGTAAGTCAGTTTATTAAATACTTTTCTTAAGACACTTTTTAGTGGTTGTTTTTGTTGTTTAGGGCGGTTTATTCTTTCTTTAGCCATTAAGTATTTTTATTACTAGCTCCTCAAAGCTTATATTTAATGCTTTTGCAGCCATTGGGACAAGAGAATGAGATGTCATTCCAGGAACTGTATTGATTTCAAGTAGGAAAGGAACTCTATCTTTATCAAGAATAAAATCGACTCTTCCCCATCCCGAAGCGCCAGTTAAATTAAACGCTTTTAGCGCAATTTTTTGGAGATTAAGCTCTTGATCTTTACTTAAATCTGACGGACAAAGGTATTCGGTTTTATTGCTGAAGTATTTTGAATGATAATCATAAATATCATGATCTGAGATTATCTTTATGCTTGGGAGAGCATCATCATTTAATATTGAAACAGTATATTCATCACCATCAATCCATTGTTCAACTAATGCTTGATTTCCATATATAAATGCTGTTTTTAGCGCAGAATCAAGTTCTGATTCATGCGTTACTTTAGTAATACCAATACTTGAGCCCTCTAAGGTGGGTTTGACAGCCCATGGGAGTGGAAATGTAATTGAGTCCAGATTTTCACCTTTTGCTGCAACGATTGAAGCAGCGAGGGGCAGGTTGTGTTTACTCCATAAATCTTTGGTTACTGCTTTATCCATGCACAGGCTTGAAGACTTTGCGTCAGAACCAGTATATGAAATATTATTTTTCTCAAGCTGAGATTGAATAAAGCCATCTTCACCACCTCTTCCATGAAGAACTATAAATGCTTTATCAAATTCCTTTGACCATAACTCATCAAGATTATCTTGAGTAAGATCAAATGCAAAGCAGTCTACTTTACTTTTACAAAAGGCATCATAGACAGCTTTTCCACTCAAAAGTGAAATTTCTCTCTCGGCAGAGTAACCACCCATTAGAACTGCAATCATACGATTATTATTTCGGTTTCAAGTTCAATGTTGTGTTTCTTTTTGATAGTCTCTTGTATATGAGCAATTAAATTCTCAATGTCCATGGCTGAAGCGTTATCTTGGTTAATAATATAGTTTGCATGTTTTTTTGAAACGCAAGCACCTCCAATACAAAAACCCTTGAGGCCACTCACTTCAATTAATTCAGCAGCGAAATGATTTTTAGGATTTTTAAATACACTTCCACAACTTGGCAGGCCAATTGGTTGAGTTGAATTTCTTTTTTGGAGAAGTTCTCCGACATGATCATTTTGCTCTTCTAGATTAAAGTCAAAAGTAGCACTAACAAAAAATTCATCCTTAAATCGATGCAACGTCGATCGGTATGAAATTTCATAGTCCTGAGGGTGTCTATTTTGAAGCTCTCCAGAGAGGTTCATTGTTTTGACAGAGACGACATATTGCCAGATTTCAGATCCAAAAGCACCTGCATTCATTGCTAATGCCCCGCCAACGCTTCCAGGTATAGCACTAAGAAATTCAGCCCCATATTTAAGTTGTGCTAGAGCAAACCTAGAAAGTTTTGCTAAGGATGTGCCAGCACCAGACTCAATTAAGTCTTTTGAAATAGATAGGTCTTTTAGATTTTTTGTTTGGATAGATACTCCATTAAAGCCTCTATCCCGGACTAAAAGATTGCTACCTAAGCCAACCATTAAAACTGGCTTTTTATTATTTTTTAAAAAATCTGAAAGTGTATGAATATCTGTTGGTTGAAAAAACTCACTTGTAGTTCCTCCAGATCTGAGAGAGCAGTGTTTTGACATTGGCTCATTAAATTTAAGCATACTACCTTTTAACAAAAATGATCTTTTAATTGATGAGGAATTTTATTTACATCTCCAGCCCCAAGGGTAAGAATGACATCATCTTCAGATATGATATTTGGGATGATTTCAATTATTTCTGCAATATCTTTGGCAACAATCGGATCAATTGAGCTTCTTCTTCTTATTGAATCTGCAAGTGTTGACGAACTTATTGTATTTATTGGAGCTTCATTTGCTGAATATATATTAAGAAGTACTAAGGCATCAACTTTAGATAGGCTACTAACGAATTCATTAAATAAGTCCCTCGTTCTTGAATATCTATGTGGTTGAAAAATAACGACTAATCTTTTGTCTGGATAAGTATTTCTTAAAGTACTTATTACCTCAGATATTTCATTTGGGTGATGCCCATAGTCGTCAAATAGAGGGACTTGTTGAGCATTAATACTAAGTTTTTGATGATAGTCTAGTCTTCTAGATACACCACTAAAGTGGGATAGAGCTTTTTGTATAACATCTAGTTTAATATCAAGTTCAATAGCAACACTAATTGCTGCTAGTGCATTTAGGATGTTATGTCTTCCAATTAAGTTAAGTGAAACAGGAAAACTTTTTTGATACTTCGTACAGCTGACATCAAATGTCATTTTCATTTTATTTTGCGAAACATTTGAAGCTTTGACATCTGCAGAGTCACTAAATCCATAACTTAAAACGGGTCTATGAATTTTATTAAGAATATTCTTTACCCCTTTGTCATCAATACATGCAACACAGATTCCATAGAATGGTAGGTTTGAGGTGAAATTGATAAAGGCTTCAGTCAAATTGTCATAATTATGATTATATGTTGCCATGTGGTCTTCATCTATATTTGTAATGACACTCAACATTGGCTGAAGATGAAGAAAGGATGCGTCACTCTCATCTGCCTCGGCTATTAGATAGTCACCTTTGCCAAGCTTAGCATTCATACCTGTCGCATTAATGATCCCACCAATGATGTAGGTAGGATCAAGTTGAGCTTCGCTCATTATATGAACAATAAGACTGGTTGTCGTTGTTTTGCCATGAGTTCCAGAGACAGCTATTCCAAATCTAAATCGCATTAGCTCTCCCAGCATTTCTGCTCTAGGAACAATCAATAATCTTTGATGTCTTGCTTCCTGAAGCTCTGGATTATTTTTGTTGATAGCTGAGGATACAACGACCGCCTGTTTGCCGATGACATTTTCAGCTTTTTGAGAGTAACTAATTCGACAGCCTATTTTTTCAAGTTTTTCAGTAATTGGACTTGATTGAATATCAGAGCCAGAAATTTCATAACCCAAATTAACGAGTACTTCTGCAATTCCACTCATTCCAGAACCACCTATACCTATGAAATGAATTTTATTAATTTTTGATCGAGTTGGATTGTTTATTAAAGTCATGATTTATTAACAGTTATTATGGTTATTGCTTGAATTCCTTCTCCTCTTCCAAAAGAAGTTAGGCCTTCACCAGAGGTCGCTGTAATGCCAACATCTGAGGATTTAATTTTACAAATATTAGCAATACTTTCCTTCATGGCTTCGATATGGTTGGATATTTTTGGCTTTGCGCATTCAAGCGCAATTGCAATGTGATTAATTTTCCAGTCTCCTAAATCCTCAAGAGCTATTTGAAGATATTTACTGCTATCTTTTTCCCCTTTTTTTACTAGTTGATCTGCCACATCACCTAAAATATTTTTACCGGTGATGCTTGAGATGGAATTAGTGAGTGAATGAAAAACTACATCTGCATCACTGTTGCCTTTTAATCCAAATGGATAGTCGAATTTGATGCCTGCTAAAACCAAGGGTTTGCCAGATTTTTTTTCAAACTGATGAGAATCTTGGCCTAAGCCAGTTTTAATAATCATAATTTTTTTAAAAAGTAGTTAGCTAAGTCAATGTCATCCTTTGTAGTAATTTTGATGTTACTAGAAGAGCCACTAATAATTTTGATTGGATGACCCAAGTTTTCAATGGCCTCAGATTCATCAGTAATCTCGCTTCCAAGTTTAATAGCATTCTCAATTGCTTCTTTAAGAATGCCAAATCGAAACATTTGAGGAGTTTGAGCCATGTAAAGTTTGTTTCGATCAATTGTTGATATTGAACCACTGGCATTTTTTTCTTTAACTGTATCAGTAGCATTGGTGGCAAGGATTCCTCCAATTGAATCTTTTGAAGCTTCTCGAATTAACATTTCTATGTCGCTCTTTTTAACGCATGGTCTGACAGAATCATGAACTAAAATCCAATCGTTGGGTTGTGCAGTTTCATTTAGTGAATTTAATGCATTTAGAACAGAATTAAACCTTTCTTTTCCACCTTCTGCAATTGCTATAATCTTTGAGTGATTAAAAAAAGATGAAGATTTAAAAAAAGAATCTGTATTTGATAAGGCTACTACAAAGCCTGAAATTGAATTGATTTCCAAAATTGTTTTAAGGCACTGATCAATAATAGTCAGGCCGTTTTCAAGCCTTAAATATTGTTTTGGAGTTGTAGACTCCATTCTTTTACCAACACCACTTGCTGGAACGATTAGAAAATATTTGTCATTGTTCATATCAGCAAAACATCCTTGTTTGAGAGTTTAGTCAGCACCATCATTTTCTGTTAATGGTTCAGTTTCACTAGCTCTGATTATCTTGAAAAAGTGCTCACCCTCTTTAATTAGTCCATATTTAAACCTTGCTTTTGATTCAATTAGGTTTAAATTTTCTTGAGTAAAGCTACCTATTTTGCTTTGAAGAATTGAATTATTGTTTTCTAAATTTTCATTATTCAGTTTGATTTGATTGAGGGCATGCTCTTTATCAATAACAACTTTTGGAAAGTTGTTATTGATAATATTTTGTTTGACTAATGCGAAAAGAATAATGATTAGAAGAAGGGTGATTTTATTTTTATAAATAAAACCAATTAAACCAGTTTGTGATTTACTGTCCATCTATTTATTTGTAAATTGACATTAAATAAGTTTTTGAATAATAGTCATGAATTGGGAGTTTGTATTTGTTTAAAAATTGAAAAATAAAGCCTATACCTGCTAATGAGACGACAGCTAATAAAAAACGAATAATAGATTGTTGATAAGTTATGTTGCCTCCATCTTTTTGAATAATTTCAAATTTCCATGCCCTCATTCCTAGAGTTTGTTTGCCTTTTACCCATGATATTGAAAAATATGCATATATAGCTGGTAAGGTAACTAGAAAAAAGAAAAAAGGATTTGTAATTGGCTCTTTGTCATTAATAAGAATTACGATTCCAGCCATAAAAAAAACAAATGAAAATACTAGAAAGAGGTCATAAGATATTGAGCCAATTCGTCGAAAAAATGATACATTTG
>ERZ1047821.96-NODE-96-length-78268-cov-25.043382_pt1 | contig 78268 bp, 73 predicted proteins | sample MGYA00383096_ERZ1047821 | MGnify/ENA primary metagenome ERZ1047821 (study PRJEB29581, sample SAMEA5548366) | metagenome | biome: marine; feature: coastal; material: water | depth 25 m | study: Short-term variability in the microbial, nano- and picoplankton dynamics... | reverse complement strand
ACCACCAAAAAGCGGTATATGCAGGAGTAAATATAGAAAGATGGTGCCTCGGGCCGGAATCGAACCGGCACGACCGTTAAGTCGAGGGATTTTAAGTCCCTTGTGTCTACCAATTTCACCACCGAGGCATCGAGGGTGAGGGTCCCTAAAAAGGAGGTCGCAAGATTACCAAGAAGCTTCACTTTTGGCAAGTAAAACAATGGCTAAATCAATGCATTAGTTGAGATTTTTCACTCAGCCTAATGCGCGTATCCCGAACGTAGATAATCCTGGAAATCCCCATTCTTAACACAATCACATCGTAAACAGTTTAAGCAGCATTCCTATACTCAATGGGCGTCATATCATTGCGTGAATCGTGCGGCCTTTAGGTGTTGTAAATTTCTAACCATTCGCCCATTATTTGCTTAACTTCATGTAGGTTCTTAAATAAATATAAGTCCAACACCTGATGCCGATACGTTCGGTTAAAACGCTCTATATAAGCATTTTGGTATGGGCAATCCGGATTGATATAGTCAATTCTGATACCGCGGGCCAGCGCCCAGCCAGTATACATACTTGCTGTAAATTCACTGCCACTATTGCCCCAATGAGAGCACGTAAAGACAGGCTAACAAGCACAGCTTACCAGATCGCCGCAAAGCCCATTAAGAATCAAGTCTGTTGTGCATACAACTACCTTGAGCCGGCCACTTGTGAACCGAGGTGGGTTTTTTTATGTTTGCATACACCCACCTTCAAATAAGCCTGCTATTAACAGGACGCAAGCCCACAAAGCTGATAAAATATGCGCCCTTAAAATGTGCCCTCCAATGAACTGGAACTACCTCGTGATCACCACAGCTAACATCACCATGCAATTTGGCTCCAAGCCACTATTTGAAAACATCTCTGCCAAATTTGGCCACGGCAACCGCTACGGCTTAATTGGCGCCAACGGTTGTGGCAAATCCACCTTTATGAAGATCCTTAGTGGTGATCTTAAGGCCACCTCGGGAAACGTGTCCTTTAGCCCAGGCGATACGGTCGGCACCCTTAGCCAGGACCAGTTTGCTTTTGAAGAATTTAGTGTTATTGACACGGTTATCATGGGCGATACTAACCTGTGGCGCGTAAAGCAAGAGCGTGATCGCATCTACAGCCTGCCTGACATGAGCGAAGAAGAAGGCATGCAGGTAGCCGAGCTAGAGGTAGAATTTGCCGAAATGGACGGCTACAGTGCCGAAGCCCGCGCTGGTGAAATTCTGACCCATGCTGGTATCGAGGAAGAACTGCACTTTGGCTCCATGCAACAGGTAGCACCGGGTAAAAAGCTACGTGTACTATTGGCACAAGCTCTGTTTGCCGATCCAGATATATTGTTATTGGATGAACCTACCAACAACCTCGACATCGCCACCATCAACTGGCTTACGGAAATGCTTAATCAACGTCGTAGTACCATGATTATCATTTCACACGATCGTTACTTCTTGAACTCGGTGTGCACCCATATGGCCGACATTGATTATGGCGAATTGCGCATCTACCCAGGCAACTATGAAGCCTACACGCTTGCTGCCAACCTAGTGCAAGAACAACTGCACTCGGAAAATGCCAAGATGAGCGCCGAGAAAGAAGAATTACAACAGTTTGTTGCCCGCTTCTCAGCCAACGCCTCCAAGGCCAAACAGGCCACATCCCGCGCCAAACGTTTGGAAAAAATTGAACTGAATGAGATAGTTGCCTCAAGCCGACTATCACCATTTATCAACTTCAAAGCCCACAAGAAGCTACATAGACAAGCTTTGACCTTAGAACACTTGGGTCACGGCTTTGACGGCGAGACCTTGTTCAAAGACGGCAACATGATCCTAGAAGCCGGCGCCAAGCTGGCTGTAATCGGAGAAAACGGTGCTGGTAAAACCACTTTTTTGCGCTGTCTTTTAGATGAACTAAGCCCTAACGAAGGGGTTATCAAGTGGTCCGAAAATGCCGTAGCCGGCTATTGCCCACAAGATAGTAACGCTGATTTTGCTTGCGACCTTACCTTATTTGATTGGATGTCCCAGTGGCGCACAGCCAAGCACGACGACTTGATAGTACGCTCTATGCTAGGTCGTCTGCTATTCACCGCCGATGACTACAAGAAGAAAGTGTCCGTGTGCTCCGGCGGTGAAAAGAACCGCCTGTTGTTCGGTAAGGTAATGATGCAGGAAACCAACGTACTCATCATGGATGAACCTACCAACCACTTGGATATGGAATCCATTGAAGCGCTAAACAAGGCCCTCAAAACCTACGACGGCACCCTCATCTTCGTCAGTCACGACCGTGAGTTTGTGTCTTCTCTGGCTACCCGCGTGGTAGATATACGTGACCACAAGGCCAATGGCTTCCTTGGCACCTATGAAGAATTTTTGGCTAACCAAGCTTAGCACCTAGTTATACCGTCATTGCCGCGGGGCCATGCCCTGCCAATGACGGAACAATTTTAAGCACAGGAAAACGCACAGTAACCGTGGCATAAAATATAACGAGAGAGTATCCAGAAAAAATGGAGGCTGAGGTCGGAATCGAACCGGCGTTCACGGAGTTGCAGTCCGCTGCATGACCACTCTGCCACTCAGCCTAATATTGCCATAGCAATAAATTGGAGCGGAATATCGGGTTCGAACCGACGACCTGAACCTTGGCAAGGTCCCGCTCTACCAACTGAGCTAATTCCGCTTTATTTCAGCACTATGCGGCGGCTGATATGTCCGTCTTTTAAATCAACGAGTGACTTAAGAGGGCGCCTATTCTACCACCCGCTAGCGCGTTTGATAAGGCCTAATTTGCAGAAAAGAGTGTTGGCATCCCGTAGGGGGTTCGAACCCCTGTTACCGCCGTGAAAGGGCGGTGTCCTAGACCACTAGACGAACGGGACACTATTTCTTCACTCTGCAAAGAAGTGGTGCGCATATTATTGATTTTACTGAATTCTGTCAACTAGATTTTATGTGAATAACAAAATAAATAGGAAAACTGTTGGCCTTTATTAAGCCCAGTCCTTATGGCACCTAATTCGGTGCTACAAACCCTTCTCAAACCACCTAAGTCCGAGCTCGAGAATGGCTGATTGAACACGTAATTTCCTGGTATTTCGAAGTGCGATTTGCAACATCAGGCAAAAAAAAACCAGCCACTCTTACAAGAGGCTGGTTTTCTATAATTTGGAGCGGAATATCGGGTTCGAACCGACGACCTGAACCTTGGCAAGGTCCCGCTCTACCAACTGAGCTAATTCCGCGTGGCATCCCGTAGGGGGTTCGAACCCCTGTTACCGCCGTGAAAGGGCGGTGTCCTAGACCACTAGACGAACGGGACGCTGTTCGTGTTTAATAAGACCCAAGGCCTCACCAAACTGGAGTGCGCATATTAAGGATTTGGCACCATACTGTCAACACTTTTGGTTAAAAAAATCAGGTTTAATTCAACAACTTAATTATTTATTCTATTTGCTAAGCATTTGGTAATTTATCTACAATGAAGAGCCTCACTTTCCTGTTATTATGCTGGTTATCGGCTATTTTTAGGAGTATAAAAATGCAATGGATTTTACACGGCGCGCCTCTTTCACCCTTTGTACGCAAGGTGATGTATGTCCTTAAGGCCATGGCGGCTGAATACAAATTAAAACCCGAAAGTCCCGGCTTTTATAGCGATGACTTTCTCAACATCAGCCCCTTAGGAAAAATTCCTGTCTGGCAAGAAGACGACTGGACACAACCTGACTCCAGCGTAATCTGCCAATACCTTATTGAAACGCAAGATCACCCGGGCTTGGCTGGCCTGATGCCAACAGATCCCAAGCAACGCGCTCAGGTGCGCTGGCTAGAAAAATACGCCGACTATGAGTTATGCCCCCAACTGACCTATACGGTTTTTAGGCAGCGCACATTGCGCATGATCAATGGCAAGCACCCCCAAGAAGAGGTGGTGTTGGACTGCATTAAAAACAAAGTGCCGCCTGTATTGGACTACATAGAAAAAGCACTCGGACCTAATACCTATTTTGTAGGTGATCAGCTCACTATGGCCGACGTTGCCATCACTTCACAAATGATCACCTTTATGCATGGCGGCGAACTCATTGATGCTAACCGATGGCCAAATCTACGCCGTTATTTCAATCATATGTACCAGCAAGACACCTGGCAGGCACTCATTGTCAGAGAGAAGAAAACACTCGACAAGATTCTCGGCCCTAAACACTACAACCTGTCTCCCCTATAACTAACAGCCATGCTCCATAACACCTGGCGTGGTTACAGCTTACTATGTGCGGCCTTACTAGCTGCGGTGAGCCCGCTCTACAGCCCTACCCTAGTTCTAGCAGGAGCCATCATCTGGCTTACGGTACTATCAGCGTCGGCAGTACTGCCAAGACGAGCCCGCAACCAGTCCTTAGGGTTGCTACTTCTCGGGCTAATCGGAATGTTTTACAGCCTGTTATATGGCGCCAGTATATCTTGGCTAAAACTGGTGCAGAGCAATACGGTATTGCTGAGCATGTTGTATGCTGTGAGTTTTTTAAGCTTGGTGGCTAGCCCTAATGCCACCAGCAAACAACGCCGTCTGCCCACAGGCCGACGGGGCCTGTTAAGCACTCTGCTGGCCACCCATCTGTTTGGTGCGATTATTAATATTTCCTCTGTCATCATGGTCGGCGAACGGCTCAAGGCCTACCGTGCCATTGACTTACCTCTAGCAAGGTCTTTGTCCGTTGCTTTTGGCTTGTGCGCACTTTGGTCTCCATTTTTTGCTTCCATGGCCTACACCATGGCACTGGTACCGGGCATGGACCTGTACACGGTAATGCTCATGGGTATGCCAATTAGCGCCCTAGGCATTGCCCTACTTTACTGGCAAAGCCGACACACTGCAGCCGGCCTGACTGGCTACCCACTGCAAGGGCGTAGTTTAGTACTGCCCAGCGTTTTGGCCCTTATTGTCATCGGTGCACATGAACTATGGCCTCACTGGCCGATCCCTATCATTATTGTTATTGCCTCTTTATGCATAGTGAATCTTATCTTGCTATTGGAAAGACGCTGGCATCTGGCCTATCAGCATTGCCAACAACAACTTGGCAACCACACTTCAACCTCGGCTATATTCTTAGCAGCTGGCGTGTTTGCCACCGGACTTGGTCAGCTCTTACAAGTCATGCCTATAAGCCTGCCATTTGCAGACTATGGCCCTAGCCAAGCTAGCCTCGTATTATTTTTCAGCCTAGTGGCTGCTCGCTTGGGTGTGCATGCCATTATCATTATGGCCATACTCAATCCACTGTTAAGCACCCTCAACCCACCGGCCAACCTTTTGGCCATGACCTACCTAGCTATCTGGGGCATTGGCATGTCGATCAATCCAGTATCAGGCACATTGCTCACAATTCAAGGTCAGTTCGGCATAAAAGGCAGTCACTTAGCCCGCACCAACCTAGGTTTGACTGGTTTACTTTATGGTCTAGTTTGTGGCGCTTTTTTCCTATATAGCATTTAACTGTTGTTGCCCCATCTGGTCACAGAGCTAAAAGTTAAACCGGGCGTGAAAGAAAGCCGCTAACAAGCAACAACCACAGACGATGATATAAGGACCAAATCACGCATACAAAAACGCCCTACTTAGCTTAGCCAATGGCCAAGGTAGGTAGGGCGTAACTATAGCCAGCAAGGGCCATGGCTTGTATTTCAGTATTTAGAACTGGCGCTGATCATCAATAACTTTACCGTCATTGGCAAGGCTACCGGACGCCACTAGCCGTACATCACCACGCAGGTGTATCACATTTCTCACGTTATCTGTCACCGCTGCCAACAAAGCGTCTGAAGGAACGTCTGTTTCACAGGCCACCAGCATACTATCCTTGCCGTCTACCTGATCCACCGTTAAGCGAATCTTGCCAATTTCATCATGTTTATTGGCAAGCTCGGCTACCTGCTCAGGGCGCACAAACATGCCACGCACCTTGGTGGATTGGTCCGCACGGCCCATCCAACCCTTAATACGTTGACTAGTGCGCCCACAAGGGCTCTGACCATCCATAAAGGCGGACATATCACCCGTGGCAAAACGTATTAGCGGATAATGGGGGTTAAAGGTTGTTACCACAATTTCACCCACTTCTCCTGGTGCCACAGGGTCACCCGTACCCGGACGCACAATCTCAAGATAAATACCTTCATCTAGCAACATGCCTTCGGAACCAGGAACCTCATAGGCAACATTACCCAAATCAGCCGTAGCATAACCTTGCAGCACTTGCATACCACGGGCTTTGAAAAAGGCCTGCAACGGTGGCAGGAAGGGTTCACCACCCACCACGGCTCGCTTCACAGAGCTACTATCCAAACCCAATTCATCGGCTTTTTCCAAAATAATTTTTAGAAAGCTAGGCGTCCCTATATAAGCCGAAGGCTTTAGGTTGTGAAAACTCTGGGCTTGCATTTCCGTATTACCAACGCCGGCTGCGATCACCGTACAACCCATTGCTTTAGCGGCGCTATCAAACATCGAACCAGCTGGCGTGAAGTGGTAGGAAAAACAGTTCTGTACCAAGTCGCCCTTACGCAAGCCACCAGCATGCAAAGCACGTGCAAAACGCCAAGCATCTGGCACGTCAAAGCCAGGTTCATAAATAGGGCCCGGTGATGTAAACACATAATTCATGTGCGCTTTAGAGCCGTCCACCATGCCCCCAAATGGCATGCTGCTTTTCTGTAACTCAATCAACGCCGACTTGCGCGTCACCGGCAGTTTGGCAATAGCACCAACATCGGTAATGTCGGCTGGGTTTACTGTAGCCAAAATATGGGCCCAAGCAGGGCAATTGGCCTTAGCATGTGCCACCTGGGCTGCTACTTCCGCTACCTGCTCTGCTTCACGTTGTCGTGGGGAGCGAGTTTCTAATGCGTCAAAAAAATCAGTCATGTGTCTTACTCTTGTTATACGCCAGCTAAATGTAAGTAGAATACTAACGCAGGAAAAACGACAGTTCTATTATTGGCAAGTGATGCCATAGGGAGCAGCTATTCAACAGGATATTCGTGGAATTCCATGACCACATACATCGAACAGTTGAACAGCGTACGCCATTGACCAACACAGTTGGTCATCAGCCTATCACTGCAAATACAATAGCTTAGGCCAGCCAGCGCTTACGGCGACGGTACTGCTTAACGTCCTTGAAGCTCTTTTTCTCACCATCACTTACACCCAGATAGAATTCCTTCACATCCTCATTTTCACGCAAATCGGCCGCATCGCCGTCCATCACCACGCGGCCATTTTCCATGATGTAACCGTAGGTTGCATAACGCAGCGCCACGGCCGTGTTCTGCTCGGCTAACAAGAAGGTCACACCCTGTTCCTGATTTAACTTTTTAACTATCTCGAAGATCTCTTCAACTAATTGCGGAGCCAAACCCATGGAAGGCTCATCCAACAAGATCATACGGGGGTTAGACATGAGTGCGCGGCCAATGGCACACATTTGCTGTTCACCACCAGACGTATACCCAGCCTGACTCTTTCGGCGCTCACGCAAACGGGGGAAGTACTCATAAACCATGTCCAGACTTTCGGCAACACTGCGACGACCATCTTTGCGGGTGTAAGCACCTACCAACAGGTTTTCTTCAATAGTAAGGTGCTCAAAACAATGTCGCCCCTCCATCACTTGAACCACCCCCATATTCACCAACTCGGACGAACCAAGGTTATTAATTTCAGTACCCTGAAAGTTAATATGGCCTTTAGTAATAACACCTCGTTCTGACGCCAACAAGTTGGAGATCGCCTTAATGGTAGTGGACTTGCCCGCACCATTAGCACCCAGCAGGGCCACAATACCTTTTTCAGGAACTTCCAAAGAAACACCCTTGAGCACCAGAATAACGTGATCATAAATGACTTCGATATTGTTAATCGATAGCATTGAATTATTTGTGGACATTTTTTATTACCTATTACGGTTAAGATTACCGATAAAACTTCTACAAGGTTGCTTATATGAAAGCCGTCTTGAAGTCACCAAAAGCAACTAAAACGGCTATTATATAAACAAGGCTAGGGCTAAGCCCTAGCCTGTTTAGTCAGCTAATTAACAATCACGTGGTGTGATGTTGTTTTCCTTGGCATAAGCTTCAGAGTCAGCCTTGATAAGAGGTGCAATCACCTCCATATCGGGTGCTTCAAAATCACCGATCAGCTTCCATTCTTGGGTGTTGCCATCCCACTGCTGGATAGCAGCCAGACCTGGGCCACCGTGGTTAGCGCAACTAACCTGGAAAGCCGGGCCAAAGTTAGGCATACCTGCAGCAGCCATCACTTCTGCAGACATATCCAGAACTTCAAAAGCATCGCGCATTTGGCCTGAAGTGACATCTTTCACACCAAACATGTTCTGTGCAGTTTTCGCAGCTTCAGCAGCCAACATGGCAGCATACAAACCACGGTTGTACATTACAGAACCGACGTTGGAGCCATCACCCGCAGCCAGACCAGCATCAGTTACATACTTCTGAATATCGCTGAAAATTGGATAATTAGAACCTACGTTGTGGAATGTAGCCCCTTTGTAGCCATGGGAACCCATACCTTCTAACTTGTCGTTTTCTGTAACAGACCACCAGATACCATACATCTGATCCATTGGGTAACGAATATTAGCCGCTTCCTGCAAGGCCACTTGGTTCATCACACCCCAACCATACATAATGATATTGTCTGGACGCTCGCGGCGAATTTGTAACCACTGGGACTTTTGTTCTTGGCCTGGATGATCAACCGGGATCAGGGTCAGGTTAAAGTTATGTTTTTCAGCCAGCGCCTTCAACGTAGGAATAGGCTCTTTACCATAACCGGAGTTATGGTAAACCAGCGCGATATTCTTGCCAGATATATCGCCACCGGCCTCTTCCATAATACTGTTGATAATGCGGCTAGCACCAGTCCAATAGTTGGCCGGGAAGTTAAATACGTGAGAGAACACCCTACCATTGGCGGCAGAAGTACGTCCGTAACCCGTTGTTACCAATGGAATGTCATCCGCTGTCACCTTGGGGATCAACTGGTAAGTCATACCAGTGGACAAAGGCATATAGACTAATGCGCCATCACCTTTGGTGGATTCATAACACTCCACACCCTTGGCTGTGTTATAACCGGTCTCACATTCAGGCACCGAGGCCATCACTCCACCGATACCACCGTCACGCTGGTTCAACAAAGTGAAATAGTCAGCGTAACCATCTGCAAGAGGTGCACCACCGTTGGCATAGGGCCCGGTACGATAACTCAGGGATGGGAACACTAGGTCGGCTGCCACGGGGGCAGACACGGCTAGTGTGGTAAGTGCCACAGTTGCTAGTTGTTTTATTTTCATGGTCGTCATCCTCCTAGGGTTTGACTTATTTTTATTTGCCATAAAGGCAGATTTATTGGCGCCCTGCGGCACAAATAGGTTGCCTTTTCCACTAATGAGGAAAAGGCCACAAACGTAATTTTTCTTTTAGTACACGAGCCATCTGGGCCAGACCATGGGGTTCCACGATCAGGAAGATCACGATCAGAGCACCAACAATAATAAATTCCAGATGAGCAGCAAGGTCAGTAGGCCAACCCAAACCACCTACCAGAATATTCTTTAATAACACCGGCATTAGCACCATAAAAGCCGCGCCAACAAAACTGCCAAAGATAGATCCTAAACCACCGATAATGACCATAAACAGCACAGCAAAAGAAACATTGATACTAAAGGCTTCGGTTACTTCAGCGGCTCCCAAATAGACTGAGAAGAATAGAGAACCGGCCACACCCACAAAAAATGAGGAAACGGCAAAGGCGGACAATTTCGCCATGAGCGGATTAACCCCAATAATTTCAGCGGCAATATCCATATCACGAATAGCCATCCAACTGCGACCTAAACGGCCTCGGGTCAAATTACGCGCCACCCAGGCTAGGCCTATGGCCAAAATAAGGCAGAATAAATAACCAGTAACGGGTGAAGCATAAGGGCCAGTAATGATGATGCCGAACATGGATCTCTCAGGTGCGGTGATCTGGCCGGAAGCAGAATAGTTATAAAACCAAGGAACTTTATTTAACAACCATACCAAAAAGAACTGTGCCGCCAAGGTAGCCACTGCTAGATAAAAGCCCTTGATACGCAGACTGGGCAAGCCAAAGATCATACCTACAAAAGCAGTAACAAAACCTGACAGCAGCACAACACTAAACATATCCATGCCGGGGAAAGAGGTCATTAGCTTATAAGTAGCGTAGGCACCCACTGCCATAAAACCACCTGTACCCAGTGATAACTGGCCACAATATCCCACCAAAATATTCAGCCCCAATGCAGCAATAGCCCATACCAAAAAGGGAATCATCACGGCATTGGCAATATAATCAGTTATAAACCACGGCAGTACCAAAAAGGCAATTGCCATAACCACATAATAGCGCCGACGATCAAACTTTATGGGGAAGGTTTGACTATCATCTCGATAGGTTTTTTTGAAATCACCCGATTCACGGTAAAACATGGGTTACACCCTCTCAATAATTTTTTCGCCAAACAAACCCTGGGGCCGGAACACCAGGAACATAAGTGCTAACACATAGGCAAACCAGTTTTCGGTAGCCCCCCCTATCATGGGGCCGATAGCAAATTCGAATAATTTCTCACCAACACCAATTATTAAACCACCAATAATGGCACCTGGAATGGAGGTAAAGCCACCTAACATCAATACTGGCAAGGCCTTCAGGGCAATCAATGAGAGGGAGAACTGGACGCCTGATTTGGCACCCCACATAATGCCAGCTACCAAGGCCACAAAGCCGGCAATAGACCAAACAATCACCCAGATTGCACGTAAAGAAATGCCTACCGATAGCGCGGCCTGGTGGTCATCGGCTACGGCCCGGAGGGCCCGGCCAGTCTTGGTGTACTGGCTAAACAAGGTTAACGACACCACCAGAATAACGGCTACCAAAGTGGCTACCATGTCTAACTTGTCAATATACATACCCCAGTAGCGCTCGCCTTCGGCGGCCCAACCAAGGGTGTACTCTTCTAGCCATAGGGAACCACCAGAAGGAATACCGACATCCATGGTTTTGATGTCGCTGCCCCACATGATGTCGCCAAAGCCTTCCATAAAGTAGGCTAAGCCGATGGTCGCCATGAACAGAATGATAGGTTCTTGGTTCACCAAATGGTGCAAGATGTATTTTTCTACGATCATGGCAAACAACACCATGACCCCAACGGTTAGGATGATCGCCAAGAACGCTGGCACTTGCCAACCGAAGTGGTGCATCTCAGTGCCAAAAATGGCATTGATTAAGTGCGCAAAAGGAATTTGACCCGTTTGAATACCCACCAAAGTCATAGCAGCAAACAAGGCCATAACACCTTGTGCATAATTAAAAATACCGGAAGCTTTAAAAATCAGCACGAAGCCCAAAGCAACCAACGAATACATCACCCCAGCCATCAGACCGTTTAAAATCACTTCCAGGATATAGAGAAAATCAGCACTCATTTTTGGACTCCTTAATGGCTCACGCCTAAATAGGCATCGATTACGGTTTGGTCATTGCGAACCGCAGTGGGGTCGCCATCACCAATTTTACGGCCGTAGTCCAAGACCACGACACGGTCGGAGATATCCATTACTACACCCATATCATGTTCGATGAGTGCGATAGTGGTGCCAAAGGTGTCATTCACATCCAAGATAAAACGACACATATCTTCTTTCTCTTCTACGTTCATACCGGCCATAGGTTCGTCTAACAACAATAGTTTGGGCTGGGCAGCCAGAGCTCGCCCCAGTTCCACCCGCTTTTGTAATCCATAAGGCAAACGGCCCACTGGGGTTTTACGAATAGCTTGAATTTCCAAGAAATCAATAATGTGCTCAACAAATTCTCGGTTAATAATTTCTTCTTGTTCAGCTGGGCCTTTCCATAATGCTTGCCAAAACAAATTTTTATTCATATGAGTAAAGCGGCCAGTCATCAGGTTATCCAGCACACTCATGCCCTTAAACAAAGCAATATTTTGGAATGTACGAGCAATGCCTTGATAAGCTATTTCGTAAGGCTTCATACCAGTACGCTGCTTACCATCAAACCAAATCTCCCCTTCTTGAGGGTGATAGAAACCGTTAATAACATTAAGCATGGAGCTTTTGCCGGCACCATTAGGGCCGATAATGGCACGCACTTCGCCCTCATAGATGTCAAAGCTAATATCGGTAATCGCTTTTACACCACCAAAGGACAGGCTTATATTTTTCAGATCCAACAAGACTTCTGGTTGGCCCTGCTGATCTGCTGTCGTATTCTGTATAGACATAGTTAACTCACTCAAGGCTTAACTGGCTTTCGCTGCAGTGGAAAAGGTTTTTACATCAACGATTTTGATGTCACCGGAAATCGTGCTGACACGGCCATCTTCAAAGGCAATTTCAGTCTCGATAAAACACTGCTCCGCGCCGTTATACAAGGCCTCAATCAGGGCCCCATAACGATCGTTAATCAGTGCTCGACGAACCTTCTTGGTACGGGTCAATTCACCATCATCTGCATCCAGCTCCTTGTGCAAAATAAGGAACCGTGAAATCTGAGAATGAGACAGCATTTCATCACCCAGTAACGACTGGTTTACCTGCTCAACACTGTTTTTCACCATCTCATAAACATTAGGATTAGCGGCCAATTCCTGATAGGAAGCGTAAGCCACGTTATTACGTTCGGCCCAGTTACCCACGGCGCCCAGATCAATATTGATAAAGGCCATACAATGATCTTTTCCGTCGCCAAAGGTCACGGCTTCTTGGATATGCGGGAAGAACTTCAACTTATTTTCAATATGCTTGGGTGCGAACATCTTGCCATCGTTAAACTTACCCACATCCTTGGCACGGTCAATAATGCGCAAATGGCCTTGCCCATTAATAAAGCCAGCGTCACCGGTGTGCACCCAACCCTCTGCGGTTTTGGTGTCTGCGGTAGATTGTGGATTTTTATAATAGCTATGGAAAGCACCAGGGCTGCGATACAAAACTTCACCGTCATCAGCAATATGTAGCTCAACACCAGGGCTTGGGCGGCCCACAGTTTCTGGATACACTTCACCGTCAGGTTGGGCTGTAATAAAAACAGAAGATTCAGTCTGACCATATAGCTGTTTGATGTTAATACCTAATGACCGATAGAAATCAAAAATTTCACCACCAATGGCTTCGCCAGCCGTCCACGCCAAACGCACACGACCCAGGCCCAAAGCATCTTTAAGTGGGCCATATATAACAAAGTTGCCTATGGCATACATAAGACGATCGATAAGACCAATCGACTTGCCCTCAAGCAGATCAATACCCACTCTTTTAGCCACACCCATGAAGTAGGAATACATCTTGCGCTTGATCGGCGCCGCATCTTCCATACGAATTTGAACATTGGTCAGTAGCCCTTCAAATACCCGGGGAGGAGCAAAGTAATAAGTAGGGCCAATTTCACGCATATCCGCCGCGACGGTTTCTTCGCTTTCCGGGCAGTTAACACAAAATCCCATACAGTAAGACTGGGCTACAAAAATATGATCACCCACCCAAGCAATGGGCAGGTAACAAAGTATTTCATCGTTTTCAGTTAAGCCATCAACCAAGGCTGCTTGGTATGCCGTAATCAATACATTGTCGTAGGTTAACACCACACCTTTTGGCTTACCCGTGGTACCCGAGGTGTAGAGAATAATAGAGACGTCTTCGCCCTTGCCTTGACTGCAAAGCTGCTTGAACAAGTCAGATTGCTTTGCCTGTAAGTCAGCACCCTGCTGTTGCACAACCTCAAAGTCCACAGCAACGCTAGTGTCATAATTTTTCATGCCTCTTGGATCATCATAGATGACCAGTTCAACCATCGGGCAGCGGTCTTTAACTTCCAGAACCTTATCAACCTGCTCCTGATCTTCGGCAATAACAAATCGAGCCTCGGAATGCTCTATAACATATTGCATTTCTTCGGCTACAGAATCTTTATAGGTCGGCACAGGGATGGCACCCAATACTTGTGCCGCTACCATTGTCCAGTACATGCGTGGGCGGTTGGCACCAATAATTAATACCTTGTCGCCTTTTTGAATACCACGTACCTGCAAGCCTAAAGAGAAACGTTCAATCTCATCAGCAACCTGTTCCCAGGTCCAAGATTGCCAAATGCCAAACTCTTTTTCGCGCATGGCATCCTTATTAGGGAACATCCGCGCATTGTGCAGCAGCAGTTTGGGAAAGGTATCTAGCCCAGGCCCCGGGTAGGTTTGGGTTATTTCACTAGCAGCCATGTTTTGCTCCAAATGCAACATAGGGCAGACAAGCCACCCTAGCAGACCTATTGATATATTATTCTTGTTTATAGATTACTTGGCTGCCTGCCTGTGGGCTATTAGATATATGTGGGTACAACTTTGGTCTAACGTGTTTTATAGATGACATCATCTTGGCTTTATGTAACCCTTGCAGGCATACACACTAAAGGAAAATGCATCATGGTTGGCAGTTGGTCACTTCTGTTTATTTCACTGGCTTATTTTATAATCCTGCTAGTGGTAGCGAGGCAAGGTGACCGCCACCTGCAACAAAACCGGGCACGATCGCCCCATGTGCAAGCCATCATTTACAGCCTGTCATTGGGTATATTTCTTACTTCATGGACCTTCTATGGATCTGTTGGTCGTGCAGCTACCAACGGCTGGGATTATTTAGGCCCCTACATCGGTCCCATATTATTTTTTGTTTTTGGCCACCGGATTTTGTACAAAATAGTGACGATCGCTAAACGCGAAAACATCAGCACTATCTCCGACTTTATTTCTTCACGATATGGGAAAAGCCGTCGCTTAGCTGTATTGGTTACGCTCATGGCCACCTTAGGTTTGCTGCCTTATATCGCCTTGCAACTTAAAGCCATTGATCTCAGCTTTGCCGTACTCAGCGACAACCCTTTCGCACAAGTCAGACAAGCCAATATATCAGTGTTAATCATCGCTCTACTGATTGGCGTATTTTCTGTGCTATTTGGCGCCCGTCGAGTGGATACATCCGCCCACAACCCAGGCATGGTGTTGGCGATTGCTCTGGAGTCAATGCTAAAGCTCACCGCTTTTGTGGCCATCGGCCTGTTTGCTGTCTACTGGCTCAACGACGGCTTCATTGACATCTTTGGCCAAATCGCTCTAGCTCAACACCCTGGTCTGACTGATTTTTCCCCGTGGCGCACCAGCTTTTTGGTTGAGATACTGTTAGGTTTCACCGCGGTCATCTGCCTGCCTAGGCAGTTTCATGTCACGGTAGTAGAAAACACCAGCCCTGACCACTTGCGTGTGGCTCGCTGGTTATTCCCCTTATATATGATCATCTTTTGCGTATTTATGGTACCCATCGCCTGGGCTGGGCATCTTGCCCTAGGAGGCACCGGCATTAATGCTGACATATACTCCTTGATGATGCCTTTAGCTAAAGGCCAGGAAGCCCTCGCCATATTGGCTTACATTGGTGGCATATCAGCCGCTATGAGCATGGCAGCTATATCCACAGTGGCCATTAGTACCATGATCACTAACGACATTATTATGCCGTTTATCTTGCATTTAAGAGCCATAGAAGTTTCTCAGAACCGAGAGCTAGGGCGGTTATTACTTAACTTACGCCGTCTCACCATCTTCACCATTTTGTTACTTGCCTATGGTTACTATTTATTGATTGATCAAGGCACTACCCTAGTATCTATTGGTTTAGCCGCCTTCGTAGCGGTAGCACAGTTTGCTCCACCACTATTAATAGGATTATATTGGCGTCGTGGCCATGTGCGTGGGGCGACAGCCGGTCTTTCTGGTGGCTTCTTTGTATGGGCTTACTGTCTGCTACTACCTAACCTTACGGGACTATTCCATTACTCTGGCGATATCATCAGTACCGGCCCTTTTGCCATTGAGTGGCTGCGGCCCACTGCTTTATTTGGCTTAGACCTGGACCCTATTTCTCATGCAGCCATTATCAGCCTCAGTGTCAATATCACACTTTATGTGCTGGTGTCGTTAGCCAATCGTCCTCGCTTGATAGACCGCATGCAAGCTGATAGTTTTATCAGCGCCAACGCCAACCCGACTCACTTAGCCAACCGCACAGCTCAAGCTCACCATACAGTGGCCGATGTGCAGACTTTGCTGGAACGGTTTTTGGGTTACCGCCAAACCATGCTCTCTATTAATCAATTGGCCAGTCAATACCCTGGTCTAGACTTGAACCAAACCGCCTCCGTAGGCCCAGAATTGCAGCGTCATACAGAGCGAACATTAGCCGGTATTATTGGTGCTTCATCAGCGCGTATCATTGTGCAGTCCACCCTTGGTGGCAAGTCGGTACAACTAGGTGATGTAGTATCAATTGTCGATGAAGCAACTCGCGCTGTGACCTTTAATCGCAGCCTACTCCAAGCCACCATCGAAAACGTCAGCCAAGGAATTACGGTTATAGACAAAAACCATAAGCTGGAGATGTGGAACCAACGTTATCTGGAAATGTTTGACTTCCCTGAAGGCAAAGTTGCCGTTGGCACGCCAGTACAAGACATCATTCGCATTAGCGCACGCCATGGTGAATATGGCGAGATTGATCCAGAGAAGATCGTCCAACAACGTTCTGACATGATTAAACGGGGTGAACAGCACCGGAGTATTCGCTATCGCAAAGACGGCACCGTTATTGAAGTTCAAGGCCACACCATGCCCGGAGGTGGTTATGTAAATACCTATTCTGATATTACCGACCACCATAAAACCGAAGCGGATTTGAAAGAACGTGAAAAACAGCTAAAGCAGGCCAACGAAAGTCTAGAAAAACGCGTCGCAGAACGCACGAAAAAACTAGAGTTAGTCAACCATGAATTAGGCATTGCCAAAGCGGCTGCAGAAGCTAGCCACCAAGGAAAAACCCGTTTCTTGGCTGCTGCTAGTCACGACTTAATGCAGCCTCTTAATGCCGCCAAGTTGTTTTCTAGTGCCCTGGCAGAGCGCCAACAATCATTATTGAATGATAGCTCTTTGAATGAACTCTCTACAAATTTAGACAACTCTTTAACTAGCGCTGAGCAATTGATTAGTGCTCTCATCGAAATTTCAAAACTAGATGGGGGAAACCTAAAACCACGCAAACAGCACTTTTGCGCCACTGATTTATTGAACGTGTTAAACCAAGAGTTTGCGGCCCTATGTGCTGAAAAACAACTCAATTTTCACCTTATTAGCAGTCAGGCAGTTCTTTATACAGATCCTATGATGCTGCGCCGCATTTTGCAGAATTTCCTCACTAATGCCATTCGCTACACGGACCAAGGGCGCGTTGTCCTTGGCTGTCGCCGTCGCCCCAATGCTATTGAAATTCAAGTTTGGGATACGGGTTTTGGTATTCCTCAGGAACGTTTTAATGACATATTTGTGGAGTTTCAACGCATTGAAACTGGCGCGCATGTGAAAACCAGTGGTATTGGTTTAGGGCTGGCCATTGCCCAGCGGACAGCCAACACACTAGAACATGAGATCTTGGTGAAATCAGAATTGGGCCGAGGCTCCATGTTTTCAATTCTGGTACCTTTTGGCCTCAAAGAGTCTGCAGCACGACTACAAGAGCAAGAAGTCATTGCCCAAAATGATTTAAGTAATACTTACTTGCTGGTGATCGATAATGAACAAAGTATTCTCGATGGCATGCTGGCTTTGCTTTCCCAATGGGGCTGTCATGTTTATTCTGCTACCAGTGCTAAACAGGCTATCAAGGCACTAGAGGGTCTTTCCCCAGAGCAACTACCACAGCTAATTTTGGCTGATTATCATTTAAATGAAAACTTGTTGGGCACCGATGCTATTCAAGCGATTCGCCAGCATTTGTCACTAGACATCGCTGCCATTGTTATCACAGCCGACCGTACCGCAGCCATGAAACATGAAGTACGAGAAGCCGGCTATGGCTTGATACACAAACCATTGCGTCCAGCTGTATTACGGAAAATGATCAACAAATACATCATTCGTCATAACTCGAAATAGCCAAGGGTTAGACTTTTTCTTGCGGATTTTCTACCTGAAAACGGTTAAATAAAATTACTGCTTGAGTGCGGTTGGTGACGCCCAATTTACGGAAAATTTCAGTAACGTGAGCACGGACCGTAGCATCGGTAACATTGAGCTCATCCGCTATCTGCTTATTGTATAAGCCCTCACTCACCATGGTCAGCACACGTAATTGCTGTGGAGTAAGGGCGGCTATGCGCTCGGCCGGGAGTTCTTCATCAGCCTCGGGGCCAGCAGCGGGCAGACCGACTGGCAACCAGTTATCGCCAGCCAATACGGCATCGACAGCATTCACAATATCATCATTGGAGGCCGACTTTATCATAAAACCACTAGCGCCAAGCCGCATAGCTTTGTGGATTACATCGGGGTTGTCATTGCCAGAAACTACAAGCACCGGAATCTGCTCGTAATTCTCCAATACCTGAATCAAACCCGTAAAGCCAAATGCCTCTGGAATATGCAAATCCAATAATAATAGATCCACGTCGTCATCGTGCTTGAGCAATGCCATAAGTTCAGACAAGGTTCCCACCTCGTTGATGTCACAGCCTGGCTTTGCCTTTTTTAGTATGTGCAGCAGTGCGCTACGAAATAAAGGATGATCGTCTGCAACCACTAACTTCATAGTAACCTCTGTATAAATTCTGGCGCACAGCCAGTGCTTAAAAACTGGTGCCTAGCCTATAACAGAATGGGCAACGGGCATATGCCTTGCAGACGATTGTAGACAAATATCTAAACCTTTAAACTGCAACACTATTCCGCCCAAACCCAACGTAACGGTTCCCCAAAATCATCATATATCCACCTTTTACGAGCTTGACGTGGCTTTGGATGAGCCAATTTTCTGGGCTCTTTTTGCATTTGTTTGCGTTGTTCAATATTGGCTACTACTTCGGGCACTAAAGTACGTTGGACAGCCCCATTGGCAAAGCAAACCGGGTGCCTATTAAAACCATCAGGCGCCACGCCGCTGCGTCCTTTTGGCACTTCGACGACCTCACCACCAGAGGCCAAAAATGCCTCTACATCGGCTTGTATCTGTTGCTTCACTTGTCGCTTGTTTAACAATTTAGGCAATGGTTGTTTCGGTGTAATAGCCATGGCTGCAGGGATTAAATATAAAAGACCCCCTAGTTTAACAGCAACCAGTCACTTGTTCCATTGACCCATCTCAGTGCTAACCATTAACACCAATAACTGATTGCAGATTTGGCGCTTGCGAGGTGAACTTAAAATACCTACTATGAGGGGCCTTAACATCAATAATTCCCTAACATCGCCACCAACGAAGTGTACCCATGACAACCTATTCTCATATATTGCAGGCCTACCAACGAATCGAGGGCCAAGCCATTCGAACACCACTACTAGAATCCACGGCCATAAACCAACGTCTTGGGGGGCGTGTACTCTTTAAAGTAGAAGCGCTGCAGCGTACAGGGTCATTTAAATTTCGGGGTGCCTACAACAAAATCAGTCAATTGGCACAGCAGGGGATAAAAGGCGTGGTGGCTTATTCTTCGGGCAATCATGCTCAAGGAGTGGCTCTAGTAGCTGCCTTATTTGATATGCATGCCGTTATTATCATGCCCGCGGACTCGCCTGCAATCAAAATCAATAACACTAGAGCTCTCGGTGGTGAGGTTGTGCTTTATGATCGCTATACGCAAAGTCGTGAAGAGCTTGGCGCCGCCCTGGCACAGGAACGCAATTTGGCACTGGTCAAACCTTATGATGACCCCGACATTATAGCTGGCCAAGGTACTGTCGGCTTAGAAGCAGCACAACAATTGCAAATTTTGGGTTTAACTCCAGGCCAAATGATTGCCCCCTGCGGTGGAGGTGGTTTGATCTCAGGTTGTTCAATCGCCATTCACCAGAGCTTTCCTGACACCCATATATGGCTGGCTGAGCCAGAACATTATGACGATGCCGCTCGCTCGCTGCAGGCGAAACGGCGCCTAGCCAATAACACCAGCCATACCAGTATTTGCGATGCCATCGTGACACCGACAACCGGTGAGCTAACGTTTCCTATCATTGAGCAGCATGTCCGCGGCGGTGTGTCGGTGAGCGAGTCTTATGTGCTGGACGCGATGGCGGTGTGTATGCAGGAATTGAAAGTGGTGATAGAGCCTGGTGGCAGTGTCGGATTAGCAGCCCTGCTGGCGGGTTTACTACCGTGCCAAGACAAAACAACCTTGGTCATATTATCAGGGGGCAACGCAGACCCTCAGGTGTTGGCCCGCGCTCTGTCACAATAGTAACTATTAAAAACCACGATGCTACTATGATGCATTAGTAACCTCGGGCTAGCTAATTGGCCATGGTGATATCAACATTGACCTTGATGAAATCTCCTTTGGCATAGGATATAGGGGTGTTGAGTTGCCAAATTTGACCACCAAATTCTATATAGGTTTTATAGCTAGTCACTTCTTGCACCGTGCTTTGCTGAACGATCATTTCACAAACTTCCTGCTCGCGATAACCAGTAATCACCTGTTGCTTTTGTTGACCAACTTGCCCATCCACCATTTCTGCACCAATAATAGCACCCAGAAAAGTGGCCGCATCTTTACCATCTCCACTGCCCAGCTGAGAGCCCAACAAACCACCAAAAATAGCTCCGGCAGCCTTATCCGCTACCGATGGTTTAGCCGCAGAACCACTGGTCGTACCGTAGATTGGAACCTGCTCCATACGGCATGACTTTATCGGCACTTCTTTAATCACATTACTCGCAATAGGGTCAGATTCCTGTAAAACCTTCACCAACATCTGCGAAGCACTAGCGCTAGCCGCTATCAGCAATCCCAAAGCAACTACAATAAGCTTTTTCATCTAGGCTCTCCTTCAAAATAATAAACAAAGTACATACCCAGTATAGACTTCTTTAACTAAATGAAATTCCCCATTTTTTGCAAAGAAAGTGTAAATTACCGCAAATTAGTCCGTCACTAGAAGCTCAATCCAGTGTTTAACCGGCACTTTAGCATGCCCACCCAAGTGCAACTGGCACCCAATATTAGCCGTAACAATCATATCAGGGTCATCAATCATTAGGTCTGATAATTTATTATCACGTAGCTGTTTGCTCAGTGCTGGCTGCAACAAAGAATAGGTGCCAGCAGAACCACAACACAAATGATCATTTTGAGTGGCCACCAAATTAACACCTTGCTGAGCTAGCACAGACTTTAGCTTGCCCGGTAATTTCATACCATGCTGCTGAGAACAGGGGCAATGCACTGCAATGCGTTGCTCCAGGTTCGGTAAATCCAGTGACGCAAGGTCCTCATCAGCCAATATATCGGCTATGTCTCGGCACATTAAGGCTACCTTAGCCGCTTTATTTGCATAACTCACATCATGGCGCAGCATATAGCCATAATCCTGCAAAGTAGCACCACAACCCGAGGCGGTGACAACGATCGTTTCGGCACCAGATTCAATATGTGGCCATAGAGCATCTATATTGAGGCGAGCCTTAGCCAATCCCTGCTCATGGTCATTAAGATGCAAATCCACGGCACCGCAGCAACCTGATTGTGGCACGATCTGCATGGTGATTCCCAACTTATGCAAAACCTTAGCCGTAGCCAAGTCCGTATTAGGCGCAGCGCTGGCTTGAGCACAGCCAGGCATACTCAACATGACGCGCTGATGACTGGACTCAATGGCACCTATGCGCTTTTGCGCTGGCGGAACATGGCCTTTTATTATACTAGGCAGCACTGGCCTAAATAACTGACCCAAGCGCAACAGCGGCCCAAAACGGTAGCGGTAAGGCAGTACTTGACGCAAACTCCAACGCACAAAGCGCTGATGCCAGGGCCGGGGGGCCTTTTGCTCAGCAACTTCGCGTCCTAGGTCAACTAGATGACCATACTGAACGCCGGAAGGACAGGTAGTCTCACAACTGCGACAGGTCAAGCAACGATCAAGATGATAGCGAGTAGATGCTGTCACTGCTTCACCTTCAAACATGGCCTTCATCATATAAATACGCCCACGTGGACTATCGCGCTCATCGCCGAGCTGGAGATAAGTAGGACAAGTTGCCGTGCAAAAGCCACAATGCACGCAGGCCTGTAAAATATCTTCTGCTACCTTGAATCGTGGATCCGCTTTAAACTCGTCGGCTAATAGTGTTTTCATATTAATACATTACCTGTGGTCAGGGTGTTCAACTAAATTGATGAAACCGGCTACATCCAAGAATAAAGGCGGCCCGGGTTGAATATAGACTGTGGATCAAAAGCCATCTTCAACTTACCTTGTAATTTCCGCGCAACACTATTTACAGGCCCGTTAACTTCAGCTTCCCGTGAGCCACCGAGGTACCGTATAGCCCCATTTGTCGCCTCCTCGCCTTCGGGTAATAATTGCCATCGTTGGGCTCCACCCCAATTCAGCAAGCAATCATCATGGCACATGTCCTGCTGATCTGTGGCACCAAGATTGTGACGCCACAATACCTGAGACTGGCTGCTTTCAAACACCTGACACTCCCTCAACTTATGCCACCATTGAGTAGCTAACAAGGGTTCCATCGGCTCCCCCGGTATTGACTTCATGGCACTGTCCACTCCCGCTTGAGAACCCTGTAAGCGCACCAGCAATTGCCCCTGCCAAAAGCTCACTCCGGTGACCGGTAAATGTTCACGAAAATACCGAGGCATAAGGTGCAGGGCTTCATGAACAGGGCAATTCAAAGCCATGGTAACCTCTGACTCAAAGGCAGGTAACACCTTTAAGCTCACGTCCGTAATCACACCTAGGGTACCCATAGCACCAACCTGAGACCTTGAAACATCAAAGCCAGCAACGTTTTTCATCACCTGACCACCAAACTGCATGTGTTCACCCAAGCCATTAATCAAACCCAGCCCCAAGACGCTATCTCGAACACCACCAAACCAAGGCCGACAAGGCCCTGACTGGTTGGCAGCTAGCGTGCCCCCCATAGTGGCCTGCTCATTAAACACTGGCGGCTCAAATATCAAACGTTGGTTTTGCTCAGCCAAAACATGATTAATGCAGCTAATTGTAGTACCGGCGCGCACACGGATAACCAGCTCTGATGGCGAGTAGCTGATAACTCCCTGATGCTCCCGCACTGACAAGGTTTGCCCCTTGCTTATGCGGCCTAAGCCAGATTTGGTATTTGCACCAACAATATTTAACGGTTGCTCTGTCGTCCTTGCGATAAGCACCTGTTCTTGTAATTGTGCCGTTATATCAGTCATGTTGAATGCTCCGGTATTCCTGACAGTACTTTAAGGTAGGAATGGCCTTACCCGGATTGAGTTGTTCATGAGGATCAAAAGCCAACTTAATGCCTCTAAACTGGGCCACTTCCTGATCACTAAACTGATAAGGCATCAATGGCAGCTTTTCTAAACCAACACCGTGCTCGCCAGTAATTGTGCCGCCCACATCTACACAAAGAGTGAGAATATCACCACCTAAAGCTTCCGCTTTCTCTAGGTCTCCTGGTTGCGCATCATTAAATAATATCAGCGGGTGTAAATTGCCATCGCCAGCATGAAATACATTGGCCACAGGCAAATCATAATGCACCGACAGTTCTGCAATACGAGTCAACACATGCCCCACTTGACTGCGTGGAATGGTGCCGTCCATACAATAGTAATCCGGCGACATTCTACCTACAGCAGGGAATGCCGACTTGCGTCCCAACCATAAGCGAGCTGCTTCATCAGCGTCTTTTGCCACCCGAATAGATGTGGCTCCACAATCGGTGAAACACGACTTTACAGCTTGCAGCTGTTGCGCTACCTCGGCGCTGGTGCCGTCCAGTTCACAAATCAACAGTGCTTTGGCATCGGTGGGATAACCCACTTTGACAAAATCCTCTGCTGCCGTAATGGCCAACTGATCCATCATTTCTAGGCCAGCCGGAATAACACCGCTGCCGATCAGTTCAGCAACAGCGTCACCAGCCACCTGAACACTGTCAAACGCGGCCATTAGCACCTGTACTTTCTCAGCTCTAGGCAATAACCGCACAGTCGCCTCTACAACCACCCCAAGCAGTCCCTCAGAACCAGACAAAAGCGCCACCAAATCCATGCCGGGTGTGTCAAATCCTGCACCACCAAAAGTCACCAGCTCTCCTTCCATGGTAACTATCGTTACGGCCAGCAGATTATTGACGGTTAAACCATATTTTAAACAGTGCACACCACCTGCGTTTTCTGCCACATTACCACCGATAGTGCAGGCAATCTGTGAAGAAGGATCAGGCGCATAGTACAAACCTAAAGGTGCCGCTGCTTCACTAAGTGCCAAATTGCGCACCCCGGGTTGAACTCTAGCTTGGGCAAGATCGCCATCTAACTCCAAAACTTTATCAAATCGCGTCATCACCAACAGAACACCACTGGCATGGGGCATGGCACCAGCGCACAAACCGGTTCCTGCTCCGCGCACCACAACTGGAATTTGCTGGCCATAACAATAAGCCATAATCGCCTGCACTTGCGCAATATTATCGGGAATAACAGTCACCCATGGCATTTGACGATAAACAGCCAAACCATCACACTCAAATGGTCGTTGGTTTTCATCATCCCACAATACTTGTTCGGGTTTTACCATCGCAATAAGATCAGCGACCAGTTCCTTGCGGCTATGTGCGCTTGGCGATGGGGCTACTAAAGAAACCATGTGATACCTCTACTCATCAAACTAATCAGCTCACAACAATAATATGCTACCCATTAGCTGTATCATGGTGATACTAAAAATTGGTAAATATTTTTTACCATCATATCTGACGAAGCATAGCATATCATTAAAATGCGGTAAATATGGCCTTGTAATTTGGTTTGTATAACAAACCAATTTCGCAAAGTATGGCATATCACTAGCCAATACCATTAGGATTGCTTACAATTCGTAAAAGCCTTACAGCGTCAGATAACACTATGACTTTTAGCAGACTAACACAACCCAAGGTAGCGGACGTCATCATCAACCATCTAGAGCAAATGATTGTTGAGGGCAGCCTTCACCCAGGCCAACAGCTGCCTTCAGAGCGTGAGCTCGCTAACCAACTGCAGGTGTCACGCCCCTCTTTGCGCGAAGCCATTAAGCAACTGGTAGAACGAGGCCTGCTAATCAGTAAACACGGCGGCGGCACACAAGTTTCAGAAGCTGCCGGGTTGCAATTTAACCACCCTCTCACCTTGCTGCTGTTGCGCGACGCGCAAGGGCAGGAAGACTTGTTAGAATTTCGCCACACACTAGAAGGCAATATAGCCTTCTTAGCGGCCAAGCGCGCCACAGACCTTGATAAAGATATGCTCGATCACGCCTATCAGCAGTTGCAGGATAGCCATGCTAGCGATGAGGGCATATTAGAGGCCAGCGCTGATGCACATTTTCATCTCACTATTGCAGCCGCATGCCATAATCGTGTGCTTTTGCACACCATGCGTGCTTTGTTTGATGTGTTGGCTACTAATGTACACCAAAACCTAGTTCTAGCATCAGCTAGCCCCATATCAAGAGCCAAGGTTCGCCAACAGCACCATGACCTTTATCAGAGCATTATCGACGGCCAGGCTGAACAGGCCAGAGAAGCTGCTCATGCACACATGAACTACCTAGAAGGCTTATTGCACGAGCAAAACCGCCACACCCATCGGCGCCAAACGGCTGCACGCCACCAATCCTCATGGAGTGAGAATAATAACTAATCAGTCCCATGTTAGACAAAAGAATAAGGTTATAACTTCTGGTTTTAGTGGAGCAACATCACGATTGCAGGTAAAATAGTGGATAATATGAGGACTTAACTTATGCTAACTATGAAAACTGCCCGTTCTATATTTTTGCTTACTGGCATGATCTATGCCAGTTGTAGTTTCGCTGACATGCAAGCAGCAATGCAAGCCGTTAACAATAACGACTACGCCACAGCTATCGAACTGCTCACTCCGGAAGCAGATAATGGCGAAGCCGAAGCCCAGTACCAAATGGGCTTGCTATATGCTGATGGCCTCGGCACTGAGGCCAACCAAGACACTGCCGCCGAATACATGCAAATGGCAGCCAGTCAAGAACACGAAGAAGCCATCACTTGGCTGACCGACCGTGACATAGAGCTCGAGGGCAACCCTGAAGATGATTGCTAATTCTTAGTTACCAATATGCCAAACATCACATAAGACATCCTGGGAACCAGAGCAGGCGACTCACTGATACAACCTGCTAATCTGCCCAATACTGACGCTCTTAGCCAACCGGCAACCTGACAAATTCGCTTTTCCAAACAAGCTCATTCAGGCATTAAAAAAGGGCCATACGGCCCTTTTTAAAGATGATTACTACTTCAGGCTTACATCGCTACGGAAAGACCCAAGATTTCCCAAGTTTGCATACCGCCACGGAACCACTTTATCTTTTCTTGCGGATAACCAAACTTCATCAATGTCTTCATTGATGCTGGGGACTGACCACACCACATACCATTACAGAACAGCACCAAAGTCTTGGCATCGCTGTAATCAAACACGTCGCTCACGGTACCAGCCACCAAAGCTTCATCAACGTCAAATTCATCGGCATCGCCCACCAGCTTAACGCCAAATTGGTTCAGCATCACGTTCATGATAGTAGCCGTAGTCGACTTAGAGGGATGAAGGTCTGTAAACGGAATATTAGTAGCACCGGGAATGGTACCACGCTTCACCCAATCAGGAGTACGGGAATCAACAACCAATATATTTTCACCAGCTTGTTGACGCTGCACATAATCTATCACCTCAACTTCACCCAAGGTTTCAATTCCCGGAGCAAACTTGATCGGCTGGATACAGAATGGCGGGCAGGGGCGAGAAGTCTTGGCATAAGCGTCTTTAACAATAGCCGCATTATCCTGATTGCGGACGATATCGACATCGGCACCAGCATGCTTAACAGTGACAGACATCATGTCGCCAGTAATACCAACCGGCTTATTTTCAGCTATCGCGTTGATGCTCAATACTGAGACAACTACACCGACTGCCATTTGCATTATTTTATTCATATTATTCTACTCTCCAAAACAAGCACAAAGTGTAATTACTTAGCACGATATAAGCTTATAACTAATTTGACCTATGTTCAACTATATTACTTGCTACTTTAGTTGGGTGTTTTAATCACCGACATTACTCAAGGCTGACAAAACGCATCCCCCTTTGTATATTCTGTTCCAGATAAAAGCCATAGAAATCTGGTGTCGTAAAGCCCACTAGATCGTCCGCAAGTCGCCTACCACTATTAGGATCAATAATTAAAATTGTCGGTGAGAAATCCACCCCCATCTTTGATGCCCACTGATCCTGAGACAGGACCTCACCATTAAAGTCCGTGAGCATTGCCTGCGACTCAAGATTGAGGCTAACGACAGAAATATAGGGCCCAAACTCCGGCGCTTTTGATATGGGACCCAAAAATTCTTGTTTTATTTTCGAACAAAATGGACAGTTACTGATTTCTGTAATCAATACCACCGCTTTGTCCTTGGGCAACAGGGTCGCATCTCCCAGGGTCATAGGACTATATTCTTCCGCTCGCACCAAACTGACACTTAGGACAAAAATTAATGACAGCCATTTCATTATGGCATCACCTCCTCAATATGCTCTAGCATCAGTTCTAATACTTCATCAGCATAAAGATCTCGAAAAAAATGATCCGCATCTTCCAATATCTCAAACCGAACTTGAGGCAAGTCAGCGGCTTCAATTTGAGCGGGCAAGTCAGCCACCACCTCGTCAGCCGTTCCGGCTACGATCAAGGTAGGCAATGTTTGACCTTGTAACAAATCCACAGTATTCAAACTTTCTTGTGGGTCATAGTAAGACAAAAAACTCCCTGCAGACACCTTACCACCGCGCAAACAGTAAATAAAACTAGTGCGCTCAGGCATCCACTCATGCGCTTGCAAGGCCTTAGCTTGGGCAATCTTGTCTGCCAAGGCCACCATATAACGTTGTTCATAACCTTCGGCACGGCTTTGTTGGGTACTGTCTGACGGGGCAATCAAAAACTGACCTTTAATGACCTCATCAGCCGCAATGCTGTATGCTGCGGCCTGGCTACCTCCGCGTGAATGGCCTGCAATCAATACTCGATCTACACCTTGTTGCTTGAGCCAATTTACCCAATAGCCCAATTCAATTTTGGCATTTTCATGCCTATGAAGATGATCTGTTTCGCAATCATAGAACCCTTGGCGATGGTTCAACCCCAGACTCAAATTAGGGGCTAGGCTATTAATGCCCTCATCAGCCAATAATTCTTGCATGGTAGCAATAATTTCCATTTTGTTGTGGGCCAAGGTACCGTGCAACAGCAATACCATAGGTCCCTCTGTAATAGCCTCAGAGGCCACCAACAGTTCCGCATTGAGCACCAGCTTCGCAGGTTTTATAGTGATCTCTTCAGACCGCACAACCGCACTTAACAAACCCATACTCACTAGGGCGAAAATCAGTAGTTTGTTCATCATCACTCTCCTTGCTGGACCCTGTATCGACTACGCCTTGTATCCGTCATTACCCGCAACATTAATCAGCTTTGGCGTATTTAACTTATTAATACGCACCTCCTGAGCCTGACGCAGATAGTCAGCAGTAACATCCCATATATCAGGCCCTTCAGAGCGCGAACCTACTGTTGCCCAACCTGCTACCTTATAGATTTTACTGGCTTCAATCAGCTCACCATTATCTAAGCGCATTTCATCAATACGACTCCCCATAGCTGCCAATGGATCACAGCGGTAATCCATACCACCCAGGCGCACCATATCACCGCCAGATTGTAAGTAAGGTTCAGGATTAAATATATTGTCAGCCACATCCTCAAGAATAAGCTTTATATTGGCACCCGTCATTTCACGGATATAAGTCTCCGGGTAGGTGGTACAAGTTTGATCCAACACACGCTCCATGGTGACAGTCTGCCCCTTCATAACACTAGTTCCCCAGCGGAAGCCAGGAGACAGGGAAATTTGTGCATCATAATGGTCGCGCAGAGCATCACAGATCACCTGATCAAAGGTGCCATTAAAATTACCTCGGCGATACAATACTTCATCGGCTACCGCCAACTCTTCATCCATCCACGCGGCGTAAGGAGCACGCTCTGCCGCCACCAAGTCGGCCATCTGCTTGTCAGCAGGTAAAAGGTCAGAGAATACTGGCAACAAACGATACTGAAAGCCATTCACTTTACCCTTACCGATATCCAAATCCAACACACCCAAGAATTTGCCGTTGGAGCCTACATTACAAACCAATGTAGTATGACCATTTTTCTTCACGCGAGTTGGCGCTGGCACCCCATCATGGGTGTGACCACCCAAGATAGCATCGACACCGCTGACCCGGTTAGCCATGGCAATATCCACATCCATACCGTTATGCGACAAAACGACCACAGCATCAACACCCTGATTAGCACGCAAATCATCCACCAGCTCTTGCAGCAGATCATCATTGATATCGAAGCTCCAGTCTGGAATAAAGCGTGCTGGGTTAGCAATCTTGGTACGCGGGAAAGCCTGTCCAATAATAGCCACTCGCGCGCCACCCATTTCTCGAATAACGTAAGGCTTAAAGACGCGCATACTGTCTTCGTCATAGATATATTCATCAGCACCATCAAACAGAGCATCCTCGGTGACCAGAATATTCTGCGCAAGAAACTCTCCCTTAAAGGCGGCTATGTTGCTTAGCACTTCTTCTTGATGATAGGTGAATTCCCAGTGCCCCGTCATGTAGTCAACACCTAACAGGTTGCAGGCTCGCACCATATCCATACCCCGTGTCTTGTAATTGATGCCCGAGCCCTGCCAAGTATCACCACCGTCCAGCAACACGGTATTGTTGGCACCATAACTCTCGCGCAAACGGTCCACCAACGTCTTTAAATGGGCAAAACCACCCACCTTGCCGTACTGTTGCGCCGCATCTTCAAAGTTCAGATAAGTGAAGGCATACTCCTCCATGGAGCCCGGCTCAACACCAAAGTGTTGCAAAAATTTATGGCCGACAATATGTGGAGCCTTGCCAAAGGCGGGCCCAACACCCAAGTTAATGCTGGGCTCTCGAAAGTAAACTGGGCTCAATTGACCGTGACAGTCCGTCATATGTAAAAGCCGGGCATTACCATAGTTGGGCACTTCATAAAAATCCCCCGTTTGCTTCTTGGCAGCAAATCCTTGCTGTGGCAATACACCCGCCACGGCGGCCAAACCCATCATGCGGGCAAAATCACGTCTGCTTGTGGACATTAAATGGATACCTATAGGTTATAAATTTATAGCTAAGCTAATTGCAAATAGAAAAATGGCCTGTACATGTTACTGCACAAGCCAACTGACTCTACCTACCGGACCCCCTAAAGAACCCGGAAATACCACGTAGTAGTAATGGGCATGTAATAAGTCATCACTACTCAGGAACCATGTTCAGCCAGCTCTGCTTTGAGTTATGGTACTGGGCTACGCCCATACGTGCATGGTATTTGGCTTGTGCTGCCAAATTCATGGCTTTCTGAAAGTCACCAGCCTTTAATGCTTTGCTAGCATTTTTCAGAATACCTTTGGTCAATGTCCAGTCATAACCTACCGCTTTCACTTCTGCATGCATCGCTTTAGCCGAAGCAATCAACGCTTTGGCATTAGTTGCATTGGCAGGTGCAGCGGCTTCCAACTCTTCTGGGTGATCAGTGGTGTACTGCTCGCCTTCAAAAGTGAATGCATGACCATAACCGTGTAAGGCTCGTTGCGCATTAAATACATCTTCGAAACTCTGTGCGGCAACCGTGCTAGAACTCAGTACCAAAGCGGCTACTAGAGGCAAATATTTATTCATGATTAGTCTCCTCACTTTGATCACTTACGTGAACCAGGGCCATTAACTGCTAGGCCGTTGGACATGTAACTCATAAAGAATTCCAGATTGCGGTATTCTTCACCCTGCGCTTTCAATGCTGTACCACGCACGTTGTTCTGACAACCACCATAACGGCGATGCAGTGTGCCCAGTGCCCCCCACTTGGAACGGAACACTGGGAAATGAGTCACGTGACCTAGAGTCGGTCCAGTCCGGTCAGCACGAATGGGTATATTGACCCCTTGCAGGTGACAATTAGCACAACTCATATTTAATTGACCACGGCGCGAGTAAAACTGGGCCTTACCGTCTAAGTAAGCCGCTTTCGCTTTGTCGTTCGGAACCTTTATATCAATTAACTCACCGGCCGAGGTGAATGCCATATAAGCAGAAATTTGGGCTATTTTGCCTTTTTTCCAGCCCAATTTTTTCTCGCCATTGGCCGTGCGACACTGGTTGATAGCTAGCTCCAAAGTCACTACCTGGTCTTGCTGCTCACTCCAGTAAGGGAAATTTTGACGAACACCAATACCACCATTTTCAAAACAATCAGCATAGGACTTACCGTTGGCGAATGGAGTATTAAATAATTCTTCACCCTCTTCGATATCAAACTCATAGGGAGGAAACTCCTCCAATTCTTCCCACTGGGCGCGTGAGGCCGCATCCAAAGCGTAAATACCATTGCCATAATCGGCGAGCTCTACTTCTGGAAAACGCTTTTGGAAATAGGCCTGTAAAGCCAAACGATCCGCTTCGGGATCAACAGTAGCAATGGTATTGCCTGTGCTTGCGGCACTACTCATGCCAGCTATCAGCGCCAATGCAGCGCCGGCCAGCCAAGATGTTATTATTTTCATACCTGATGCCTCATGCTCAGAATTTTCAATTTAGCGAACTTTCGCTGTTTCGGTACCGGTATTACCTGTATTCTCAATCCAAGTAATATCCAGTTGGTCTCCCTTAGCACCACCTTCGAAAGTAAAAGCCAAGTATGGATTTTTCGACACAGCGGTACCCATATTTGCTTCCATCACCTTCTTGCCGTTATAAGCAACACTCATAGTTTGAATGTATTTGGCAGGAATTTTTTTACCTTTCTTATCTTTACGGTTACCCGTTTCCATATCATGCTTAGCCATGATCTTAACGGACGTGTTACCACCCTTGGCCTTAGCCTTGGCGCGAATAATACCTTTAGCCATTTTATTTCTCCTATTTACCTATTAACCGCCACAACCACCGATGGTGACTTTTACTTCCTTGGAAGCACTGAAAAGACCGGAAGCTGTTTCTACAACAGCTGTAACAGCTGAAGTCTTACCCATACGAATACGGCAGGAAACTTCGGCCTTAGTACCCACCGGAATTGCAAATTGAGCAGCCAGCGGGTTAGGGTTGCCTTCAACAAATACGGCAATGGTCTTCACACCAGCCATAGAGCTCGATATAGTCACAGGCACAACCGCACCATTCTCTGCAATATCTGGCGCTTTTAAGTTGACCTCAGCACTAGCTGATGGGGCACCATTAAAAAGAGCGCCCATTGCCGTGTCTTGATTATCCGTTTCAAATGCAGCTTTGTTCCACGCTGCCAGAGCAATGCTTGGCATTAATACGCCTAGACCTGCAACTGCACCGCCAGTAAATACGGCTTTTAATACACTTCTTCTACTAATCATCGGTTAATCCTCTGGTTATCCCGGTTGGTACTAGTACTGATAAATATATGCTACGACGGCGTCAATTTCATCTTCAGACAAAATCCAATGACGACCAAATGGAGGCATGATCGTATTGGGATTACGCACAGTAGCGTCCCATATCTGAGCACGTAGTATATTGATATCAGGGAAACGTGCCTGCATGGCAACAATAGGTGGTCCCTGCATGCCCGGCAAATTAGCATCTGGGTCATTAATCATATGACAGGCAATGCAATTACCTTTTTTCTTGTTCATAAAAAGCGACTTGCCTTTGGCAATCTGCTCAGCATCAGATGCTGAGGCAAGGGTGGTAGCACCTGCCAATAGCAAACCGAGCAATGCGTGCTTTATCCTTATGTTTTTGCGCATAGTTTTTCCTCATTAGCGCCAACTCTCGATTGGCTATAGAGCGGACTCAAAATATCAAAACCACCAAAGCATGTGCCTTGGCGGCATGATTCATTAGTGGGAAGACTCCACCATAAAGTGAACAGCATTCGTAACCTGCTCATCACTCAGGTCCATCCGACCACCCTTAGGTGGCATGACGCCTGCACTGCCACTGTAACCTTCCAAAGCATGGCTAATTACTAAGTTCATGCCTTGTCCCACTCGTTCTACCCATGCTGTCGCGTCGCCCACCTTAGGCGCGCCAGCTAAGCCAGAACCGTGGCACACAAAACAAGCTCCCATATAAACTTCTTCGCCAGCTTGTGCCTGCACACTTAACATAGCAGGTTCTGCAGAAAGAGACTCTGATACTTCTTCTCCCGTGATCTCAGCTTTACGTTTAGCTTCCTTCTGGGTTTCTAAATTATGCTGCCCCTCATGACTTGCCGCCGGTGCATCAGCACCTTCAACAAAATGGCCGATTGGTGTTACGCCCGATAGAGAACTAGCTAACATCATACTACTTACGTCAGCACAGTCAGCCATGCAGCGCGGGTTTTTCACGTCAGGGCGGTCATCTACATAAAAATTGTCTTCATTTGGCATCCTGATAGTGGCCAAATTTTCATTGGATAGTTCAAAATCTTCCTCTATGATTTCATTCATATATAACACATAGGCAGTAATACCATAGACCTGCTTATCGGACAGACTCATTGGTGCCGTAAACGGCATGGCACGACGAATGTAATCAAACAAGGTACTCGCATATGGCCAGTAGCTGCCTACAGTTTTTACTGGGCGCTCGTCGCTCAAGGTACCTTCACCTCCAGTCAAAACTGGCCAACGACCTTCGCCTTCACCAAACACGCCATGGCAAGCGGCACACTGTGTTTCGTATTCAGCCTCTCCATCTAAAGCGTTACCACTACCGACAGGCAAACCCATTCCATCAGGGCGAATATCTATATCCCACCCAGCAATTTCGTCGGCACTGGCTGGGGCACCTAAGTTGTATTTATGGCCGTCTGCCTGAACAACACCACTCACCATGGCCACACTCAACAGAGTAACAGCGAAGATATTAGGTAACTTGAACATTCTTCACCTCTCCTGTGGGCTGTACTTGCCAGGTATGAATAGAGTTCTTGTGATAAATAGAATTGACCCCACGCTGTTCACGCAATTGCGCCAAGGTAGGCTGCACATAACCTGTTTCATCATAGGCACGACTTTGCAACAACCAAGGCTGTCCAGACCACTTAGTCTGAAAACTAAAACGCGTAAGTGCTTTGTCTAATACCAAACCCTTAAGCTGCGCTGGTTGCCAATTCACCCCGCCATCAAAGGACACATCCACGCCTTTAATCTTACCCCGCCCCGTCCACGCCAGACCTTCGATCTCAATAAAGCCTGGCTTTTTAATTGGGTTTTCTGGACAGGGACTGGTAATTACTGAGTTGCATTCTTGCACAAATGTGAAACGGCGAGCACGGCCATCGGCCATTAAGTCGGTATACTTGGAAGTCTCTTCGCGATGATGCCAAGGCATATCTCCCACCTCAATTCGGCGCAACCATTTGATGGATGTATTCCCTTCCCATCCTGGATTAAGCAAACGCAAAGGGTAACCCTGCTCAGGGCGCAACATTTCGCCATTTTGCGCATAAACTACCAAAGTATCATCAAGTATTTTCTCAATCGGAATAGAGCGGCTCATGTGGGCACCATCAGCGCCTTCGGCGAGAATCCACTTGCCTTCGGGCTGTATACCAGCCTCTTCCAGCAATACTTTTAAAGGCACACCGGTCCATTCACAACAACTAAGCATACCGTGAGTAAACTGCAAAGCTTCCATTTGCGGTCCTCGCCACTCCATGCCACCGTTGGCGGGACATTCAATAAACTTGATTTCAGAAACCGATGGGAAGCGCATTAAATCTTCCATAGTGAAAATCAACGGGTTATCAACCAATCCATGAATCATTAACCGATGCTCATCCGGATTAATGCTAGGAACACCGGCATGATAGCGCTCAAACACCAGGCCATTAGGCGTAATAATTCCTTGCAGATTCTGAATTGGACTCATACTGATTGATGAGATAGATTCTGCCGTCAGCCAAGGTACTGTGCGGCGCACGACATGCTCTTCGAAGTGCGATGGCTCGCCATAGGGATTAGCCACGACGCCACTGCCCAACTGGCGACCCCAGATAGGCTCGTTAGGTGGTAAGTTGGTAGAAAAGCTAGCACCAGATGCCGCTCCTGCTGATCCAACAGCAGCCGCACCCGCCAGATAGCTTACTCCTTTTCGCAAAAAATCACGGCGATCATTTTTGCTTAAATTCTCAGCGGCCTCCTGCATAGTTTGCAAGAGTTCTTTAGTAGATGGTATTGTCATTTATTAAACCTTTGGTCAGACCAACCCTAACAGCTTATTGACTAAAACCCATCGCCACAAGCAACTAAAGTAGCATATACTAATAAAAACTAATAGGCATATGCTTATATGAATTTTTTATATAAAAATCGACATGTAAATATTGACTTTAATCAATTAATATCGTTAAGCGGCATTTTTTTGGTTTAAACTGAAACACTGACGCCATTTCCTACAGAGACAACTCCACAATGCTGACATCATTATTTAGAATCGCCGCGCTTCTCATAAGCTTAGTACTAACTAATATAGCTTGTGCCAGCAACTACGCTCCTCAGAAAGTGATCTACCATGTAAACTACAAGGATGTCAGCCGCATCCATGCAACCTTTGGCAACATCAACAACCACATAGCCGCTGTGGGTGAGGACAACCTTGATATCAAAGTTATGATACACGGCCCTGCTTTGGAGTATTTTATTGACGCTAACGACAATGAAGAAAAGCAAATGATGCTTGACAGCTTGCGCTTTCAAAACATCCAATTTCTGATTTGTGGCAACACGCTCAATGGTTACCATCGCACCATCAACGACCTCTATGAGGTCAGCGAAGACGATGTAGTACAAGCTGGCATTCCCGGCATAATTGCCCTGCAACAGCAAGGCTACATTTACGTTCGACCCTAGATTTCCGGCCAATAAATTGATATGAGGCTGGTAGGTAACTGGAATCATATCAATGGAATACGATCAAATTATCGCAGATTTTGACATTGCTCAACTGCAATTAGTTCTTGGCATCGCCATCGGCCTCATTTTTGGGCTAGGTGCCGCCTTAAGCCAATTCTGCATTCGCGCTATGGTCAACGAATTAAGCCAAGGTCGGTTTGGCCACGCCAGTATCGCTTGGATACTTGGCGCGGTAACAGCCTACCTGTTGGCCAGTTGGCTGCTTGGTCGCGAACCTACCGATATTAGTGAAGCTCCAAGCTTGCCCAACAATGCCAGCATCAGCGGCCCTATTTTAGGTGGCCTATTGTTTGGCATGGGCATGATCATAAGTCGTGGTTGCAGCTCGCGCTTACTGATACTTACGGCATATGGCAATATGCGCGCGCCCATCACCCTGCTCGCCTTCGCCCTTAGCGCACTGCTACTCTACAGCGGCCAACTGGCGTATATTCGAATGGCCATACAAGATTGGTGGCGTTTCGATAGCCAGAGCATTCTTCTACCCGATCTATTGAACCTACCTGTATGGTTATTTACCAGCAGCGCTATCGCAATCTTTTTGACCTGCCTATACCCATTAGCTCGCCATCGCGCCTGGAACACAATGATTGGCGCCCTATTAGTTGGTGTTGCCGTCGCCCTAGGCTGGGCAAGTACAGCGTTCGTAAGTTACCACAGTTTTGGTGAGATCATGCCCCAAAGCATTTCCTTCACCGCGCCCATGATAGATACTCTCAGCGCACTGATGACTGCCGAAAAGTCGTTATTGCGCTTGGGTACTGGGCTGCTAATCGGCACCATAATCGGCTCGGCGATAGTGGCCTCCTGCCATCGCGACTGGCATCTAGAGACCTTCCATAGCGAGCGCCCACTGGGTCGCTACGTACTAGCTGGCTGCATGATGGGCTTTGGCGCAGTACTCGCTGGTGGCTGCTCCATTGGCGCAGGCTTGAGCGGCACCAGCGTTCTCGCAGGCCAAGCCACTATCACCCTATTAGCTATGACGGTCGGGGGGTATGCAGGCCTTAAGGCTGGCTTTGCTCGAGCTTAACTTTCAATCTTAGTTGAACTCACCAACTGCAATGGTAATTGATGATTATTTTTCAACTCTCGCAGGGCAAAGCTGGAGTTGAGCGACAACACACCCGGCAAACGCACGAGTTTGCGTTTTAGTGTCAATTCATATTGTTCAATAGAAGGTACTACTACCCGCAACAAGTAGTCCATATCACCGGACATGATATAACACTGAATAACCTCATCCATGGCAATGGCCGCCGATTCAAAAGCGGCCAACACCAGCTCGTCATGACTATTCAATTTGGCATGCACAAATACTGTGACCCCCAAGCCCACTTTCCTAGCGTCAACCAAGGCCACACTTGCACCCAGCACACCTGCCTCTCGCAAGCGCTTAATGCGCCGCCAACATGGTGTATGAGACAAGCCAACCAATTCAGAAAGCGCCTGTACAGATATATCAGCTTGGCGCTGCAGAGCTTGCAATATTTTCAAATCAAATGAATCCAGTTTCATATTAACTCTCAATTATGAAATTTATATTCTAATATATTTAACAGTTTAGGATAACAATCCTTATTTTATAAATAAAGCTAATAATTTGGCAATATCTATCTCACCAACATCGCTCATACTAAGTCATACACTTACCCAATTATAATGGACTCATGCATGCTTGCCCCAACCCAACCCCAGGTTACAGATCTCTTTGAATGCTACCGGCAAACATCGGGGCGTGTTTACATGAATGGCCAACAAGCCTTGGCGCGCATTATATTAGAGCAAATGCGCTTTGATCAGCAGCAACAGTTACACACGGGTGCCATGATAAGTGGCTACCGGGGATCACCGCTGGGCAACATTGACAATACTTTGCACCAAGCCAAACCCTTTTTTGAAGCTGCCAATGTGCAATTCCAGCCAGCTGTGAATGAAGATCTAGCAGCCACTATGATCTGGGGCAGCCAACAAAGCCAACTTTCTCCCCAAGCCAATACCGATGGCGTGGTTGGCATGTGGTACGGCAAAGGCCCCGGGGTCGACCGTTGCGGCGATGTATTCAAACACGCTAATGCCGCCGGCACATCCCAACACGGGGGCGTTTTATGTGTTGCTGGTGACGACCATGGCGCCAAATCTTCCACTGTTCCTCATCAATCTGATCACGCCTTTATGTCGGCGCTTATGCCCATGCTCTACCCATCCTCCATACATGAGTACCTATGGTTAGGCTTAGCCGGTATTGCCATGTCCCGGTACAGTGGTTGCTGGGTCGGTTTCAAAGTGATTTCAGAAACAGTGGAAACCACCGCATCAGTGGATCTAGATGGATTATCCAGTCACTTCATCTTACCAACAGACTTCCAACTTCCTGAAGATGGGCTGAACCTGCGCTGGCCCGATGACCGGTGGCAACAAGACCAACGACTACAAGAACACAAAGCCTATGCCGCTTTAGCCTTTGCTCGCGCCAACAAATTGGATCGCATCACCCTGCGCTCCCCCCATGCACGGTTCGGTATTATCACGTCTGGCAAGGCATACGAAGACACACGCCAAGCATTACTTGAACTGGGTTTAAACAACCCGACAGCCGCCAAGCTGGGCATTAGCGTCTACAAGGTGGCTATGCCATGGCCTTTGGAGCCCTTTGGTGTGCGTGAATTTTCGCGCAACCTAGAGGAAATCATGGTTATAGAAGAGCGACGCGAGGTTATTGAAAATCAAATTAAGCAGCATCTGTTCAATTGGGGGGCCGAGCGCCCTCGCATCACAGGTAAATTTGATGACATGGACCAGCCTATCCTGCCCTTAGCCGCCGAATTAAACGTTGTTAGTATTGCGCTGGCCCTAGCCCATCGCCTACTGAAATTAGCAATGGATGAAGACACGCATCTTCACCTCACACAACAAATCAAGCGCTTGACACAGCAACAACAACAAACCATTCAAGCTCCCGCCGAGCGAACGCCTTTTTTCTGCGCGGGTTGCCCACACAATGCGTCCACCAAAGTACCCGCTGGCAGCCGGGCTAGCGCCGGTATTGGTTGCCACTACATGGTAACCTGGATGAATCGCAACACCCAGACCTTCACTCATATGGGTGGCGAGGGCGTGCCTTGGCTAGCCTGCAGCCGCTTCACTGATGAGCCCCATCAATTTGTTAACCTAGGCGACGGCACCTACTTCCACTCTGGCTCCTTGGCTATTCGCCAGGCCTTAGCGAGCAAGGCTAACATCACTTACAAAGTCCTTTACAACGATGCGGTCGCCATGACGGGTGGACAACAAGTTGATGGTCATCTAAGTGTGCCACGTATGAGCCGCCAATTGCATGCCGAAGGTGTGGAGCGCATTTACTTGCTTAGCGATGCCCCTGACCAATACAAAGACCAAAACCTGGCACCGGGCGTCTATGTTGGCCATCGTGATGAGCTAGAACAAACCATGCTCAAACTGCGCCAAATTCAAGGCGTCAGCGTCATCATCTATCACCAAGCTTGCGCTACGGAAAAACGCCGCCAACGGCGCCGTGGCAAACTTGCACAGGCCGAACAGCGTTTATGGATACACCCCGAGATATGTGATGGTTGTGGCCATTGCTCACAGCAGTCTAATTGTATCGCTATTGAGCCCTTGCCCACTCAAGAAGGCCGTAAACGCCAAATTAATCAATCCATGTGCAACAGTGATCTAACCTGCCTAAAAGGCTTTTGCCCTGCCTTTATTAGCCTGCATGGCGCCCAACTGAAACGCCCATCAACTAACTCCCTACCCCATGGTGAGTTGCCAGAACCCGCCACTTTTGACCTCGATAAAGGCCCGTGCAACATAGCCGTTACGGGCGTGGGGGGCATGGGCGTTGTCACCATTGGTGCATTATTGGGCATGGCTGCCCATCTAGATAACAAGGCTTTTATGACTCTGGACTTTTCAGGTCTAGCCCAAAAAGGCGGCGCTGTAGTTAGCCATATTCGAATCGCATTAAAGCCTGAACAAGTTACCACTGCACGTATCATTGCTGGCCGCGCTCATACCATAATCGGTGCCGATACAGTCGTCACCGCAGGACACAACGTATTGAGCTTGTGCGCATCAGAAACTCAAGGTGTCATTAGCACTCACCCGATCCCTACGGCTAATTTTATTCACCACCCAGAGGCCGATTCAAATCACCAGCAATGTTTGGATTTGATTGCTAAGCACACCCACAGTAATAGCGCCTTTATAGACTTTCATAAGTTAGCGGTTAAGTACCTTGGTGATGCCATTTATGCCAACACTATGATGCTTGGTTATGCACTTCAGCGAGGGCTATTGCCTGTTTCCGCCAGCGCCATCAAAGAAGCCATTAACTTAAATGGTGTCAGCATTGAGAACAACTTACAGGCCCTGCAACTGGGGCGCTATATAGCCCATCACGGCGAGCCCGATACACAAAGTGAAACGCTCAACATAGAAGCCTTGGTCAGTCTGCAAGATGTCCTACAAGAGGAAAACGAAAGATTAATTTCGTATCAAAACCACGCTTTAGCCAAGCATTTTCAGAATCAAATGCACGGCTGGACAGCCGCGCTTGAATCTCGCCTTTCGCACACCCAAAGTCATAACTTGCTGAAACAAATTGCGGGCCATTATTCACGCTTGCTGCGCAATAAAGATGAGTACGAAGTCGCCCGTCTATTGGGCCAGAGCAAATGGCAACAGCACCTCCGTAATCACTTTGATGGCAGCACCAAGATTAGTCTCAATCTATCCCCCTTAGGCATGGCTGGTTGGAACAAATGGCTACAGCAACCAAAGAAATACGCCATTGGCTCGTGGCTTCTGAAGTTTATGCCACTGTTAGCCAGCATGCGCCACCTGCGTGGCGGTGCTTTTGACCTGTATGCTCGGCACCCAGAGCGTCGCGCTGAGTCGGCATTTGTGACTTTCTTTGTAGAGCAAATGCAACAACTTTGCCAACAAATTACTAGTGACAATTTTGCTGATTGGCAGGGCCTGCTGCAGCTGTTCGACAAAGCCCGAGGCTACGGCCACATTCGTCAAAAAAACATGCAATCAGTGACACAGCAAGTAGGCAACCTGAAAACAAAGATCGCCAACCAAGAGCTAGGCGTAGAGGTTAATTCGTCCTACCCTTAGGCGTTGATACCGGTACCGGCCCTGAGGCAAACATAGCCTTGCGGGCCACAATACCGACGTCAACCAAGTAATACAACGAAGCCATCGCTAGCTGCTTTCGGCCCATGTTGTGGTAAATCAGCCCCAAAGCAATGTCTTCGGCGCTAAAACGCTGGTGATGTTGAGCAAAGTACTCAGCGGCTTGGGTGAGTTGCGCCTCCTGAGACCCTGATGAAGGTTGCAATAAGCTGGCAATACGCCCAACACCACCATGGTAAGCCTGCACTAACAACAATAAATACAGTTGCTGCTGTTTGGCCACAGGTAGGTGCCCAAAGCGTTGCATAAACACCTTATGCAAGCTGCGATGATTTTGCCCGTACAATTTAGTGGCGCATTCCAACTGCGCCATTCTATGTTGCCGGTATGGGTCAGAAATATCACAATCGTCTAAGACATCAGGCATCAATTGCATCATACCCAGTGCCTGAGCAGACGAACGCGTATACTTAACGGCGCCACTCTCTATGACTATTTGCCCTACAAACAAAGGCCACAATTGCTCAGGATAGGGCAGTTGTTGCAATCGGCTTTGCTTATCAAACACCACCTTGGCCATATCAATTAATGCCACCGGTTGCCGGGCGCTGCCGACCTGCAGGCCATTCCAGCTACCCCACACTTTGAAATCTTCGTGCCAAGCAAGCAACCTTGCCAGCGCAGAGGGTAAATCCACATGCGGCTGATGACAAGCTAAAGCAAACGGATACCCTAACTCATCGGCAGTACCAGGCACCCAAGTGTGCACCTTGCCTTCTTGTGCTAGGCGCTTGCGAGTGGCATTGAGAGCCGCTTGAGTATTCATGCGGAACAGGCTATCGGCCTGATAGGCCAAAAAGTTAGCTCGAATATCAAATAACAGGTGGCGGTCGGTATCACTGCAATAACCCGACTCAGTCAACACCCAAGTGCGGATATTGGTGAGGTTACGAAACCAGTTGGCACTATACACATAGGGGGTATGGCGCACTACCTGGAGCCATGGCGATGGTTCTGTAGCACCTACCCAGGATCCATGTGCACCACTTAACAACACTAGGACAGTCAACCAGCGACAATATATTGGCATAGTTATCCCTCACACTTCTTACAGTCTAAGTCAATTTACCAACTAAAACTATAATACAACACTCACCCACTCTTTTCTAAGAATGAGGCACCAACGGCAGGTTGAGGGAGCTAAAAAGATACCAATATTATTGCCCTACATGGCGTCAGACACTCATCATGCTGGGGGTGCATATAGGGGCCTTGCGCATTCTTACTAGAGCTGACATGGACACTAGGGATTAAATAAAGTCGTTACTCTAGCCAACTACCCCATATTTTATCCATAAAAAAAGCCCCCCAAATGGGAGGCTTGTGTAATGGTGGGTCGTGGGCGACTCGAACGCCCGACCAATTGGTTAAAAGCCAACTGCTCTACCAACTGAGCTAACGACCCAAATTTTTACTATGTATTTTACCAGCCTAGCGGCTTGGCCAACTGCTCTTACGGCCACTCGCCCAACCGAGCTAACGACCCCAGCGCTGAGTAACCATAGGCCGGATTCTCGGCCTATGCGCTTATGTAATGGTGGGTCGTGGGCGACTCGAACGCCCGACCAATTGGTTAAAAGCCAACTGCTCTACCAACTGAGCTAACGACCCAAATTTTTACTATGTATTTTACAAGCCTAGCGGCTTGGCCAACTGCTCTTCCGGCCACTCGGCGTTAGCCTCGTGTCGCTCTGAACCTGCCAAAGCTTTGCTTTGACTGCCTTCGGCACCGGCCCCTCGCCCAACTGAGCTAACGACCCAAATTTTTACTATGTATTTTACAAGTCTAGCAACTTGATTTCGCTCTATCTAACTGAGCAAAAATGGCGGAGGAGGAGAGATTCGAACTCTCGGTGGGGTATTAGCCCACGACGGTTTTCAAGACCGTTGCATTAAACCACTCTGCCACCCCTCCGCAGAGGTGGCGTATAATAAACCATTCTCTTAAAGAGTCAATAGTAGAGACCCAAAGTTTATGAAAAAATGTGCTTTTTTTAGCCCTAGCAAAGTCTATTCAACATATTAATAATAAACAATAAAATGAGCACCGTGGTATGCTCCCATGAGTAGCAAATAAACGAGCCGTGAGAATGAACAAAATTGCCCTGAACAGCTTTCTTGAAGAACATTTTCCTCAAATTAACAAAGTTGGAATCGTCCACGCAGTAAGCGATCAAGAAGTCATATTCAAGCTTATACCTGATGACACCCATTTACGCCCTGGCAATACTATTTCTGGTCCAACGATGATGGCTCTTGCCGATGTCACCGCTTACGGCGTCATTCTCAATCGTATCGGTCCTAAGGCCCTAGCAGTAACAACTAACCTAAACATCAACTTTCTACGCAAACCAGAAGCCGACATACCCATGTTTGCCAAAGGCAGTTTGCTGAAGTTGGGAAAACGTTTAGCCATTTGTGAAATTGCCATTGAGCAAGACAACCCTAAGGTGACAGAGCCGACTCTGGTAGCCCATTGCACCTGTACCTATTCTATCCCGCCACAAACCTGACAATGAGCGAGCTTGGGCAATCCAAAACTGCGCCACACAGCTGTTAAACCATCAAACATCATTAGCTTGCCAACCGGTGAGTCACCTACGCCAGCCAACAGTTTGACCGTTTCTAACGCTTGCATAGCGCCAATAACACCCACAATAGGCGAGATCACACCATTGGCAGCACACGTGGCATCAAGATTGCCAACTTGATGGTGTAAGCAGGCATAGCAAGGCGACGCCTCCTGTCGCGCATCAAATACACTAAGCTGCCCCTCAAAACGAATAGCAGCCCCCGAGACCAAGGGAGTTTTAGTTTGCCAACATGCCTCATTCAATGCACTGCGGGTATTTTGATTGTCACTACAATCCACTACCACATCAGCACTTGCTACCTGTTGAGACATCACTTCTCCGGACAGGCGCTGCTGTATGCAAGTAATTTCAATGTCACTATTCAAACGAGTGATGCTAGCCGCGGCTGAATGCACCTTGGCCTGATCGACGGCATCTTCTGCGTGAACTATTTGGCGCTGTAGATTACTAAAATCCACCACGTCATCATCCACCAGCACCAAATGCCCCACCCCAGCTGCTGCCAAGTACATGGCTACAGGGCTGCCCAACCCCCCTACACCGACAATCAATACCGAGGCATCAAGTAAGGCTTGCTGGCCGTCATAATCAAATTCTGGCAGCATAATTTGGCGACTGTAGCGTAATAGCTGATCATCGTTCATCATTGCAATTTCTTCATGTTGCGGCACCTAGTCACTTTTGCTAGCCGCCTTCTGGCCTAATGTAATACGCTCTCGCTGGCCGTAATCTAGCTCAGTCTGCACCTGATTAAACCCCCACGCAAGCAGGATCTCTCTCACTGCTTGACCCTGATCACAACCATGTTCCAAGAACAGCCAACCCTCAGGCAATAGACGCTCCATAGCCTGCTCGGCAATCAGTTTAATATCCGCCAAACCAGCGTCTGCAGCCACTAAGGCTGACAAGGGCTCAAAACGCACATCACCCTGTTGCAAATGCGCATCTTGAGAGTCGATATAAGGTGGATTGCTAACAATACAGTGCCAGCCAGGCGCCACTGCCAGAGCCCAATTTCCTTGCTCAAAGCGGGCATTGTGAATGCAGTTCAAGCGGGCATTAGTTTGAGCTAAGGACACCGCATCACAGTTGTATTCCACTCCGAGCACCTGCCAGCTTGGATGTTCTCCGGCCAAGGCTAAGGCAATGGCTCCTGTGCCCGTTCCTAAATCCAACAATTGACATTCTTTCGGCCAAGATTTGGATAACACTAATTCAACCACCAGCTCCGTTTCTGGGCGCGGTATCAAAGTGGATGAATCGGTTTGCAGTGTTAAGTTCCAAAAGCCCTGCGTGCCGACAATGTAGGCTACAGGCTCGCCCTTTGAGCGCCGCTCTACGGCCTGCTGAAACTCAGGCCAAGCTTCTTCAGGCAGGGGCTTTTCAGGCCAAGCGTAAAGGCTAGCTGAGCTACAACCCAGCACATGAGTAAGCATGATTTCGCAGTCTATAACAGGACTTTCTCCTGCCATTAGCTGTTTGCGCGCCCAGGCCAGCGCCTGCTCACGTGTCGGTATCATATTAGCTTTCGTTGTCACTCAAAGCGGCCAACATGTTGGCTTGATGCTCGTTAATCAGCGGCTCCACTACACAGTTTACATCGCCTTCCATAATTTCAGACAAACGGTACAGTGTCAGATTGATACGATGATCAGTCACACGACCCTGGGGGTAGTTATAGGTACGAATACGCTCAGAGCGATCGCCACTACCCACTAGACTCTTACGCTGATCTGCCTGCACGGCGGCGGCCGCATCCTGAGCACTAGTTAAGAGCTTAGAAGCCAGCAACGACATGGCTTTCGCCTTGTTTTTATGCTGTGAACGCTCATCTTGGCATTCCACCACTACCCCAGATGGGATATGCGTAATACGAATCGCCGAATCGGTCTTGTTAACGTGCTGACCACCCGCACCGGAGGCACGAAATGTGTCGATCCGCAAATCGCCCTTATTAATATCAACATCTTCCACCGACTCCGCTTCAGGCATGACAGCCACAGTACAAGCGGAGGTATGGATACGCCCTTGGGATTCCGTGTCTGGCACACGCTGCACGCGATGTGCGCCTGACTCAAACTTTAGGCGCGAATAAACATCATTACCCACCATGCGAGTAATAATTTCACGGTAGCCGCCATGCTCACCTTCATTCGCACTGATCACTTCAACCCGCCAACCCATCTGTTCCGCGTAACGCCCATACATACGATAGAGGTCACCAGCAAAAATAGCCGCTTCGTCCCCACCGGTGCCAGCACGAATTTCCAAGAAGGTATTGTGACCATCATTAGGGTCTTTGGGCAACAGCAATTTCTGCAGATCCAATTGCAACTCTTCCTGACGCGCCTTACCGGCCAATAACTCTTCTTGAGCCATGGCCTTCATTTCGGGGTCGTCTTCTGCCAACATCAAGGCGGCTTCTTCCATATCTTCTTGCAACTGCGCATATTCAGAATACAGCTTCACCACATCTTCTAATTCGGCATATTCCTTTGAATAAGCACGAAATTTATCCTGATCCATAATCACTTCGGCCTCACCCAACAGGGCTTCCAGCTCTTCGTAACGATCTTTCAGATGGTCCAACTTTGCTTGTATAGAGGCTTTCATAACTTACTTATTTAACTCGTATATGTCCTGCACCGCTTGCAAGCCATGTTCTTTGTCTTCAATGCTGGCTTGCTTCAAATAAATGGTGGGGCCATGCATCATTTTATTACTCAGGTCGCGAGCCAAACGCTGCATTACCTGCTCCACGGGTTGTCCTTTTTCGAGACTAGCCAAGGCTTTGTCCAGTTCGGCATTGCGAATAGATTCCATTTTACTGCGAAACTCACGAATGGTGCTTACCGCATCCAGCGCTTTTTCTTTCTGCAAAAAGGCATCAATGCCATGGTCTATAATTTCTTCTGCTGCTTGCGCTGCGCCTTGACGCGAACGCATACCTTCTTCTATAACGCCTTTTAAATCATCAACGGTATACAAATAAACATCATCCAATTCATCCACTTCAGCTTCAATATCACGCGGTACTGCGATATCAACCATAAACATCAACCGGTGCTTACGCTGCTTAAGGGCGCTCTCGACAACCCCCTTGCCTAAAATGGGTAACTGACTAGCTGTTGATGAAATAACAATATCCGCTTCAGCTAAGTGATCAGGAATATCCGACAACAACATGGCTTTAGCATTAAATTCGGCCGCCAGATTTTCGGCCCGCTCCAAAGTTCGATTGGCTACCATCAAATGCTTTACACCCGCTTCGCGCAAGTGCCTAGCTACCAGCTCAATGGTTTCACCAGCGCCAATCAGGAGGGCTGTTTGCTGACTAAAGTCGGCAAATATCTGCCGCGCCATGGTCACAGCAGCAAACGCCACGGACACAGGGCTTTCCCCAATAGCCGTTTGCGTACGTACTTGCTTAGCTGTAGTAAATGCCTGATGAAACAGACGATTGAGGTGACTAGACACTGTGGCATATTCTTGAGCCACGGAATAACTGGATTTTAATTGCCCAAGTATTTGTGGCTCGCCTAGCACTAGCGAGTCCAAACCACTAGCCACACGCATCATATGACGTGCTGCGGCGTCATGACTTCGACAATAGCTATGTTGTTCCACGTCCGCCACATCAATAGCGTGATAATCCGCCAACCACGCCGCCATCACCTCATTGGGCTCACCACTATCATTTTCACCCGTGGCCATATAGCCATATATTTCCGTGCGGTTACAGGTCGACAGAATAGACACCTCTTGCAAGGGAGTCTCTGCCAGTAACCGCTGCAAAGCCAACGGAGTACTCTCAGGTGCAAATGCCACCCGTTCACGTACTTTGACCGGTGCAGTGTTGTGATTTATGCCAAAAACAAACAGCGTCATGATTACTAGGTCATTTTACGGCACTTTTCGGCGCCGAGGTATGGTTCTAAAAAGGTCAGCATTATACCTGAAATAACCTGCAGCCAATAGCTATTAGCCAGCAGGCTTTATTAATATTATTGTTTTGCTACACTTAGGCGTATTGGCGCGCATTTATTGCTTATACCAACCAGGATTACCTATCCATGTCAGTGCTAGCTTTTTGTTCTCGATATTACAGACTATTTTTTCAACAATCAGAACAGTTTCAAAAACTCTATAGCCTATTGCTCTGCGGCCTGTTACTCAGTGCTTGCTCATCAACCCCGCCGGCACCACCTCTGGCGGGCCAAGACTTAACTCACTTACTGGCAGGAGAGCTCGCCCTTCATCGAGGTAAAAATCAGCAAGCCAGTGAACATTTCATGGCCACAGCACAAAACACCCAAAATGCGGAGGTGGCAAAACGAGCCACTTATGCTGCCCAGTTAAGCAACCAGAGCAGCACCTATAAAAAGGCGAGCCAGACATGGGCACATTTACAACCAGACGCGATTCTTGCACAACAGCACCTAGCCCAAAGCCTATATCACAACAGAGAAACCGAAGCCGCTAAGGACGCCCTTTTGAATCTCATCAAGGCACACCCAGATTACCTACCTGCAGCCTCACTGTATGCCGAGATTCTGCTCGAAGAGCAAGCCTACCAAGCGGTCGACACTTTTCTACAACCCTACACCAACAAAGGTCGCCTAGATCGAATTCTTACATCCATTCATGTCCAAACCCTCACCCAACTGGAACAACAAAACAAAGCACTAAATCTACTAAAAAGACTTATAAATCAATACCCAGATGATGCCAGCTTACAGCTATCTGCCGGCGTACTTTATATGAGTGCTAATCTTAATATCGAAGCTCAGGCTTATTTTTTGCAAACCTTAAAACTGCAATCAGACAGTGCGCAAGCCCATTATTATCTGGCCAAGAACTATCTACAGCTTGATCAGCACCAAGAAGCCATCGAACACTTTGGCCTAGTCACCAGCGGACCCAATCTCATGACCAGCATCGTTGAGAAGCTCGCCATAGAGCAACCTCAAGATATAGACAGTGGCCAATATTTTTTGCAATTACAAAACCGATACCCACAATTAAGCCCGCAACTATATACCTTACAAACCGACTACTTGAAAAGCCTAGGCAATCTCGAACTAGCCTTAGCCGCTATCCGCCAAGGCACTAACGACCACCCCAACAATACCGACCTACTTTATGCTGAAGCCATGCTGGCCGCTCACTTTAATGACTGGACACGTGCAGAGAAAAACCTACTGCAAGTCATCGATCTTGACCCCAATCACGCCTATGCCCTTAATGCTCTGGGGTACACTTACGCCGACCATAATAGCAACCTTAAGCAGGCTGAGATTTACATTAAGCGCGCTTTGGCATTACAACCCAACGACCCAGCTATTAAAGATAGCATGGGCTGGTTAGCATACCGCCAGGGTCACTACAGACTAGCCCGCCAATATTTGCAACAAGCCTACAACGATTTGCCCGATGCCGAAGTTGCTGCACACCTAGGCGTTGTCGAATGGGCACTTGGTAACACACAGCAGGCAAAAGAGATTTGGCAAAGCATATTGCAAGACGACCCAGACAATGCGTTAATTAAACAAGCTATACTCGATGCGCAAAAGGAATTTCCCAATGACGACCTCAATAACAACTAAGCCACTGGGCCACATTTACCGCATAGGGGCCTGCCTAATGGCTGGCATACTATTATCGGCATGCAGCCAACTCCCACCTACCCCCACTCCAACCACAGTAGCTGATAAGAGTGCCAACCCCAGCTACGGCCCTTACAGTTACCGTGCAAACGAATTAAGCAAATTGACACAATGGGATGTGGAAGGAAAAATAGCGGTTTACCAAGCCAAAAAAAACAACAGCGGCAACCTTACTTGGCGTCAACGCCAAGGCTACTTTGATCTGCTAATTACAGGACCCCTAGGCCAAGGGCATTTGCATATTGAGGGTAGCCCTGGCCTTGTTATTGCTACTACACCCGAGCAAAAAACCGAAGCCAGCAGTGTAGAACAGTTATTTGCCGAACATTTTGATTGGCAGTTTCCAATGCAAGAATTGCGTTATTGGGTGCGTGGCATAGCCAGCCCAGAAAGCGATGCCGACCTGACTTACAATGACAGTGGCGAACTCGCCACCCTGCGCCAAGGCGGTTGGCAGGTTAGTTTCTCGCGCTATAGTCAAGTAAGCGGTTTGCCTATGCCCGAGAAAATAACACTTACCAACAATGAAATCCGCCTCAAGTTGGTATTAAAGAACTGGGCCAATCTTTACCCATTTCCCCGCTTAAACATGGGCACCAGCAACTAGAAAAAGCAAGGCCTTAGAGCGTCACTGAAATAAACCAAAAAGCCCTAAGCAAAGCGGCTTTTGTATTGACATTAGCACTCGTCTCGGGGAAAATGTGCGCCTCCTTTTAGGGCTGGTTTATCCCAGCTATAAATCGGATAGTTGCTGGGATATCGCCAAGCGGTAAGGCAACGGGTTTTGATCCCGTCATGCGCAGGTTCGAATCCTGCTATCCCAGCCAAATTTATAGGTTATTGCTATTGTGACTAAAGATTCAGAGAAACTTAAAAACGACGCAATAACACATTGGCCAAATCAGTGTAACGCAGCAGAATCAAAGGTGCCTAAGGTGTCAAAACTAAAAGTTTTTACCGGTAATGCTCACCCAGAATTAGCCCAGAAGGTAGTTGACCAGCTGTGTGTCCCTCTTGGCCAAGCCAAGGTTTCCAAGTTTAGTGACGGTGAGTGTGCCGTTGAACTAATGGAAGATGTTCGCGGTAAAGATGTCTTCATTATTCAACCTACCTGTGCACCAACCAACGATAACCTAATGGAATTGATATTCATGGCCGATGCCATACGCCGCGCGTCTGCCAGTCGTGTGACGGCCGTGGTACCCTATTTTGGTTATGCCCGTCAGGATCGCCGCCCTCGCTCAGCCCGTGTGCCAATTAGCGCACGCGTAGTAGCAGACATGATGGCACGCACTGGCATCAACCGCGTATTAACCGTTGATCTGCATGCTGAACAAATCCAGGGCTTCTTCGACATCCCTGTTGACAACGTCTTTGGCTCCCCAGTTTTGCTGGACGAAATCACTCGCCAAAACTATGACAACCCTGTCGTTGTATCGCCAGACGTTGGCGGCGTAGTTCGTGCCCGTGCCGTAGCCAAGCAGCTAGACGTTGATCTAGCTATCATCGATAAGCGCCGCGAAAAAGCCAACGAATCTCAGGTAATGCATCTTATTGGTGACGTTACCGATCGCACCTGTATCCTAGTAGATGATATGTGTGATACCGCCGGCACACTGTGCAAAGCCGCCGACGCTCTCAAAGCAAATGGCGCCAAAGCTGTGGTAGCCTATGCTACTCACCCAGTACTATCTGGCCCAGCTATCGAAAACATCAGTAACTCATCCTTGGATGAGCTTGTAGTGACCGACACTATCCCGTTGTCACCTGAAGCTGAAGCCTGCCAGCATATCCGCCAACTGACTCTAGCCGACCTACTGGCTGAATCAGTGCGTCGCGTATGTAACGAAGAATCAATCAGTGCCATGTTCCGTACCTAATCTTAGTATTAGCCTATAACACGAACTGATTTAACTTGCCTAAATTAATTTGGGCTTATATGAACTGACTAGTGACACCGGTCGCAAGTGCCTAGTCAACAAAAAAGGAAAGACAAAATGTCTATCACTATTAAAGCTAGCGTCCGTACAGACCTGGGGAAAGGTGCGAGCCGCCGCCTACGTCGCGAATCGGGCATGATTCCCGCCATCATATTTGGTGGTGCTAAAAACAAGAAGCCTGTGTCTTTGACTCTTGAGCACAAAGAAGTGCTAAAGGCGTCTGAAAGCGAGCAGTTCTACTCCTCCGTTATTACTATCGACGTTGACGGTAAGCAAGAGCAGGCAATTCTTAAGGACCTACAGCGCCACCCAGCCAAACGTGAAATCATGCACATTGACTTCCAGCGCGTAACCAAGTCCAATCCAATCAACATTTTGGTGCCTATCAAGTTCCTAAATGAGGCCACTTCTGAAGCGGTTAAGATCGGCGGCGGTCGTGTTTCTCACCAGTTAAAAGAAGTCGTTATTACCTGCTTGGCAGCTGACCTTCCAGAATACGTGTCCATCGACATGCAAAACGTACCTGTGGGCGGCATCGTTCACTTGTCAGATCTGGACCTACCAAAAGGTGTTAAAATTAAGGCCCTAACTACTGGCGCCAAAAACGACACACCTATTGCTAATATTGCGGCTAAGCGCGGCAGCTAAGAAAGCCAAATTGCCTTTGGTTTTCTGAACAAGGCCTGCATATGCAGGCCTTGTTTGGTTTTAACAAGTCGATAATGCCATGAATGATACACACGCCTTACAGCTTATTGTTGGCCTGGGAAACCCCGGCAACAAGTACAACAATACGCGCCACAATGCTGGCCAAGACTGGGTTCTGGAGCTTGCCAAGAACTACGGCATCACTATGGCTGCAGAAAAGCGTTTTTTTGGTCTATATGGCCAAGGCATGATGGAAGGGCAAAAAGTCCACCTATTGATTCCCACCACTTTCATGAATTTAAGTGGTCAAGCACTGCAAGCGGTGAGTGCTTACTACAAAATAGACAACCCGGCTATTTTGGTAGCTCACGATGAGCTGGACCTCCCACCCGGCACGGCCCGCTTTAAACAAGGCGGCGGCCACGGTGGTCATAATGGCTTGCGTGACATAATTAACAAACGCGGTGGTGACAAAAATTTCCACCGCCTACGCATAGGAATTGGCCACCCAGGCAATGCCAAACAAGTGGTTTCTTATGTGTTGAAAAAAGCCCCTAATGATGAATTTATCAGCACCCAACGCGCCATGGATAACGCCATACACTATCTACCTGACGCACTAAAGGGATGCTGGCAACAGGCTATGAACAGCCTACACAGTCAATCTGAATAACGAGGTATCCCATGGGATTCAATTGCGGTATTGTTGGCCTACCCAACGTTGGTAAGTCCACCCTATTTAACGCCTTGACTAAGGCCGGCATTGGTGCAGAAAACTTTCCTTTCTGCACTATTGAGCCCAACGCAGGCGTAGTGGCTATGCCTGATCCACGCTTGCAAGCCCTCGCTGCCATCGTCAACCCTGAACGTATATTGCCAACAACAATGGAATTTGTTGACATTGCTGGCCTAGTGGAAGGCGCATCTAAGGGTGAAGGCCTAGGCAATAAATTCCTAGCAAACATTCGTGAAACTGATGCTATCGCCCATGTGGTGCGCTGCTTTGAGGATGACAATGTCATTCATGTTGCCAATCGTATCGACCCCCTAGACGACATTGGTATTATTAACATGGAGTTGGCCTTGGCCGACCTTGAATCTGTTGAAAAGCAAAAGCAACGCGCACAGCGGGTGGCCCGCACGGGTGACAAGGAAGCCCAAAAAACTCTCGCTCTACTAGATAAGCTAGCTGCACCACTAAGTGAGGGTATCGCTATACGCACCCTAGAACTAAGTGATGATGATTTGGCGATGGTGAAAACCTTTCACCTCCTAACCACCAAACCGACCATGTATATCGCCAATGTTTCAGACGATGGCTTTGAAGACAACCCACACTTGGATGCCGTGCGCCAACTAGCCCAAGAAGAAGGGGCCGAGATTGTTGCCATCTGTAACCAAATCGAAGCCGAAATCAGCGAACTAGAAGATGAAGAGAAGATTGAATTCTTAACCGACATGGGTATGCAAGAACCGGGCTTGGACCGAGTCATTCGCGCTGGCTATGACCTGCTAGGCCTACAAACCTACTTTACTGCTGGCGTCAAAGAAGTGCGGGCCTGGACGGTAAAGCAAGACGCCACAGCACCTCAGGCTGCTGGTGTTATTCACACAGATTTTGAAAAAGGCTTTATTCGAGCTGAAGTGGTTGCCTATGATGACTACATTACTGGTAACGGAGAACAGGGGGCAAAAGAAGCTGGAAAATGGCGTCTAGAAGGCAAGGATTATATTGTCAAAGACGGTGACGTAGTGCACTTTCGTTTTAACGTTTAAGCGTGCCTAAAAGGTTATTTTAGCATACCAATAAGCACCTCAGAGCCCAGTCCTGGCCTAGCAATTAGCTGGCCATCCAGCGGGCCTAAAAAAACAGTTAAATCAATGGTATTTTCCCAAAATCCCTGTTGACAGCAACACCAAAACAAGGAATAATTCGCGTCCTCGGTTACACGCAAATGTAAACGAGATCTCCAAGAGAATGGCTATGTAGCTCAGCTGGTTAGAGCACATCACTCATAATGATGGGGTCACTAGTTCGAATCTAGTCATAGCCACCATTCTCTGGCGTCCTCCGGACATTGCTGGGATATCGCCAAGCGGTAAGGCAACGGGTTTTGATCCCGTCATGCGCAGGTTCGAATCCTGCTATCCCAGCCACACTCCCCCACCTGATACGCTAACTGCCTAAGTGATGATACTAAGCCCAACTGGTTATTGGTCATCAATAAGCCGGCACCTTTAGCCCCATTACAGGCACAAAAAAGGGCCCAAAATGAGCCCAAAAATTCGCAAGTTAAACACTAAGGGTAGGCAATTTCACATCCTCAGTCTCTGATCAACTCCAAAAAATTTGTCATTTCTTAAAGTTGAATATTCAGTATAGACGTATTTTTAACCTGTGCAGAAATTATGCTAAATTTGCCCGCAACTGAACTAGCAAAGCCGACAATTCAGCTTGCTCATAAGGTGATGAGGCCAAATTGCCCCACACAGGTTCAGGCCAACAGGGATCTTGTTCTTGCCGCGCCACAATGTGCATATGCAACTGGCGCACCTTATTACCAATAGCCGCCACATTCAATTTATCAGGCTCATAGGTATACTCTAGGTAACTACTAAGCAGCGCCGCTTCTTGCAGTAATTGATACTGTTGTTGACTGGTGAGCTGATGCAACTCTTCTACCCCTTCCACACGGGGCACAAGGATCAACCAAGGCACAAGCGCGTTGTTCATTAACAAGACCTTACAAAGAGGCCAGTCTAGTACCTCTTCACAGTCTTTGCGCAATTGTGGATGCAACTCAAAGTCAGGCATCATTTACTGCCGGGCAAATGGTTAGGGCCTGGAAATGTTGCCAATTTATCCGCACTGCCACTGACCTTGGCAACACCTTCTTTACTCACTTCATCTATACGAATGATGGCTTGCATCGGTATATAAGAACGTTTCACCTGAGCAAATTCTGACTTCAAGCGCTCTTCACTAGGATCAACCAGTAGTTGGCTGCGTTCACCAAATATATACTCTTCGACCTCGACAAAACCATACATATCACTGGGATAAACATAGCGAGCAAAAACTTCATAAACCTCATCACGACTAGCGAAGATAACTTTATAAATACGATTTTCTTGTTTGTTCATAAAAAGACAACAGATCTATGGCCATTAACACTCATTAAGTGCGGCCTTTGAACGAATATTTCAAGGCGTTAACAGCCAGTAATAATCCACGCAATAATGCCAACCACTCGCTCGTAGGACAACCAAGGTTATAAGTTCATTGCGGGACAAGTAGCATTCACCTAACCCGACAATGCACTACAAACCCATCAAACGCTGATCAAATGGGTAGCTAGTCAGATTTTCATAGCCATCTTCGGTAATGATCACCTGATCTTCTAACTTAATGGCAAAATCACCACCCTCTGCTGCCACTAGGGCTTCCACACAAAGACACATTCCCGGTTGCAGCTCATAGTCATAAGCACCTTCCACCACCTTGTCCTCATAAGCCACCAACGGCCACTCATCACACAAGCCGACACCGTGCATCATACAGCCGTACTTCCCAGCTTGATAATTAAGGTCCAATACATGGCCTTTTTCTGATAGCTCACGCAGATTCACACCTGGCTTTAACAGGCCCATGTTATGCTGAATATGTTCATGAGCATGGCGCATTGCATAAATCATATCTTCGCGTGGCTGGCCATCGCCGATCCACCAGGAACGTGAAATATCAGAACAAATACCATAGGTGCCGATCAGATCCGTATCGAAAGACAGCACTTCATTATTCTGCACAATGCGCGGGCCACATTCCTGAAACCAAGGGTTGGTTCGAGGCCCCGAAGCTAGCAACCGAGTTTCAATCCACTCGCCGCCCCGCTTGATATTTTCGGCGTGCAATACAGCCCAGATTTCATTTTCTGACATCCCAGGTTTGGCCGCAGCCTCCATGGCCGCAACACTTTGCTCACAAGCATGCATAGCACAACGCATAGCGTTGATCTCATCTTCACACTTAATGGCGCGCGCCTTTTCAGTCAATTCTTCGGCAGGCATTATTTCAAAGCCGATCTTCTCTAAAGACCAGATGGCATGCAGCATAGGTTTGTCGACACCCAGACGCATATTGCCGCCACCGTGCTCCTTAACCAGATCAAAAATCTCCCCAGAAAATGCATCCGATGCATCCTCCACCTTGTCACCACGATCAAAATAGAAAAAATCGGCACCCTCGCGCTGTTCTTTTATCAGCGGGTTAAAGGTAGAAAGGAACTTGGCGAAAGCATAGTCATACATCACCATATAACCATCAGCACAAATGACTAAACAACGGAAAGGATTGTGGGTATTCCACAATTGCATGTTGGTGGAATCAGAACCGTAGCGAATATTTAGGGGATCAAATAATAGCACTGCTCCATAGTCGCGCTCATTCATATGACTAACCAAACGTTGCCACCGATACTCCCGGACTCGCGGTAAATTAGGTAATGTCAGGCCTGCCTCTTCCCATTCTGCATAGGCCAGTGCTGTTGGACCAATTTCCATACGATCATTGTCATTGGCCAGGGCGTCAGCAAAGACAGGCCCCCTAGTAGGGTCAATTTTACGGCGATCACGATAGTGTTTGCTCATATCTATTCCTAATTTCATTGATAACACAATAGGCACTAATAAAACGACTGCTTGAACCTACCTAAAGCCAAGTCCGAGCAGTGTATTACAATCCAATTTCTGGAACTGTTGTTTTCTGGACATCACTGACACCTGCGCGACATAGAAGCCCAAAATAAACCGCCCCAAATAAGCAATTTTTTTGTGTCAAATAGACATAAAAAAAGGGTGACATTAACATGCCACCCTTAAAAATTAGCATAAGCTAATTTAGGAACTTAACCACTCCAAACTACAAGCCGGCTACCAAGGGCAAGCTACTAGCTTGCTGAATAGAACAATAACTAGAAACTTTCACCTGCACGTAGGCGTCAGACAAAAAACCATTAAATTGAGTTGCACTGGCCGACGAATAGGCTCCCATTAAAGGCACCTCGATATAATCACCATCCTGTATTTGCTTTGGCAAATACATAGGTGTGGGCAACACATCGATAGAATCGCAAGTAGGACCAAATACTTTAAAGGGCACTCTTTCACCATCAATAAGTTGACCTTGTCGCCAACACAACATGGGCCAACCCAAGTCAACCACTTTCATTTCCAATAGACCACCATAAACCCCGTCATTTAGGAACAGGCTACCATTTTCACGACGGTGCAACACTTTCAGTAACAAGCTCACACTATCATTGACCAGGCTGCGCCCTGGTTCACATACCAAAGCAGGCGGCACATCAAAATAAGTATTTACAGCGGTTTTAATAGCAGCGAAATACTGCGCCAATTCAGGTCCAAAACTTTTCACATAGCTGGCTGGGAAACCACCACCAACATTAAGACGATGCAGGGTTACTTGGGCATGCTTGGCAATGTCAGCGGCACAAGCAATAAAATCCACATAGGCCTGAGTTTGAGTACATTGAGTGCCCGGGTGAAACGTCAGTGACGCCTTAAAGCCCGCAGCATGGACTTTTCGCAACAATTTGATGGCTCCATTGACACTGGCGCCAAATTTGCTATTCAGGTCCAAGATTACCTCATGCTTAACCGGTGCCACAAAACGCACAGACAGTTCAGTACTGGCAGGATCAGGTATTTGCTTGAGCAACTTAGCCAACTCAAACTCATCATCCAAAGCAAAACTGCGCACACCGCACTGGTGCCACGCCTCAGCAATGGCCGACTCTGATTTAATTGGGTTGTGATAGTGCAAGGTGACCGTCTTATCTAAAGACTTTGCTAAATTTTGTACAAGCTTAATTTCTGCTACAGAGGCCACATCATAAGCTTCAACCCCGTGCTGCAACATGGCCTTAATCACCATCGCACTCGGATTAGCTTTCACGGCATAGGTCAGCAAACCCGGGAAACCTTGTTGAAACTGATCAATGGACTGCTCTAGCAACTGCTTATGAAACAGGTACAAAGGCTGCTCAGGCTGATGGTGCTGCATTAGATGACGGGTATTTGGGTAACAATCTAACATAGGGTAGCCCTAATGATTAAACAAAGCATAGGTACTATTATCCTGACCAAGGCTGAACAAAAATAGCGTCAATCTGATCTTTTTGTTAATATGTTTTTACAATTTAACGTAGATGAATTTCAAAATGCGAAATGAAATAAGCCAACAAGACCATGCTTTGATCAAACAACTACAACTCAATGCACGTGCATCTATCACCGAGTTGGCCAAGACCCTGAACCTGTCACGTACCACCGTACAACAACGCCTACAACGCCTAGAAGATAAACAGATCATTCTAGGTTATACGGTGCGAGTTGCTGATGACGTCAGTAAAAACACTATTAAGGCCCATGTATCAGTAAAAACAGATTCATATAACAGCAAAATGATTGGTGAGCAGTTAGCCAAAATCCCCCAAGTAGACACCCTGCTCAGCATCAGTGGACGCTACGATCTTATTGCCATGCTTAGCGTCACCGACACGCAACAACTGGAGCAGGTTCTGGATATCATGTGGGAAATTGAAGGCATCGTTGACACTGAGTCTTCGGTAGTGCTATCAACGCGTTTGAATCGAGGCTGAGCGACTGTTTAGTTACGATTTAGCTCATTTATCTGCTTTGAACAGCCAATAACAGGTGGCAGGAGCTCTCTGCTCCGGTAAACTACCGTTACTACTCGCTATGTGCCAAACATGGTAACCAGTTAAACAACATCATTTGGAAACCAACGTGTCCTCTACCGATTTCTCCAGCCTTGGGCTCACTCCCGCTCTACTTGAAAACCTAAAGAGTCTCAAATACAGCACCATGACACCTATTCAGGCACAAGCTTTGCCAATTATTCTGGCCAATCAGGACTTAATTGCACAAGCCAAAACCGGCTCAGGTAAGACCGCCGCTTTTGCTTTAGGACTGCTCAACAAACTGGACGTTAAGCGTTTTCGAGTACAGACCTTGGTACTTTGTCCAACCCGCGAGTTAGCCGACCAGGTAGCTGGAGAAATTCGTCGTCTAGCCAGAAGTATCCACAACATCAAGGTACTGACCCTATGTGGCGGCATGCCTTTTGGCCCTCAAGTGGGCTCTCTAGAACATGGTGCTCACATAATTGTTGGCACACCTGGACGCATTGAAGAGCACGTCCGCAAGGGCAATTTGAAGCTACACCAAGTAAGCACACTGGTGCTAGATGAAGCCGATCGCATGTTGGATATGGGGTTCAAAGATGCGTTAGATATAATCATCGGTGAAACGCCAGAGAATCGCCAAACACTGCTGTTTAGTGCTACCTATCCAAATCAGATCCAAGCCATAGCCGAACGCTATCTCACGAACCCAGCGACAGCTAAAGTTACCGACGCCCATACACAAAATAGCATCGAGCAACAGTTATATAAGGTCGCTGGAGAGCACTCTCGAGTAGACGTTATACGCCTCATTTTGCATGCTCAAGCGCCCAGCTCTTGTTTAATATTCTGCAATACCAAACGTGAAACGCAAGAGGTGGCTGACCAGCTCAGTGCTCATGGCTTTAAAGCGCTAGCCCTGCATGGCGACCTCGAACAAAAGCAACGTGACCAAACTCTGGTTTGCTTTTCTAATAGCAGTGCCACAGTGCTAGTCGCCACTGATGTGGCTGCTCGAGGCCTAGACATTGACTCTCTGGACTTAGTGATTAACTACCAAATTGCCCGTGAACTTGAGGTACACACCCACCGTGTCGGTCGCACTGGTCGGGCAGGTGCCAAAGGCATGGCCGCTAGTCTCTACAACGAGCGCGAAGAATACAAATTAGGTTTGCTAGAAACATACCTAGGTTATCAACTGCCAAAATCAGAATTGCCTCCCAAATCTGTTTTGCGACAACCACCGACCAAACCACCCATGGTGACCTTACAAATCAGTGGTGGTAAAAAACAAAAACTTCGCCCTGGCGACATCGTCGGAGGCTTAACAGGAGAAGGCGGCATTCCCGGTGGCCAAATTGGTAAGATTCAAGTTGGTAATCAATGGGCCTATGTTGCCGTAACGCGCGAATACGCTAAAGCGGCCATCACCAAATTAAGCCAAGGCAAACTCAAAGGTCGTAGTTTCAAAGTAAGACGATTAAGCTAACCCATTGAGACGCGAAAAGACGCTAACACCCTGCTTCTGGCATTCAATATCATACTTGCTAACCCCTTAGCATTAGGCTACCTTGTACAAAAAGTAGTACTAATAATAAATAGGAGAGTAACAATGATATATGCAGCACTGCAAGCGGCTATGAACAACAAAGATATGGAAGCGTATGCTAATTTATTGCACGATGACTTCGTTTTTGTGCGGCATCAGTCCGGCACCGAGGTCAACAAAAAAGATTGGCTGGTTGCTGCCCAAGGCATGATGGCTAGTGAAGACCTCGAATTTATTAATTCCCGCTGTATCTACGAAAATCATGAAATCGTGGTAATGCATGACGTTATGAAATTTCCAGATGGTTCAAAGGAAGCCGTGATGGGCGTGAGTATGCTTAAAGACGGTAAAATTGTGCGTATTGAGACAGGTGCCACACCACTGAGCTAAATGCAGAAATAGCAAAAAGCGATTCTACACAGGAGAGCTCTTGGGCTTCTTTCTGGACAGTGCTCGCCAAACAAATGGGCAACATTCATATTGGTGCCTATTAAAGCGTTAACCGCTGTGAAAGAAATAACACTACCAACCACAAGCTCTCTCACAGCAACTATTTGTGCCCTGATTTACAGAACAATATCGACTTATATAAACATTATTTCGAACAAAAAACATTGGGCGTTAGATATATAAACTGACTAACGTCATTGATACCTGCTTTTTGCTTTGCTTATAATCTAGTAAATACTCTGCCATACTGGGGTAAATAATGCTCGAAAGGTTAATGGAAAAAAAACTGAATCAGAAGCTGTCTCAAGCCGGCGTATGCTTTGATGGGCCCAACATTTGGGATCCTCAAGTACGAGATAGACGTTTGTATGCTCGTATCTTAAAACAAGGAACACTGGGACTAGGCGAAGCTTATGTTGAGGGCTGGTGGGAGTGCAAAGCGCTGGATCAGTTTTTTTATCGCCTATTGCACTATGGTATCGATAGGCAGACCAGTTACCCTTTATTGGCCTGGCGAAAATGGTGGGCGAGAATCAGCAATCTGCAAACCGTCCGGCGGGCCTTTATGGTTGGCAAACAGCACTATGATGTAGGCAATAATCTCTATAAACGGATGCTAGACCCTTTGTTGATCTACAGCTGTGGCTATTGGCAGACGGCAGAAAGCCTTGCCGATGCTCAAGTGGACAAATTGCATCTAGTATTTGATAAATTGCAATTAAAATCAGGCATGCGGGTACTGGATATAGGTTGCGGGTGGGGAGGTGCAGCGCGCTATGCGGCCCAACACTATGGCGTTGAAGTAGTAGGTGTATCCATTTCTAAACAACAAGTGGATTTAGCCAATGCTCACAAGGGTGATTTACCCGTTGATTATATCTACCAGGATTATCGTGATTTACAAGGCCGCTTTGATCGAATCTATTCTATTGGTATGTTTGAGCATGTGGGTCAAAAAAACTACCGAACGTATCTGGCCAAAGTAAGTGGTTTGTTAGTTGATGATGGTCTGTTTTTATTACATACCATCGGCAAAAATATTAGCTCCCCAGCTTGTGACCCTTGGATAGATCGTTATATTTTCCCCAATGGTGCACTGCCATCTATTCAGCAAATTGGCAAGGCCTGCGAGGGGGTGTTTGTCGTGGAAGATATGCACAATTTTGGTCCCGATTATGACACCACCCTGCAAGCATGGCATCACAACTTTACTCAGGCCTGGCCGCAGCTAGAGAATAATTACGACCCAACATTTAGACGAATGTGGGAGTATTACTTATTATCCTGTGCAGGCGCTTTTCGGGCCCGTGACATACAAGTATGGCAATGGGTTCTATCACCCAAAGGGTTACCATTAACCTATCGGTCACCCCGTTAGCTTAGAAAATTTAAGCTATATTACGATGTCTTAGCCAGTGGACCTACTGTAGAAGACATCGCCAAGATAAAAAGAATGTATTAAATCAGAATCTAGCATCTAAAAGACATCCTTCGACATATAGATCACCACAGTAGCTATAAATAATTTATATGTTTAACCGTTAGGTAAGCCTAGTTTTTTATACCGTTTGGATTTTCTTAACAACCTTTTTAAGGCCATCACTATTCCTAGCAGTATTAGCAAATAAGTAAGAACTGATAATGACCATTTAAAGGAGTTAATTCCAGACCCTAATGAAACCAACATTTCAGGTATTGGGTTTGAATTTAAATAGAATTCCAACATCAATAATTCAACATAGTTCTCTGCCCAGTCGGCAATCATACCAAGAACAGGAATAAACAGTAGTAGCCGCCTTTTGTTAAAGAAATACATAATCCAACAGGCATACATAAGAGTATAAATAACTGCAAAAATCACATCCCAAACTTGAAGGAACTGACCATAACAAAGAAGTTGCTCCTGAGTTCTTGATCCAAAAAAATCTTGAACCATATCTTGGGTGTAATAAAAAGAAAGTCCTAACGAATTCGCTCCAACATCCAGAGTAAAACAGCTACTGAAATGGCCTAAAACCAATGATACATATAAGAAAAATGCCAACGTAAACCCTATACCGGAATACAAAGTTCTGTGCAGATTGAAATATGTCATTGTTCTGTTCATATTTTTATCCATCAATGAGTTACATTACTATTAGCACGCTTCGATACTTTTGCTAATAGCATAGTTAACACCTACCATTATTGAACCTACACGATGGTGCAGCAGCCCACCAAGCTCTAAGGTAACCCTCCCCAATGTATTATTTTTATTGGGTAAACAAGACTCACTCTGCTGAATCAGCCTGTCACCAAAGCATTATGCATCGCCCAGATAACTCTCTAAAGAATCATCCATAGCATCCTCCCAAGGCGTATGATGGGCCGGTGCCACTTTACCGGTTAGGGCTGACTTATAACCATTGTCACGGAATGTCATAATGTTTTCTTTCTTGTGTTTTTTCCAAGCATAAAAGGCTTGATTACAGCCTTCCAAATCAATCGCTGGATAATCTGTTTTAGCCATCAATTCCATGGTATACCTTCCCTGAAACTCAATGGCCGCATAGTCATCTGGCAAAGCATCTTCTGCACTTCGCCAAGCGTCAATGTCTGCCTGCATTGCTGCTTGGGTTGGTAGTGCCACACGCTGTAATATCACATCTCTGGCATACCAAGCTTGAGCGTCAAACATATTGAAGGTGTACCACTGATCCTGCATACCAAGATAAAACAAGTTCGGATTGTGCTGCCACACCACACCATTGTATAAATTCACAGGATACAAACGATTATTGGTTTTTAGTCTGAGAGATTGTTCCATAAAGGGAAAAGAGTGCACATATCCAGTACACAAGATGATGGCATCAACCTGCTTTTGTGTGCCGTCAATAAAGTAAGCAGTATTTTCGTCAACTCGCTCAAGCTTAGGCACTTCCTGCCAGTTGTCAGGCCAATGGTAACCCATTGGTGCGGTACGATGGGCCACGGTGATCGATTTAGCACCATATTTCCAGCACTGAGAGCCTATATCTTCAGCAGAGTATGAAGTACCTAGTATAAGAATGTCCTTGTCCTTAAATTCGACTGCATCTCGGAAATCATGGGCATGTAAAATGCGCCCATTAAAATTATTAAACCCGGGGTATTCTGGTACATTGGGGGTGGAAAAGTGGCCGCTAGCAACAATCACATGATCAAAACCTTCTTCATACTGCCGCTGGTTAGGTAAATCTTCGGCAGTCACTGTAAATTGCTCACTCACCGCATCGTAAGTGACACTGCGGATGACAGTTGCAAAGCGAATCCAAGAGCGCACATTAGCTTTCTTAACACGCCCCTCGATATAATCTAACAACACAGCACGAGGCGGATACGACGCAATTTCACGGCCAAAATGCTCATCAAAGGTATAGTCAGCAAATTCAAGCCCTTCTTTAGGGCCATTCGACCAGAGATAACGATACATACTGCCGTGAACCGGTTCTCCATACTGGTCGACACCGGTACGCCATGTATAATTCCACAAGCCACCCCAATTGTCCTGCTTTTCAAAACAGACCACTTCAGGTATCTCCTGGCCTTTTTGCTGAGCCGACTGAAAGGCCCTTAACTGTGCTAAGCCACTAGGGCCTGCGCCAATAATTGCCACACGTTTTTTCGCCATCGTTATTCTCCTTTCAAACTGCTGAACCAAGGTTTTTTGATCTAAGTCAATTAATATACACATTAAGGCTCAATTTTTCAGAATTATTCTTATATGTATATGTATATGGATTAATGAGGCGTATGCTTTTTGTAAGGGACTAAGTAATTTCGAAGGGATACGAATGTTTAGGTATAAGATTGTATCAACAATGGTCTTTTCCATGCTATTGAGTAATAGTCTGGTAACGCTAGCTGCCAGTTTTGATAAGGGTTTTAGGGCGTATCACTCGCGTGATTATGAGACTGCTTTTATAGAGTGGATTCAGTTGGCTGAACAAGGCCATCCTGATGCTCAATATAATCTGGGAGTTATGTATTATATTGGCAAAGGTGTCACAAGGGACTATAAAAAGGTGGTTAAGTGGTACACCAAAGCGGCGGAACACGGCCATGCTGCTGCTCAACTCAATCTGGGGATTATGTACCAGCATGGTGACGGCGTCCTAGAGAACGATAAAGTTGCGGTTAAGTGGTACACCAAAGTGGCTGCACAGGGAAATGCTATGGCTCAAACCAATCTGGGATTTATGCACGAAAATGGTGAAGGCGTCCTTATAGACCATTTACGAGCCTATATGTGGTACAACTTGGGGGCCGTTAATGGAGATGAATTAGGTGCCAAGAACAAGATAAAGATAGCCAAGAAAATAACTTCTACCCAAATAGCCAAAGCACAAGAGATGTCTAGGCGCTGCTTGGGAAGTGGCTACACAGATTGCTGATTCATATGCCAGCATCACCTTTGATATTAACTATATTGCACAGAAATAAGGGGCAAGCCGACACTTATGGCAACGGGAACAGCGCCCTATACAAACCAGAAAAACAAAAAAAGCCGCCCTTAAAGGCGGCTTTTAATTAAACTTACGCTAAACCACTAGCGATAAGTCGTTTCAGTCTGACCATGGCCTTTGGGGCGAGCAATACCACCGATCATGTCTGCCAAAGTAACCATACCAATCGCGGCGCCATCACGCATCACAGTGGCATCCGTTAAGCCAGCATCGGACATCAACGGCAAGGCTTCTTCCAGAATGGTATCGTGAGCAAACTGTAGGTCACTGGTTGCGCTACCTTCTTCCATCACGGCGCAGACATCCAGCACTCTGGCACGGTTAATATCCTTGATAAAGTCACGCACATAGTCATCGGCTGGATCCAGCACGATTTCCTGAGGTGAGCCCTTCTGTATAACTGCCCCGTCGCGCAGAATAACAATGTTATCACCAATGCGCAGTGCTTCATCCAGATCATGGGTAATAAAGATAATGGTCTTGTGCAGCTCTTCTTGTAGATCCAGCAGAATATCCTGCATATCATTACGGATAAGCGGATCCAAAGCCGAGAAGGCTTCGTCCATCAGCAATATTTCTGCATCCGTGGCCAGAGCACGGGCCAAACCAACACGTTGTTGCATGCCCCCGGATAACTGTGCCGGGTAGTTGGCCTCAAAACCGGTTAGGCCAACGCGATCAATCCAGCGTTGAGCCCGCTCTTGCTGTTCTGCTAAAGGTAACTTCTTGATTTTCAAACCATAGCACACGTTGTCCATCACTGTACGGTGAGGTAGCAAGGCAAACTTCTGGAACACCATGGACATTTTGCTACGGCGAAATTCGCGTAGCTCATCATCGCTCATACCCAAAACATTTTCACCATCCACCAAAACTTCACCCGAGGTGGGTTCTATCAAACGGTTTAAATGGCGAATCAAGGTCGATTTACCTGAGCCAGACAAGCCCATAATAACCTGAATTTTACGTGCCGGGATATCAATGTTGACATTGGACAAACCCAGTACGTGTTTGTGCTTAGCCAACAATTCCGTCTTGCTGCAGCCATTTTCAACATGCTGCACCATGGCTTTACCATTGTTGCCAAAAATCTTGTATAAATTCTTAATAGAAACCTTAATATTAGACACCGTGGCCTCCTTGACGGTGCTTCTGCAACCGTTGTCCATATGCCTGAGACACACGGTCAAAAATAATCGCCAGGGCTACAATGGCCAAGCCATTCATCAGACCCAGAGCAAGATACTGGTTAGAGATAGCGCGCAATACGGGCACGCCCAAACCTTTAACACCGATCATGGAAGCGATAACTACCATGGCCAGAGCCATCATAATGGTCTGGTTTACACCAGCAAAGATATTGGGTAGAGCCAGAGGTATTTGTACATCAAATAATTTCTGGCGGGCACTGGCACCAAAAGCGTCTGCGGCCTCCAATACTTCTTTATCAACCAAACGAATACCCAGATTGGTCAAGCGCACAATAGGCGGTAACGCGTATATACATACGGCTAATAAACCGGGCACTTTACCGATGCCCAGAAGCATAATGATAGGTATCAAATATACAAAACTTGGGATGGTTTGCATAATATCTAGTATAGGGGTTATAGCTGTCTGTAGTCGATCAGAACGAGACATGAAAATCCCCAAAGGAATACCCACACCTATACAAACAATTGTCGCCACAGAGATAATGGCCACTGTGGCCATTGTATCTTCCCACATACCCAACCAACCGATAAGAAGGAATGATACAACTGTACCGAGCACAACCCAAATGCTGCGGGCACCAAGCCATGCCAAGGCGGCAAAAATCATGATCATAACCGGCCATGGTGTTGCAATTAATAACTTTTCAAGCCCTACCATAAAAAACATCAAGGGTTCAAAAAATGCCTCAATACTATCACCATTAGCTCGAGAAAATTCACGAAACGCAAGATCAATGCCTTTCTTTAACTCTCTTAGATCCTGACGCCCCATTTCGGGAAAGTCACCAAAAAAATCCATACCACCCTCTGTTGTATCTTTTTCTAATGCAAAAAGGCCCTGCTAGCAAAAGGCTGCTGCAGGGCCAATATTATTAGTTAGCTATTTATAAAGACTGCTTGATTTTTGCAGCCGCGTCAGCGCTAACCCAAGCAGACCAAACATCTTCATGCTGAAGCAGGAACTCAATAGCAGCATCTTCGCCACCAGCTTGGTTGTCTGCCATATATACCAGCATGCCATTCATCACAGGACCTGGGAATACGCGAGCGCTAAGGTAGCCCATAGCATCAGTATTAGCAGTAAAGTCACTGGTGACAACAGTGTTGACCACAGACTCAGTCCAAGAAGAAGGCTGAGGATCAGCACAGTCTTGCTCAGCCTTTACAATACAGCCATCCCAGTTTGCAGAACCGCCCCAAGGCACACCGAAATCCAGTAGTTGTAGGTTGTACTTGCCCACCATAGAAGTTGGTGACCAGTAGTAACCAAACCAGTTTTCACCACGCTCAACAGCCTTGGCGATAGAACCGTCCAGACCTGCAGCAGAACCTGGATCAACCAGCAACCAGCCCTTGGCTTCCATATCGAAAGCACGGAACAGGTTAGCATTGGCTAACTGACAGCCCCAACCAGCAGGACAGCCATAGAAAGCACCCTTAGAAGAATCTTCTGGGTGTGGGAACAGTTCTGGATGCTCAAGAATGTCCATCGCTGTCTTCAGTTCAGGATGATTTTCCTGCACATAACCCGGTACAAACCAGCCTTCACCCAACTGTGTGATAGGACCATCATTGGAAATAGCCAAGCGGCCTTCGCCCAGAGCAACACCCAGAGGCTCTGCTACCGCATTGGTCCACAGTTCACCAGCCACATCAGGCTGGCCCTTTTCGTTCATAGAAGCGAAAGTTGTCATGGTCGCACCAGGCACTAACTCTACTTCGCAGCCGTAGCCTTCTTCGAGAATAATCTTGTCAACGTTAGCCATCAACTCAGCAGAAGCCCAGTTCATTTCAGCCATGGTAATCTCACCGCAGCCAGCCACGGCGCCTTGCGACAGAGCAAAAGCACCGGCGGCAACCATACCCTTCATATACTTATTCATACATACTCCTAATTATTGTTTTTCTCTAACCTAGGTAATGGGCCTCACGAGCACCCATTATTACAGAACCTGTTCAACATATCTAAACTGACGGTAGAAAGTCACGTGCATTTGATAACCAAGTCTCAATACCCATACTTTTTACGCTTCCAAGGGTCTCATATCGATGAGGCCAATCAATTATTAATTACGACATAGTGCTTAATTAAAAACGACATTCAGCCAATTAAAACACCTACAGGCCTGCATAGTCAGAAAGCAAGCCCATTGTTAATGGTCCCTGCCTACTTTTCCAAACATACCAAAAATTCGATCGGAATAAAAATAATACACTAATTGAGTGTATATAAAAATTATTATTTCGCTGATATATTACCCTTGCTAATCCGCAGAGAATTAGAATAATTCCCGTATATCCGGCATCAACCTAAACGCCAGATATATACCCTTGACTGTGAATTGATCCTAGTTCATAACTGCCACCGGCCATAAAAATATTTTGCACCCCCTCTAGTCACCATCAATATGCTCTTATAAACTCGCTCCTAACAGCAACAACAACAAGTCCAACCTAGGAAACAGCCAAAATGAGTGACAAAGAATACCGCCCTGAGGATCAGGAAGCTTTTATGAAGTGTCTCTATTGGTGGGGAGTTCCTACCCTATTTCGCTGCCCACATGATCCAGACCCTGACCATTGCGATATTGCTCTGGTCGGCGTACCACATAGCACTGGCAATGGTACCACCGAGCGTGACCAGCATTTGGCTCCCCGCTCTTTGCGGGATGTATCTGCCAACTTCCGCCGCGCCCATGGACCTTTTCAACTGGTCCCCTGGGACAAGTGCCGTATTAATGATTTAGGAGACGTTCCCCTAACCCATGCCTTGGTGAATGATATTTGCGTGGAGCATATCGAAGCCTATTACAAACGTCTGGACCAACGCCGCGTACGCCCGGTATCTATTGGGGGCGACCATTCCATCACGGGCCCTATCCTTAAGGCTCTTGGTGGTAAAGACTCAGTTCTTAGTGACGGGCAGAAAATTGCCATGGTTCATTTTGATGCCCACACAGACACTATGGATCATCTACCACACTGGCTGGGTGCTGAACGTTCTGCAGCCCACTGGGGGTCCTATGTGGCACTGGAAGGCCATGTTGACCCACAAAAAAGTACCCAAATAGGGATCCGCGGCCATACGCGCACACTGGACTGGACCCGCACCAGTGATGATCTGGGCTATCGCATGATCAATATTGATCAATACCGCTCTATGGGGGCCGCTAATGTTATAGACCTGGTGCGCCAACGGGTGGGAGATGCGCCGGTATATATCACTTTTGATTTGGATTGTCTGGATCCCACTGTTGCCCCGGCTGTGTCTAATCTGGAACCGGGTTGCAACGGCTTTACCATAGACCAGGCGGTAGAACTGTTAAGAGGTTTACGCGGCTTAAATATTGTTGGTGCCGATGTGGTATGCCTGATCCCATCCAAGGACAACCCCAATAAAATTACCTCCTTATCAGCCGCTGCCATTATGTTTGAGCAGATCAGTCTGATTGCTGACTGTATGTAGTTTTGATAGGAGCAGCACTACGCCCGCCTGTCAGGCGGGATATAAGCAATAGCCCTGAATTGGATGGTATAAAAGGTACACAGCAATTCAGTGTAATGACCGCATCTTGTGGGAAAGCGTCAGTGTTTTGCAAACTCCTCAAAATAGCCTAGCCATTAGGGGATATTGGCTATCGCCTTGTATCTAAACAGGCTAACAGATTGTTGTTGCCAACCAAGTCGCAGCGACAGGCTTTAGTTAGCCTAGTTACAAGGAATATCATGGTGCCCAAAAAGGCCGAGTTTACCCTTCTCCATTTATCCAGACAAATCATGCCAGACAACAACCAGTGGCCTCAAGCTTCTACGATAAGGTCTTGCGAAGTGGGGACATTAAACTTGCGATGCTATCGATCCGTTTATTTTTTGTCCATACATCTACTTCAAGTACCACGCTTTTCGTTCACGACTAAAGCTGCTTTGAGTAATGTGCTCATCATATATTAACAACCCTCCCCTTGAGCGCGCACAACTTTCTCATCGTTATCGACTTTTAGATAAAAACAATCAGGTCGACGAGTATGGCATGCCGCCCCTATCTGATTAACCAAACATAGGATGCTATCACCGTCACAATCGAAAGACATGGAAACCAGCTCCTGGGTATGTCCACTTGTCTCGCCTTTTATCCAAAGGGCTTTGCGACTGCGCGACCAATAGGTAACTTTTCCCGTAGAGAGTGTTTTTTCAAGCGCTTCTAGATTCATCCACGCCATCATTAATACGCTTTTACTCACTGAATCTTGTGTGATTACGGGAATCAACCCTGAGTCATTGAATAACAAATTTTCAATGACTGTGTTGAGAGGTAAAGCGTCACCACCTGACATGGATTCCAAGGAGTGGAAAAATTTACGATACATGGAGTACCCCTCGCTCTTGCCAAGAGTGACCGGGCATTTTTCCATTCGCTTTGCCGGAGACTATTAATATTTTGCTATAAAATATCATCTTAAATTCAACATGTGACCTAGATGTGGACTTGAGCATTGATGGTATACCTAACTATGATAAGGGATTACTAAAACAACGAATATTTAGAGACAGGCATTGTCACGGCACGATAAAAGGTCCGCCTTAATAGAACAAAAACAATACCTGCAAAAACGCAAATATAATGACCTGCCATAACACCGAAGAAGAGGTGAATTACACCGCTTTCGGATGCGAAACGTTCCAACCTTAAATAAGCGTATAATGCGGTTTCAGCAATCAAGCTAATCGATAGTCCAATCCAGACTTCGATTAGCAAAGCCACAGCAACACCGTCGCCATACACTCCAACTAAATGGGCAGAAATCAGCACAACAATAGCTCCTCACCTCAACAGGCCTAAAGCACATAGATAGAATAAACGTTAGCGTTTGCCAGACAGATTCATTCTCCTCGGAGACATGGGCATGAGAACAACCACAGTTGTTTCCATATTCATGACCGTGCTTATGGGCATGCCCGGCGTTAGGAAAAATTGGTGCTTGGATATTAGAAAATGTAAGGGATTGATTGGAAAATAAATTGTGTACATGATTATCATAGTGTCTATTTCGAAAGCTAAAACCTAACTTTGGCAATCCTAAGATACCTAATCTTCGCCGCGCTAAAACAACCAGCATGCCCTCAGCATCAAGACCAGAACATAACTCGATAAGGCCAACTAATTTCTATAATTATGCACTTCTGCCAGTTTAAACTTTAGCAATCTCGCCAATCTGACTGTAAGCAGTATGGGTGCAACTTTGATGCAGCAACTAGGCAGCCTCATTGACGCAATCATCACACACGCAGTTTATTTCCAATTGCGGGCTCACCAACTGAAAACCGGCTTGTTCAACATCCTGCCTTAGTTCTTCTTCGGTAATTTTTCCGAGGCTAATTTCCTTTACTCTCTGGCACACGCTACAAATCAAAAACTGAGGGACTTCATGGGCATGATCACAATCGATATGGCAACAGGCGATATATTTATTTGCCAAATTCAACTTATGCACGAGCTGTTGCGTTTGAAGAAAATCTAAAATTCGGTAGACCGACATGGCTGGAATAACTTCACCCAACTCATCTTTGTAACGATCTACAAGCTCATAAGCCGACATGGCTTTGTCAGATGTGAGCAAGCTCTTTAATATGAGCTTTCGCTTGGCCGTCAGTCGAACACTATTTTGATTGCATTTTCTATCAGCATAATCAATTTTATTCTGAAGCTGATTCATCCCACATCCACCCTTTTAGTTTCATTAAACAATACAATACATCAAGTCCGACTCTAGGTTCTCGTTACCTTCATGGTAGATGACTTCGATACGACTTTCAAAACAATCATCTAGTACCATTTCCGTTAAGGCGTCATCGGTGAGGTTATAACCAAAGATGCCTTCGCTAGTAATAAAAACGGCCTTCATTCTTTCCACAATCAACCCACTAAAAAATACAAACAACTTCTTTCGATCGAAGGTGTTTTCGGGCCCAAACCGCCATCCCACACTTTGATAACCTTCTCCCTGGTTGGTCGCCTTAAGATACCCACCCTCTGGAATAGGCTGCTCAAATAGAAGAGGCTTAGGATCCTTAATATGGTGATGATGGTGGGTCATTTTCAATTCAAACGTCCCCTTACCTACTAACAACTCATTATCGAGTCGTCCATATTCAGTAAACTCTACGCGAACATCAGGCCGCGAATGCTGCTTGACATACTCAAGCAAAATCGATTTCTCAACACCCTGATACAAATCCTGCTTGTTACCAACGACAACATCCGCCATCGCTATTTGCTGATTAAATGTTTGATGCTGCGTATAGCGCTCATCACTCAGTTTTCTAGCATCAACCAAAGTAATCGTTTTTTGTAAGTCGAGAATTTGCTTGTAGACATCAGACGTCAACACCTCAAGAACCTCGAAAGGATGGCCCAGTCCAGTCGGCTCAATCAGCAGACGGTTGGGCTTTGATCGCGCCAACAACTGGTTTAGCGCTATTTGCATTGGCAGCCCAGCCGCACAGCACATACACCCTCCAGGTACTTCTTTGATATAGACGCGCTGCTCTTCGGTATGCTGCCCAGCAAACAAACTTCCATCGACGCCAATTTCGCCAAATTCGTTAACCAATACGGCCCAACGCTCAGATACTGGTTTAGTCTTAAGCAATTGCAAGATAGCCGAGGTTTTTCCAACCCCTAAGAAGCCAGTAATAATATTTGTTGGCACTGCCATAATTGAGCCCGTTGTTTCTTCCATTGATGAACCCAGCTTATTCGCCATGTCTGTTCAGCTCTTGTATATTCTTAGCCCTAGATGATTTTGCTATTCTAGACACAGGTCGCCAACTAACAAGTGGCAGAACACGAACCGCCACGTTAGTTGCTATAAATAATGTTGCACTCACCGCGACTATAGTCGGACCAGTTGGCGTATCAAATAAATATGAGGCACGAAGCCCAAGCAAACTAGCACAAGCGCCTAAACAGGCGGCCACTCCAGCCATTATTTCAGGTGTAATGCTAAAAGGGCGTGCCGTCGCAGCAGGTACAACGAGCATCGCAGCAATCAGCAACACGCCAACTACCTTAATAGCAACCGCAACAACGATTGCCAAAGCAATGGTAAGAATGAGTTGTTCACGTTTGGGGTTAAAGCCACTAGCAAGCGCCAAGTCAGAATTAAGCGTAGATAATAAGAGCCCTGACCATCGCCATATTACTAGGACCAAGACCATCAAAGCGCCCCCCCAAATCACTGCAAGATCAATTTTACCAACTGCCAAAATATCACCAAACAAATAGGACATTAAATCAATACGAACGCCCGACAAAAATGATACGGCGACCAAGCCAATCGCTAGAGAAGTATGGGACATTACCCCGAGCAAAGTGTCCATGGCGAACCCTCTACCATTTAGTAGTGACACAGCCATTGCCATTACGAGACAAACCCCTAGCACACCAACAAAGATGGGGGCTGATATAGTTAAAGACAGGGCGACACCAAGCACTGCAGCGTGCGCCGTCGCATCCCCAAAATAAGCCATACGGCGCCAGATAACAAAACACCCCAAAGGGGCAGCAGCTAACGCAACGCCGACACTGGCCAACACCGCTCTTACTAGAAAATCATCAAACATGGGGCGCGTTTCCTGAGTGAGCATGTTGGTGGTGATGTTGATGCATGTACAACGCAGCTTCGTCTTTGTCGAGACCAAACAGGGTTCGGTAGGCCCGAGAGGTCCCCACTGTCTCTGGCTCTCCTTGGCAACAAATATGGCCATTCAAGCAGATGACACGATCTGTTTTGCGCATCACAACATGCAGCTCGTGACTGATCATCACGATTGCGCAACCTAGATGTTGCCTAACCTCTGCGATCTGTCGATAAAAATCGGCTGCACCTCTGTGATCGAGGCCTTGCGTCGCCTCGTCAAGCAACAATAGGTTTGGCGAGCCTAACAAGGCCCTAGCTAGCAATACTCGCTGGAATTGTCCGCCAGATAAATCCATGATCTGCTGCTTATCCAAATCAGGTACGCCAGCATATGACAGGGCTCTCGCTACTTCTTGAATGCTATGTCCGCCCGGTAACTTCATGAAGCGCCCAACGGTCATGGGAAGTGTTTCATCAATATGCAGCGTCTGAGGAACATAACCTAACCTCAAACTTGACAATTTTTTTAGTTTACCGCTACTCGGCTGAACAGCACCAAGAAGCGCTTTAAACAAAGTCGTCTTACCTGATCCGTTGGGCCCGATGATAGTGAGAATTTCGCCAGCCTCAACCGACATCGTAATATCATGCAGAACTCTTCGCTTACCATAGTGAACGGATAGCGACTCACACTCAATTAACGTGTTACTCAAAGATAACTCCTCTTTAACCTCGCAAGAGATTATTGCTTGTATAGTCAAAAACTAATGTTATGATATAACATATCATTATTTCTTTCTACACCATTTATTCAACCTTTGAACAAAACTCTTTACAACAGATCTGGAGCAAAATTTTATGCAAAATAAGTCATTAGCCTGTGCATTATTGGGCCTATGCCTCCCTATCAACGCTATCGCGACAGCACCGGATGTTGCAGTCGACATCGCGCCCCTGCATTCTCTCGTAAGCCAAGTAATGGAAGGAGTAAAAAAACCGGGGCTAATCATTCCAGCTGAAGCTTCTCCGCACGAATACACATTGCGTCCAACACAAGCCCGCGCCTTATCAGAAGCCGATATTGTGTTTTGGATAGGCGAAGAACTAACGCCCTGGCTAGAAAAAGCCTTGAGCAATGTCTCAGACTCATCTCAAAAAGTTAAAATGCTTGAGCTAGAAACTACTACAAAATATGCGTTTCGCGAAGGCGCCACTTTTGAAGGACACAATCACGAGGACCATTCTGATGAACATGAAGAAGAACATCATGATGAACACCACGACGGTCATGCTGATAATAACCACGAAGGGGCTGACCCCCACGCTTGGCTAGATCCTGAAAATGCGAAAGCCTGGGTTAGTGAAATTAAGAGCGTCTTATCAAAGCACGATCCGGAAAATTCAGGCGCATATGAGCGCAATGCTAACAAGGCTATCGCCTCCTTAGATGAGTTAATCAAAGCAACCCAAAGCAAGGTAAACAGCCTTGGTAAACTGAAGTTTATTGTCTTCCATGATGCATACCAGTATTTCGAACAACGATTTGGTATATCCGCTGCAGGATCTATTACTTTGGGAGATGCCCAAGCTCCAAGCCCTGCGCGCATTATCGAGATTCGCGACACTGTTAAGAAACTTGGGGTAAATTGTGCCTTTACCGAACCACAATATAATGAAGGTATCGTGCACAATGTATTCGAAGGCACTAGCATTTCGGGAATTGGTGTGATGGATCCGATAGGTGCAAACATTCAATCAGGTAGTCAGCACTATTCGAAATTAATACAAGCTATGGTTAATAGCCTAGGCGAATGTAATAAATAGCCGGCCATGAATAACTAATATTATTTATTAAACAATAGTATAGATGCCTTTGCCCGATTAAGTTGGCAAAGGCTCACTGAATCGCCACTAATTTCCTAGACACCTTTTAGTTAGATAAACTAACGAAAAATGAGGTGTATATGAAAGGCAAAAGATATCCAGAAGAATTCAAAATTGAAGCGGTTAAGCAAGTTACCATTGGTGGCCATAGTGTTGCCGATGTTGCAAATCGGCTCGGTACCAGCGCTCATAGCCTTTATGCTTGGATTAAGCGATACGGTCCTAATTCTGAGCAGTACCAAAAGCAAGCCAATGAGTCAGCTGAGATCCGTCGATTGCAGAAGGAGCTTAAACGGGTCACAGAAGAAAGGGATCTGTTAAAAAAAGCCGCGGCGTACTTCGCAAGCCACCCCGAGTAAGATACGCCTTTATTAAAGATCATCAAAGTTATTCAGTTCGTCGCCTTTGTCGATTGCTTGATGTTCACCCCAGTGGGTACTATGCCTGGATTAAAGCGCCAAAATCGATACGTCAAAAGGAAGGCGAACGATTAAGTGGTCTGATCAAACAGTTCTGGTTAGAGTCTGGTTGCGTTTACGGGTACCGAAAAATCCATAGAGACCTCCGTGATACGGGAGAGTATTGTGGTGTAAATCGTGTACATCGCCTTATGAAACAAGCGGGCATCGAAGCTCAAGTTGGATATCGTAAGCCTAGGGGGCAGTCAGGGGCTCAGCACATCATTACGCCGAATATATTGGCTCGCCAGTTTGACCCTAGCCATCCTAATAAGGCATGGGTAACCGATATTACCTACATTAAAACCCATGAAGGCTGGTTGTATCTAGGGACAGTGATGGACTTGTTCTCGCGACGCATAATTGGCTGGGCGATGAATAGCCGAATGACAAAAGAATTGGTACTAGATGCACTATTAATGGCAGTCTGGAGACGAAAGCCTGTCACCAAGGTTGTCGTTCATTCAGATCAGGGTAGCCAATATACGAGTCATGACTGGAGCGAATTTTTGGCTTCGCATGGGCTAGCAGGCAGCATGAGTCGCCGAGGAAACTGCCATGACAATGCCGTGGCGGAGAGCTTTTTCCAGCTATTAAAACGAGAACGAATTAAGCGTCGGATTTACTCAAACCGAGAGGCAGCTAGGGTAGATATATTTAACTATATTGAGATGTTCTATAACCCAAAACGACAGCACGGTTCTAACGGAGGATTATCTCCTGTAGAGTATGAGAAGCAATATGAAAATGAGGCTAAAAAGCGTCTAGTTAACTAGTGGCGATTCATACCTTCTATCGAAATTTTAGTTCTATTGAAGATATCCTGATCTACATGTTTGAAACATCGGTAAACGATGCCCTAAAAACACTGACCGAGCATGACAATATCAATAGTCGGGTTTTAGTTGAATGGCGGGTGAATTTTGCTAAGCAGCATCCTTACTTTGCGTACATTCATAACCAACCCAAACTTTGGCTGATGGTTGAGAAGTATTGCCAAGAAAATCAGCGCCGAATATTTGATCTACTAGAAGGTACTCATAACGGCACAGCCGACCCCTTTGATATTATCTTCGAACAAGCAGGAATGAATGCCGTACTTGCTCTTTGGGTACAAAGCGGTTTTGAACGTGAGGAGGAATCGGTTGTAGACTTCATCTATTCCAAATTAAGAGCAGATAATAAAGGGTAATGCAAAAATAAAGCATACACTGCACCTAAGATAGCTTCTAAAATGACGTATTGGCAACCACTGGGAACCACCAAAAGAATCCTCTCACGCCCGCTATTTATTTCTAGAAAAATAGAATGAGGTTTACAGAAAAAGTTACAGGAATAGAATTGAAAAACGCTGCCAAATTCAATATTGTCAGGGTTCCAGCGGGGCTTTCGAAAAGATGGTGCCCAGGAGAGGACTTGAACCTCCACGGCCATACGGCCACTAGCACC